>Ga0114922_10002938_pt1 | contig 15939 bp, 13 predicted proteins | sample AartaG_FD_100975 | JGI IMG/M metagenome (GOLD analysis project Ga0114922, IMG submission 100975) | Deep subsurface microbial communities from Aarhus Bay to uncover new lineages of life (NeLLi) - Aarhus_00045 metaG | ecosystem: Environmental > Aquatic > Marine > Oceanic > Sediment | place...
AGCAGGTCTAAGAGATAAGCCTTAGCGTCCTCGGGTATGGTCCACAGGGCGCCGGGCTGGACCTTGATGTCCTCAGCCGATGCGATGTTCTCCAGCACGGCGATGGGATTTCCCGACAGCTCTAATATCCTGGACAACTGGCTTAAAGCTCTGTTAAGCTCCCGCTGCGGCTGCACAATAACAGGGATATCGGACACTCCCCAGAAGTGCTTGGGGTCCCTGGTGTTGGGAAAGAGAACCGCTGGAAACCCTTAAGGTCCTATTTCACCAACTATTCGATGCTATTCCGGCCTTGAAGGAACATATACCGAAAGGTAGGTGATGCATGTTTACACGACCATCCATATTCCCTTTAGTTGTTAAAGTGAAACCCATAAGACAGTGAGCAAGCTATGAAGGCATACCTTGAGCGAGAAGAAGTAGAGCGTCTTGAGGAGGCGGCCACCAATCTCAGAGACCGTCTCCTTGTCAGGCTCTTGTTCAGGTTAGGGTGCCGCATATCCGAACTCCTGGGGTTGCAGGTTGAGAACGTGGATTTTAGCCAAGGCGTAGTAATTATTCAGCATCTCAAGTGCCGCGTCGAGCTTTTCTGCAATACCTGCGGAGCAAGGCTTGGGGTGACTCATGTCTTTTGCCCTAAATGCGGTGGCAGGATAGAGACCAGCAAAACAGAAGAAAAGCAGTACCGCCGGCAGCGGGTGTTGCCCATTGACAGCGATACCTTGAAGCTGCTCAACGAATACGTTCGGCGGGGTGGTCCGATTGTTCGAGACGGGAAGAAGCTAATTTTTGGCATTAACAGACATAGGGCATGGCAGATTGTAAAGGAATGCGCTGAAAAGGCAGAATTGCCTAAGCTATTCAACCCTGAGAGTGGAAAGACGCACAACGTCAGTCCACATCGGCTACGGGATGCCCTTGCTGTCCATGCAGTAAAACTCGACGATTCAGGCGATGGGCTGCGGCTTCTTCAAGAGCATTTGGGTCATCGCAGCTTCAATACGACCGCTAGATACAGAAAAATATCAGGCACAGAGCATCAAGAATGGTACGAGAAACTCTGGAACGAGAAGGATTGATCGGCACATCTTGCTTCTCCGAGGTGAAGCGAATTGGCTGAGCCCCTGAGACCAGCCAGGGGCGGCTTTGTTCGCCCCTTTGGCTGCGGTTCGTTTATAAAAGAGTTTCTTCTGGGGTACGGCCCGAACGGATCGCCGTCAATCGACCCTCAGGTTGGTGCTTGCCAGGCTGATATCTTCTACCACTACAAGACAACACTGATGCGAGCTACAGCAGTGGACCGCGCCACGATACTGGAGGAGAAACAAGCGAGGCGTGAGCAGCGTTCCATAGAACCGGCTAACATTGAGAAACTGGCTGAGCAATATCTGTCGCGAATGCCTTACAAATCTCGGGGGTGCCGATTCCACAGTTTTGTCGTCTACTTTTCGACACTGCAGAGATTGCGTTGGGTGGAACCTACAGGGCGAGAAGAGCCGTCGAGTTTCCAGGATCATTATCCACCGGGTCCGCCACGCCGATATTTCCGGCTCACTGATGCTGGTAGAACTGCTCCTGAGACAGCCTGGGGTAATCCCTATCGCTCTCTTTACGGCTAATGTCCAGCAGACTGGATGTAAAGCCGATAACAATTGGTTTTTATTCATGAAATCTAAGAGAAATCAGAGAAGGGATTCTTGTTCAAGAGATGTTCAAATGGCGTTCAAAATCCTGTTCAAATGTCGGTTACATCATTCAAATGTGGTTCAAATATCCATGATTTATCAATACGAAAATCACGTATAAAAGGAGGCTAAAGATGGAACGATTAACAGCAAAAAAGAAACTCGCAGTTGTCAGGCTTTATTTTTCTGGCCTATCCTATGATGACATTGCGGCTAGAAGCGGTGTCAGCAAAGGGACAGTCGCCAATGTTGCCACTGATCTGAAGGCAGGCATGATTCCCGAGGCAGCTGACGTCGGTGAGTACATTGAGCTACTTCGCGAATTATCCTTCGACTTGAAACGGTCAGAGCTAACTCCGGGGCAATGTGCTGTGGGGCTCATCCTTCTCAAGCAGATCAGTGAATGCGGGCTCGACCCGGCCGACATCAATCGCTGGCCGATGATTCTCAAATCGGTGCGAAACGAAGATGATATTAACGAGTTTGTCCGGCTGGTCTACAGCATTCAGCAAGTTCAGCAAAGAAGCGGCTTGAGTCTTGAGGCTCTCGACAACAGAGTCCAGGAACTCGATAAAAAAGCAGCCGATCTTGAACCTATATCAGACAAACTAAAGGACTATAAAAAACAGCTCGCCGAACTGACCAAGCAGCGAGAGGAACTTGCCAACTCAGTAGCCATGCTAGAACAGAAAAGTGAACTGTTGACGCCTCAGGTCAAGGAATTGGAAAGGCGTGAACAAACCTTATCACGCCGTATTGCTGATATGGAGCCGAAGGCCAACAAAGCGGAGACAACTCTCTCTACCTTAAAGGGCGAGACGCAAAAACTTGAAGACATAGGGTTCACCTTTAATGAATTGGCTGAGTTCAACAAAAAGCTACAAGCGATTGCGCAGCGTCATACTATCAAGCCCTCCGAACTCAGGAGTCGCTTACTACACGAGCTCGAGACCCTGGACAAAGGGCTGACACTCGAAACCCTAATCCAGAGCCGGCAGCAGGAATTGGACAAAACGGAGCAAGCTCTTGTCACAATCAAAAGCGAAGCAGAGACTACCAGGGTAGTTGTCGACGGCCTCAAACAGGAGAAGACAAATCTAGAGGCCAGCATAAAGGAGACGAGGGAAAAGGTGAGCCGAGAAATCGCCAAAATCATCCCCCTCGCTCATAACGCGATCGCTAAATTGGGGAAAGATCTGCAGCACGGCAACGACGAGGCTCTGGCCGAGATACGGTGGCTTAGAGACGAAGCCGTGGACGTAGGCAAAGAGGTCGGCCGCTGCGAAGGAATCTTGCAGTCTAGCCAGTGGCTCAATGAGTTGTTGGCCCTTGTGCGAGGTGAAGAAGAGATTGAAGGCAAACGGGTCAGGATTATTGTCTTATCAGTCGTGCGGGCTCTCCACATCTGGTTGAAGCGTCAGCTCTCTCTGTCCTACACGCTTCTACCGGTTACCGTTGAGAACCTAATCAGCGAGCTGGAACGATGGAAAGTATGAAATCATTTCACGACCATTTGGAAAATTCGCAGTCTCAAGCGAAGAAGCTAACTGAAACAGAGATTGCCCTCAATGCACTGTTTGCCGGAGAGGAAACCCGTCTGGAGTGGGAAGATGAAGCATCAACTCTGAAAGCACTGTATCGCACTATTGTGGAACAACTGGACCGAATGAAATACAGCGAGAGTTCCGCATGCTACGGGGATACTAAAGCCAATTTGGCTTTCTCAGTCACTGGACTAGCTGCGAAAATCATTGTAGCAACAACAAAGAACCAGCGGGCGTGGAACGTTGTGAATAACATTTTTGACACGGAAGGTTATAAGAAGCCTTTCGGTAAGGTCATGGTTTGTGTCGGTCCCAAGGGCCTGCCTGATGATGCTACAGTTATATCTATATCTCAGTCAGCGCGTGAATCACATCGGTCGGAGCCTGAGATTACGAACAAACTGCAAGAAGATGGCTATCTCCTTTTTGGCCAAGAGGTGTTCTCTGCCTTGATTGACAAGCTAACCAGCCATGTTCGGGAAGGACGGCTGAGTTTGCCCATATCCAGGGACAGACTGGCCGAGATTGCAGGATTGAACAAGCCAAAGCTCAGAATCAAGGTCATAGAAGCAGGGTAGATTGCCAGTCTGCTGGTAAGGCTAGTCCTCTCGGTCTTACTCCTGCTGCTGCTCGTTGTCTCCCTGTGGCTTCTGCCTGAGCAGTCCTGCTGCTGTCTGATAGGGCTAAATTCGCCATTTCAGCCAACTTGATTTATCCCAAGAAAATGAAGCTGCCCGCCCAATATCACCAGAATATAGGTTCATTCCGAAATTCAACAAAATGTCCTTTTGTGTGATGATGGATACTGGATAATCGCACTTTAACAACTGAATATCAGATAAGCCTAGCCTGAGCGCTTGCTCACTTGGGCAAATAGACTGAAAGGGGGCAAGCGATGACAGGATACTGTAGCAATTGCCGTAGGGTGTGGACATTAGAAGGAGGGCAAGGCGTTTGCCGATGGTGCTCACGTGAGGCAATTTGCCTCACTACATTGACAAAGCCTCGCCAACTAAAGTCTAGCCGAAGCCAAAAGCGAAAGCAAGCGGACAACGGTGGCAACGGCTATGACCAGCTTCCAGAGCCATATTTGACTTACTACAGAGTGGCGATGCGGTTTGCTCACAAGGCGTTCATAGACGACAGGCAAGACCTTCTACACGACGTCATTGAAGGGCTTGCCAGAGTGGCAAAGCGCAAAGACCTTAGTGAACCTGCGATGTATCGGATTGCCGAGCATATCAAAGACCACTACTGGAGTAAGCACTATTCTTATACTAATGGGCTGGACTGTAAGCATTGTAGCAAGGCACAGCGGGCAAAGTGTAGAGCAAATTGGGCTCATTCCGATTGGGCTTACTGCGATTGCCATAGAGCTATCACGCTGGAAAGCATAAACCAGCCTATTACAGATAGCGAAGGCAACATCACCGAGCTTGCCGAGCTGATAGCAGATGATAAGGCGCTGGACTTGGAAGAGTGGCTAGACGCTAGGACATTCTTAATAGGCGCACCAATTAGGCTTAAACAGATAGCACGAAAGCTAGGCAAGGGCGAAACGCTAACTGGCGCAGAATGTAAATACCTCACCAAAATACGGAAGCGAAGCCAAAAGACGTTAATCTAGGGGGTAAGGTTTTGGTAATTTCGGAGCTTATATATAGTGGAAGCAACGCATAGGCTTGCGAGGTTCAGCTATGCGAGGCTTACTACTAGGCGATGCCGATGGGCTTTGCCCAGCTATCGGCTAGCCAAAGGGGGTGTTCGAAAATCGAACAATTGAATATCGTGGGCAAGCGTTCAGGCGATGGCTTTGTATCTCACAAGGCTACACTGGTAAATGCCCTGTCCAGGGTGATGGCTGAACGGCTATTACTGCTGGACTTCACCATTGGGCGTAAAGGCTTCGCAGGATACATCAAGGCTCTTAGCGGAAGCAATATCGTTAAGATAGTGCCTTCCACTAACGGAAGTGCCAGCGGGGAGCGGGCTTCTGATAAAAGGCTGAAGGTAGTTTGCGGTGCTAATACCAGTTACCTTGAGGACACAGCTTGGGTGGGTGATAACACACCTGTTACCTTCGCTGAGGTCAGGGTAAGCCCTAATAACACTGTCAAGCCCAACATCGGAAGCATTGAGCTAGCAGAGGCGCTCAATAGAGTGCTTCCCTTCACCGCTACAGACGACGCCAGACCAGTTCTCCAATGCGTCAAGTTTATAGCTGGGGAAGGTAAGTTGAAGCTGGTAAGTGCTGATGGTTTTAGGCTAGCAGAGGTTACACTCGACTTTGACGAGGACATCGAGGGGCAAGTCCTAATCAATCGTGATGAGTTGAAAGGCATCGTTGGCGCACTCCGTAAGGCAAAGCGGGTTCGGCTAGGCTTTGAGGCAAGCGGTGATACTCTTGATGGTATGAGCCTTGTCATTGACACTGAGGCAATACGCTATAAGTGGCGTGGCGCTGAGGGACAATTTCCCGATTATGAAAGGCTTATACCGACGGAGTTTAACACCTTCGCACACCTTGACGCCGTAGAGGTTATCAAGGCGGTTGGCGCACTCAAGGCACTGTCAGACAAGCCTAAAGAAAACCCGCTGGACTTGACTATTGGCGAAGGCAAGATAATTATCGCCAATCCCGATGAGAAGGGCGAAGCCATAATCACAGCCGACACCGATGGGCAAGGTTCTGTCAGGATAGATGGCGGTTATCTTGCCGATGTGCTAAAGGCTTGCGGTGGTATGGTGGACTTCAAGCTCACCAATGCTTACTCGCCAATGCTCTTTACTGCCGATGGTTATCAAGTAGTGGTAATGCCGATGATGACCAGCAAGGCAGAGGCAGCGCAGAAGGAAGCCACAGCCCAAGCCGAGCCAACGGAAACCGAGCCAGAAGCCGAGGTTGAAGCCGAGCCGACCGCAGCTGAGTTAGAGGCAATTGAAGCCGAAGCGGAAGTCGAATCGAAGCCGAAGCGTAGCCGTAGCCGTAAGAGAGAACCAGTAGCCGTAGCATAACTGAACGCTTAACCACAAAACAACCACGCACAAAGAGGCGGCGGTAGCCGCCTTTTTGTGCCCAATTTTTTGTAACAGGGGTATTTCTGCCCTTTGCGGTGGGAATACCCCTTTTTTGTGTGTGGCAAGGGCAAGAAAGGAGAAAAGATGAAGTGCGACTTTTGCCAACAAGACGCCCCTTGCCTGATAAACCTGCGTGTTTACACACCGCAAGGTATTCGGGTATGCGAGGAGTGCTATAAGGCGATAAACAACCATCGCCACAAGCCTTACTCAAAGATAATGGACAAGCTAGCTCTAGTTGAAGCTGGCTACCCCGTCAATCGGAAGCTGGCAAGAAGCCAAATATAGGTTGGCTTTAACTGGGACAAGATGCGAACGAATAGGGTCGAGGTTAACTCCTCGACCCTATTTTTTTGCCTCTGAGGTAACAATCTACGCTAATGTGATTTACTGAACAATCCAAGTAATTGTCACCAAGCAATCTACTTTTTTATTGCCCTAATTAATAATCTGGTCAATTAGTTGTTTTCAGATACTGGGTTGTCCGTTGTTTTTAAAAAACACATCCATCGGAAATGGCTTACCATGCCCTGGATAAACTGTTCTAATGCTTAATTTATTAAGGTTTTCGACACTGGAATTCGCTGTCGTTAGGTCATCCATAATAGAATTGAGCTTTGGTTTGTGTATGTTCTGAAACAGATCACCGCAAAAAAGGTCGCCGCCGCTTGTCAGGATTCCTATGGAGCCCTTTGAGTGTCCTGGAATATGAAGAACTCTAGCATCGAAACCGTTTTTAGAGAGATTGTCTCCATCCTCGATATATGAATCTGGTTTGAATCTTTCCGATTTGCCAAACCTGAAGAGGATAGGGGCTATTATTTTGATGAGAATGTTGGATTTACTCCTGTTCCAAAACATGTTGCCACGTTCGCCCATTCCTGCATCGTCATAGTGCATGGCTATTCTCGCACCGAACTTCTTACGGAGGTAGGCGGCATTGCCGCTATGGTCAAAATCTCCATGCGTTAAAACGATAACTTGGAGGTTACCAGGCTTACAGCCTGCGCTTTCAAGTTCTTTTTCAAGGTCGGTTCGCTTCCTCGAATATCCCGTGTCGATCAGGATATAGCCGGTATCGGTTTTTATCAGGTAGCAATTTACGCTACCCAATCTACAGGGCAATAATAAATTAATGATTTTGATCTCTTGGGACATCTTCTCCAACTGGGCAGTCACAGATCTATTTCATTTTACCTCGTAGGCAATAAATATTTTACCTGGATGAGCTAATAGCTAGCATTCATTTGTACCCAGTGTACGTCTTCTTACAGAAATGAGCAACTGTTTGCTCTGGTCGACTACCGAAGATATAGACAGCACGATGAAGGTAGCTCTTATCCCCACACAGAACGCTATCTTGTTGGGTGTCCGTGCCACTAAGTAATCCATGACCAGGCATATGATGGACCTGACTCAACCATCTAGGATCCACTTGTACTAAGGGAGGGGTTGCCAACTCAGGAAGGGATAGGTTTCGTCGTTAACGATATTCCACAGTTATGGCATCATTCAATTCCATATTCTGTCTAAACTACTTTGTTTTTCTCACTAATTGTGCAATGTAGGGCAATATGGCTGACCAATATTTCATTGACAATGAGAACCAGAAGCTTCTTCCTATTAGCTAAGCTTATCTCCCCAACAAATCTGCTATGGCCCGGATGTGAGCCGGAGAAGTTCCACAACACCCACCAATTAATCTGGCTCCTGCTTGAATACATTTACCAATACCCAAAGCAAAATCAGATGAAGTCATATCAAATACAGTCCGTCCATCAACTACTCTCGGTTTACCTGCGTTAGGTTGAGCGATGACAGGCAACGAGTTGACCTCTCGCATTTTGGATACGATTACAGCCATCTGGGACGGATCAATGTTGCCACAATTCGCTCCAACAGCCCAAGCGCCTTCTTGGGTCAGTGCTTTGGCACAATCTAGAGCTGAGTTACCCATGATAGTACGCCCACCGTTTTTAACTGTATTAAAAGACATCGAGGCAATGACTGGCAGGTCAGCAGCTGTTCTACAAGCACACAAGGCACATAGGGCTTCCCCTAAGTCAAACATTGTTTCAATGATAAAGCCGTCAACCCCACCTTCTGCTAAAATGACAGCTTGCTCTTTAAAGGTTTCATAGGCATCTTCTTTAAGCAAACTCCCGATAGGTTTCAGTAATTTACCGGTTGAACCAATGTCCCCCAGCACATATTGCCCATCATGAATAGCAGTTCTAGCCAATCTAGCCCCGACCAAATTCACCTCTCTGACATCCACTCCAACTTTATTCGACTCTATAAAGACGCGGTTCATTGTCAATGTATTTGTGATGATAATATCAACTCCACACTCCGCATAATGTCTGTGAATGGCTGATACCGCGTCTGGATGAGAAAGATTAGTTTGCCCACCCATCTCAAGACCAGCTTCAGCCAGTTGAGTGCCCATGGCACCATCGAATAAAACTATTTTTTTGTTATTTGGCATTAACTCTGATAGTTTCATCTTCTTAGGGTGAATAGATACTAACACAAATAAATACTACTTAAATAGAAAATGAATGATTATAAGTAACCAAAACAACCTTAACAATTGGATAAAACTAGAAAGCCAGTGAGGGTTGGGAATAGTGTGAAGCTTTATTCTGTAAATCGCAAAGGAAAATGGGGCACAATTTGGGTTTGTGTGCAACAATCAATAGCCCTATAATGTGAAAGGGGCAAATTATGGATACAACCGTTAACTTCCACGATACACTTCATCGGCCCGCTCAATTTCTAGTAGATAATACTGATCTCTTGGCACGCGGGCGTGCGCTCGATGTTGCTATGGGTAGCGGCCGAAATGCCATCTATCTAGCCAAAATGGGATTTGAGGTGGAAGGTATAGATGCCTCTCGTGAGGCCATAGAGGAGGCCTTGGCGCGTGCCCTACAGGAAGGTATCTCCATACAAACCAGAGTAGAAGACCTACAAAAGATACCGTACATTGATGAAGATACCTATGATCTAGTCATCTGCTTCAACTACCTCCAGCGGTCTCTTATGCCACAGATGAAGAATTGGGTGAAACCCGGCGGTATGCTGGTCTGTGAAACCTTTATTGTCGATCAAGTTCGATTCGGCAGACCACGAAATCCTGATCACCTTCTCACGCACAATGAACTATTACATACGTTTAAAGATTTCCGCGTGCTCCGCTACCGTGAAGGAATTATTGAAGGCAAGAAAGCTATTGCCAGCATCGTAGCACAGAAGGCAGCAAGGATGTAGTCAAATCTTAGTCGCGAGTAGATTGCACAATTCCGAGCATTGTGCAGTAAGAAGCGCGAGTGACAAAACTAGAATGTCATCTCTAGAACAGATACTTCAGGAAAATATGATCTTCTCAAGAATATAAGGAGGGTGTAAAATTAACCAAAGACTGGAAGATAGAGTTGACATTTACAATGACCAACTTACATTCAGCTCTTAAGACTGAAGTGATTAGCCGAACCAGTGGTGAAGGAGTCCAGGTCCTTTTAGTCCGTCTCCAGCATAGTAAAGACCGAATATCACACAGTCTCCACATACGTCCTACATCATTCAGTACATACGGTGTACAAATGACCGATCTTCTGGCTATACTCGGCTTTGAGCGCTCCCTTTGTGTATTTGTAAACGGTGAGTGCTATGCAAAGGAAGTTGACGAGTCTTTTGATGTAGCTTTGTTTGCGACTATACTTAAGCCGATGCACGAAGCCCTTTTCCAAGCCCAAAAACATTTTGAGAACTGTGGATTCCTGATAGACCAGCCAGAGGGTTGGGGTTATTACTTTGGGAAAAGCTCCCATTCTCGCGTTTCCGGATCATCCAGCAGTGGAGGCGACGGACATACTGCTCAGAAGATCGAGCGAATGAAAAACTCAGAAGATTCTGCCTTCAAGTTCGTGTTTACTTGGCGGTTGAGCGACAGATTCAAAGGCTGGACAATTCACTATCGTCCGTTACATCCACCGCTATCAGCGGAGGTGGCATCAATTTTTGAGTTTCTTCATCTCGACTACTTCGAGTCGTGCCCGGAGTTCGACTTCAACTCTTGTCATTGGCGTTTTATCCCGTTTGAAGAGCACGAGGAGAGATCCTTTCTTAATCGTCCTGCTGACAGAGCGCACGCTTGGTTTGATGCCCATAAGGAACATTTCTCTGCCGGTGTGGAGCATCTTCTTAAAGCGGAGCAGAAGGCAGCACCATTTGGTATGCACATATTACCGCTTCACCAGCGCTCCATACCCGTAACGATTGCAAAGCCCGCGACACAGAGCGTTCCCAGATATAGGGCTACTTCTAGCATGCCCAGCCAGTTTGACGTAGCCATCTCCTTTGCTGGAACAGAGCGTCATCTTGCCGAGAAGTTAGCCCATATAGTAAGAGAGGATGGGTTTGAAGTCTTTTACGACGCCTTTTACCCAGAGCATCTTTGGGGCAAGGATCTAGTTGAGTTCTTTGACCATGTTTACCGGAAGGCATCACATTTTTGTGTGATGTTTATCTCTCAGGAATACCGGGATCGCATATGGACGACCTATGAACGTCGGAGTGCCTTAGCTAGAGCGTTGGAAGAAAAGGGTAAAGAATACTTACTTCCTATTGAGGTCGAGAAAGTGGATATAGAAGGGCTGAGACCAACGATAGGTCGCCTGTCGCTGAGTGAGTGCTCTATTGAGCAAATAGCACAGATGCTTATAGGAAAGCTGAAGCGTGACCACTGGGTTTGTGACGTGAATAGGAGTTGCTGCTAGTCACAAGAGAAGAAAACCCTAAAGGAAGGGACTCTATGGTTCAATATTGAAACCTAAAACCATCGAAACAGTGAGATTCTTAGAATCTATTAGCTGTCACTTTTTCAAATATGCTGCTCTCCAATTCCCATATATCTATAGAACGAATGAATGCACTCCAATCACACTTTTGTCAGAAAAGTGCAGCGTATGATCAGCTTTGTATTTGGCTCAGTCATGCGTTTACCTTTGTGGCGAAATATCGTATAGTAAGTGTGCGAATAGGCAGTGGAAAAGGTTGGAACGATGCTTTTGTCGACAGACCGTTTGCGAGAGATAGTTATCGAACTGGTTTCGCGGCCCCAGCATGAGAAAGTCCGAGCCTTGGTATACGAGCTACTGATAAATGGGCTGGGTACCAGTAGTACCGAAGTGGACTTCGAACGCCGGGTTCCAGAGGTACACGGTCGGATTGATGCACTTCTCGGTAGGACAGTTTTCGAGTTCAAATCTGATCTTCGAAGAGAAAGCCGCGATGTCGAAACTAAGCTGCCTAGCTATCTTGCGCAAAGAGAAACAGAAACGGGCTCGCATTTTGTGGCAATTGCCACTGATGGAGCCACATTCATCTCGTACGAACTACATAGAGGGGAGCTCCACGCATTTGCACCATTTGTGCCGTCGATAAAACAGCCACGAGAGCTACTTGCTTGGCTCAGTTCGGTGGTGGCTGTCAATACCGAACTGGAGCCCACATGCGAAGTGGTCAGACGAGAACTGGGCTGTGGCAGCCTTGCCTGGAATATCGCGCATAAAGAGCTTGCGGCTGTCTGGGACGAAGTCGGTCAGCGCCCTGATGTCCGCCTGAAGCGTGATCTATGGGCACAGCTTATGCGGCGAGTCTACGGATCTGCCATCGACGAGGACTCTCTCTTCCTGCAACACACCTACCTCACAATAATCGCTAAGACTATGGCAGCTAGCGTACTAGGAGTGCCAGTGACCGATTCCAGTACATTGCTATCAGGTCGGGGGTTCTCCGAGGCAGGCATCGGCGGCATCGTGGAGTCGGACTTCTTTGACTGGCTATTAGATTCTCACACTGGCAGTGACCTCGTCTGGCGTATTTATCTACAGGCTAGTCGTTTCAAGCTTGAGGATGTCAAGACGGACGTACTGAAGGGGCTGTACGAATCTCTCATTGATACGGAACAGCGCCACTTCCTGGGGGAATACTATACGCCCGACTGGCTTGCCGAGAGAATAACGTCCGAGGCAGTTGATCGACCCTTGGAACAGCGTGTGTTGGATCCGGCTTGTGGATCAGGCACCTTTGTCTTTCATGCGGTGCGTCGGCTACTAAGGGCATCAGATGAGGCTGGGCTGGACACAGGGGATGCTATAAGTCGGGCTTGTCGTCAGATTTTCGGTGTTGATGTTCATCCTGTTTCCGTGCAGATTGCCCGTGTCACCTTCTTGTTAGCACTGGGGAGGGAAAGGCTGAAACAAAGACCGCGTAATATCAACATACCTGTCTACATTGGGGACTCGCTGCAGTGGAATACGCGCGGTTTTCTCGCGGAGAAGGACGTGCTGATCGAAATTCCCGATAGCCAGCAGTTCATCGAATTCCCATTCGAAGTGTCTCGCGAGCCGGCCATCTTCGACGCCATCATAGGGCGCATGCTCGACTTGAGCCAAGCAGACGAATCAGTCGACGGGCTTAGTTCAGCGGCAGGTCTCAAATCGTGGTTGGAACGCGAATACGGTTTGGGAGAACCGACGATCACTACACTTGTGAATACATACGTCACATTGCATCGGCTTGACCGTGACGGGCGCAACCATATCTGGGGATTCGTGGCACGTAATCTGGTACGGCCGATTTGGCTGTCTCAGCAAGAACAGCGGGCGGATGTGGTCATAGGTAATCCACCATGGCTTGCTTACCGGTTCATGGATCATGATATGCAAGGCCGGTTCCGGCAGGAGTGCCAGGAACGTGGCCTGTGGACTGGGCAAGTTGCCCAACAGCAGGATCTATCAGCTTACTTCTTCGTAAAATCTGTGGAGCTTTATCTGAAGCCATCTGGCAAGATCGCCTTTGTCATGCCATACGCAACGATGAGCAGGCGGCAGTATGCTGGTTTCCGCACATGTATATATAGCGCAAGGAAGGGGAAGAGATCCCATCTGTTTGCCTCTGTTAGGATTACACGGGCATGGTCGTTCTCCGATGAAGTATACCCGCTGTTCCCTGTCCCGTCCTGCGTATTGTTTGCCGAAAACGCCGCGCATGTCGGCAAGGCTGGACGCCTTCCCGAAACGGTCTTTACCGCATCAGGACAATTGCCTAGAAGAGATGCCTCCAGCGCAGAGAGCGAGCAGCATCTCGTGTGGCGGGAAACACCTTGGCCAACAGAGCGAGAAGGTCGATTTACAGAGGGCTACGCTGCTAGCTTCCGGGACGGTGCTACTGTCTTTCCACGAGTGCTCTTCACTGTTGAGCGAGTTGAGACAGGAGTGCTTGGTTCTAATCCAATCGCACCGCTAGTTGAAAGTCGCCGTAATCAGCTCGAGAAATCACCTTGGAAAGAGGTCCCTTCACTCAAAGGCAATATCGAAAGGCAATTCCTGCGGTCGCTGTATCTCGGCGAGTCGATTGCCCCGTTTCGTGTACTTTCGCCCATCCTGGCAGTAATACCATGGGATGAGCAGAGTGAAGGGCTGCTTGATTCGGCTGAGGCACAGACACGAGGTTATGCTTACCTATCATCTTGGTTGCAGCGAGCCGAACAACTCTTATCACAGCACGGAAGTGGCAAGAGAGGCCTTCTTGCACAGTTGGACTACTATGGACAGCTTTCTGCGCAGTTCCCCATTGCACCCACTAGAGTTGTATATAGCAAAGCTGGCAAACTCCCAGCCGCTGCACTGATCCTTGATGACATGGGTATCATAGAGAACAACCTGTACTGGTTGAAGGTTGAGGACCAATTGGAAGCGCACTACTTGCTTGCTGTACTCAATAGCGAGACTGCGCGCCACGCTAGTGAGCACCTTCAGAGTCGTGGACAGTGGGGCGCCCGTCATTTTGACAAGGTCATGCTTTCATTGCCGTTCCCACGTTTTGATAGCTCTAATGAACTACATAGGGCACTGTCTAAAGCGGCGGTCCATGCGGAGCGAGTAGCCTCTGCAGTTCAACTTAGCGAGCGGATGTATTTTGTAACTGCTCGGAAGAAGATCCGCGCCGCTCTGGATGAGGACGGTATATCGCAGAGAATCAGTGGTTTAGTGGCAGAGCTTCTTGAGAATCAGACTGTGGCGTCGGATTAGCGACAGATCTTGGGCACCGTGCTGCACAATCCGTCAGATTGTGTCTTTAAGATCTGCCTCCCGGTTTCCGCTTTGGTTCCGCCTCAGTTTCCGCTCCGTTCCGCCTAGTTTCCGCTCTGTTTCGCCTCAGTTTCCGCTCTGTTTCGCCTCAGTTTCCGTTCATGTGCATTTGCCAGAATTGAATCGGGATTTTCAGGTTCCATTTTGACTCACCAGAGACTCATTCTAGCGTGGAATATAGCACTAATATTGGGCGAAGTTCAATCCTTAATCTGGGAGCGCTAAATGAGAGACCAGCAACTGCTGCTCACCTTTCCAATCCCTGGGCCTAACATTATGACTGGACTACTCTTTGGGGAGGCAGGTCACGGTCTCGTTCTCGTTCATCTTGTTCCACATAGCTTCCACTTGTTCGGGGGACCTCCCTTTAAGGAATAGGAGAGTGTCCTCCAATTTGCTGTCTTGTTTCTCTGCCTCGGACCTGAGATGTGTAAGATGTGCAAGAATGGCCTCTTTGAGTATCTTCAATTCATTGGGGTTCAATAGCCAAGCTGCTGAGCTCTTGTACCACTTGTGCAACAGCACTACTGTCTCTAGTGTACTGGCTATTATTGCTTGAAAAACCATTACAGTTGGAAATGGTTGGTAGAAAGGTCCTATGAACAGCTTTGTGTCTGCCTTTCGCTCAGGGCGCAAAGCCGATCCGAGACCTACAGATGATGGGTGTGCACTTGCTGAGGCAATATCGAACTGGTCTTTGTAAGATTGACCGTTTGGAATCGTTTTCCATACCTTCGGTAGTGAAAATCGCTTTCTTTGTCTGAGGCTCTTTGCCTTCATGAATGCGTCAGCTTCTTTCGGATGAAGTTGTAGATATTGAATCAGAACTACAACCTCTATCATATCCCTCTGCATAATAGAAGCTTGTAGTATATGTCCGCTACAGAGAAGACTCAGTCCAGATTGTGCATCTGAGTGGAAACGAGACCCCAAGAGCAGAGTTGCCTGCTTTAGAGCTTCATCAATAGGGGCCTTGCCATCTATTTTGTTGAGCGCTTCCAACTCTTTACACAGCAATGAAAGGAGATGCTCCTGAACAGCCTTGCCCTCACCAAGCAAGGCTGTTATTTGGGTCTCGACAGTCTTGAGGGATTCGGTTACTATTCGATACTTCTCTTTCATTTCGAGTTCGGAGCATGATGGTACGATTAGTTGGCGCCCTAACGCTGGGGATGACTGGTTTCCCAAATGATTATATCACCCTTTGAGTTACAACTACAGACATAAAGGTAGGCGGCCAGAATTTTACCTCTGCACTTTTCATCGGATTGTGATGCAACTCTATATGAGCTACGAGTTCCAAGTTCCAAGTGTAAGTTAGAAGCTACAACTCAGAAGTTAACAGTTAAGACCTAGAACTTAAACGGGAGCAAGGGAGTAAGTCTTGAAGTCATAATCTGGCTGACTATTATGTCACACCAGAATCTGTTAAGAAGGTTCCTCGAAGTCGAATAACTCTCTCGCCGGGACTCC
>Ga0114922_10002939_pt1 | contig 15938 bp, 14 predicted proteins | sample AartaG_FD_100975 | JGI IMG/M metagenome (GOLD analysis project Ga0114922, IMG submission 100975) | Deep subsurface microbial communities from Aarhus Bay to uncover new lineages of life (NeLLi) - Aarhus_00045 metaG | ecosystem: Environmental > Aquatic > Marine > Oceanic > Sediment | place...
AGTTCCTATACCGGCGCCGCACCGCAGCAGTCCGGCGGCGACAGGCAAACTGACGTAAGGGCCTCCGGGGACGAGAGCGCCGGCTGCCATACCGATGAATATCCCTCGTATGCCGGATTCAGACCCTACCCATTTCGATATTACTTCCTGCGGCAGAAGGACCTGAACCATACCGGCCACGATAAAGGAGAAGATTAGTAACGGCAGGATTCCGACCGTCATATTCAGGGCGGATTTGATACCGCTGATGTGTTGGCCTTGTCCTTTGTAGTGTCCTATGAAAAGAAGAATGATTGCGAGTGTCCCCATTATTATTGTTGGAATCAACATTGCTGACTTGCTCCTTTTTTTATCCATATTTTCCCCGGCTTTTATGTCGGATGATTATAAACCGACTGGATTATTGAAGATATATCTGGTTGTAGTCAAGGAATTTATTTTGCCTCTTTGGCCAAACGGCCTGGGACGGCATATGAGAGATTCATCGAAGATTTTGTTGATTAGAAAAGAAAGTACTGGGCCGGGCTGGATTCGAACCAGCGTAAGCTTGCGCTAATGGGTTTACAGCCCATCCCCTTAAGCCGCTCGGGCACCGACCCTTACACGCGTATATCTTTCTTCTACCCGTGTTTCTCGAATAGATTAAAGTGAAAAGGCCGCCCACTGTCAACACTTTCCTTATGATTTCACCAGAAAAATGGCCGTCTTCGCTTCGACTCGCTCCACCGGCAGGTGTCCTGCGGACTGCTTTTGCGTTATTGTCGCCCAACCTCTCGTTCTTGTGTGCTTTTGTCCTTGATTTGTGCCGGCTATCTTTGTATTCCCTTATGATGTGTTCGAGGCGCGGCAGCGGATCGAATCGCTTGAACTGTTCTCGGAGTAAGATATGCAACAAACGGTGCGGGATGGAGAATAGCAGTTTATTGAAAACAAGAACTCTCACAAGAAATGCCGCGGCGGTTATCATCTTTGTTGTTCTATGCGCCCTGGCCGCTTATTTTGCACCGCATGGCGAACAAGGTTCCCAGCCGCCCCCCTGGTACAGCATCGTTCCTCCCGTGCTGGCGATTTCGCTGGCCTTTTTAACGCGCAATGTCCTCCTGAGTTTGGGAATCGCCATTGTGGCCGGCGGTTTCCTGGCCAACGTTCCGCAGGCTCCGCTCAGCCCTGTCGCCTGGTTCGAGGGGCTAAAGGCAACTGGAATTCTTGTGGGCCATACCCTACGGCTATACTCCGAAGACGGCGAAATAAACTCAAACCTGCTGATACTTGCATTTATCCCGCCCACCTTCGTGACGATAGAAATCGTCATCGCATCGGGAGGTTTCAGGGGAATCATCCTCTGGCTCTTGAAACGGGTAAAGGGCAGAAAGTCCGCTCAAATTGCCACCGCCCTGATGGGCGTGCTGTGTTTCATCGACGATTACACCAACGCGATAATTGTCGGCTCGATGATGCAGCCCATCACCGACCGGTTCCGCATCAGTCGCGAAAAGCTCGCCTTTATTGTCGACGCCACAAGCGCACCTGTCGCGGGGCTGGCGGTCATCAGTACCTGGATAGCCTACGAAGTAGGCCTTCTCACCCAAATCGCCGAGGAGCTGGGCATTGAAAGAAGCGGATATTCAATGTTCTTTGACGCCCTGAGTTTTCGCTTCTACTGTCTGTTGATGCTCGCGTTTGTTTTTGTGCATATCATTTTAGGCCGGGATTTCGGTCCGATGAGGACCTCCGAAGAGATTGCCGCGGAAAACGGTCCCGGCCAAAACAACCAGGCCGGTTCGCTCAGAGACGCCGCCGATTCGGGTTCCCCTGCTGTGACCCGGCAACCATCTCGGGCCTTCAAGGCCCTCGTGCCCTTAGGTGGACTTATTCTGTTTCATATCACCGGGCTTTGGGTCGATGGCGGCGGCCCCGCCAAGCTCGGACAAGGCGGTTCGCTCCTTAGTTTGGTTTACTGGCGCGATGTCATCAGTGCCGCCCGGAACACTCATCTGATTCTCGACCTCGCGGCGTTATTCGGCCTGACACTGGCCTTGCTCTGCTCACAGCTCTTCGGGTCGCTGCGTTTTTCCGTCATAAGCAATTGTTTCCGGCGGGGTGTCAGGCGGGCCATGATTCCCTTTGTCATATTGATTCTCGCCTGGTCGCTTAAGAATTGCTGCGACAGCCTCAAGACCGGAGAGTTCCTTACGGCGGTCCTGGCCGGAAGGGTCTCAACTTATTGGTTTGCGCCGGCGGTTTTCGTCGTTGCCTCAGTGACCTCATTTGCCACGGGCACAAGCTACGGGACGATGGCCATCCTTATCCCCACGGCTATCCCGGTGGCCTTCGCGCTCGACGGGAACACCTACGGCCTGACAACGATGATAAGCCTCGGCGCAGTCCTGGACGGAGCAATCTTCGGCGACCACTGCTCGCCCATCTCTGACACGACAATTATGAGTTCCATCGCCAGTTCCTGCGACCTTATGCAGCATGTCCGCACGCAGTTGCCCTATAGTCTTCTGGTTGCCGCCCTGGCCTTACTCTGCGCGTACCTGCCCAGCGCCTTGGGCCTGCCGCCGCTCTGGAGCTTCGCCCTGGCCGTGTTGGTTATGATATGCTTGCTTCTGCTCCTCGCTCGACGCAAAAAGGCACATTCGCGCTAAAGGGAATCTCCACCGGTAGGAATGAGCGGGCAAATGGAGCCTGGAACCGTCGAAAACTCCCCCCGGATACGGCCAAGTTATCAATAGCCTAATCCAGCGCCATCGGAAAATAGTCTTTGGCGTTGTTGAAGCAGATGTCCTCGACCATTTTGCCGAGCAAGTCTAAATCGTTGGGCAAAAGCCCGGCTTCGACATCGGAAGCCAGCATATTGCAGAGAATCCTGCGGAAATATTCATGTCTTGGATATGAAAGAAAACTTCTGGAGTCTGTCAGCATACCGACGAACCGGCTTAAGAGTCCAATATTGGAAAGCACGGTTAGCTGCTTTTGGATTCCGTCCTTCTGGTCGAGGAACCACCACGCCGAGCCGTACTGGATTTTGCCGGCCACAGAGCCATCCTGAAAGTTGCCGACCATTGTAGCTATCAGCTCGTTGTCCCTCGGATTCAAATTGTAGAGGATTGTTTTAGGCAGCTCATTATTTCTGTCGAGCATATCGAGAAATTTAGCCAGCGGCACGGCAGTCTCGAAATCGCCGATCGAATCGAAGCCGGTATCCGGGCCTACGGCTTTGAACATTCGCGTGTTGTTGTTTCTCAGTGCGCCCAGATGGAGCTGCTGGACCCAGCCGGATTCGTAGTCCATCAGGGCAAATTCGGTCATCATTGCGGATTTGAATTTGAGGCATTCTAAAGTGTCGAGGTGCTTTCCTGACCTTATCTTATCAAAAATCTTTTTGATTTCGCTTTCGGTATAATCCTCAGCATAAGCGGTCTCTAAACCGTGGTCGGAGAGCCGGCAGCCGTTTTCGTGGAAATAGTAATGGCGCTGGCGGATGGCTTCGACGTATGAGTGAAAATCGATTATCTCAATGTTACTGAGGCGCCCGAGTTTATCAATCCAGGCGTTAAGGGCAGGCAGGTCTTCGACGGCCATAGCCTTGTCCGGGCGAAAGGCGGTATGTACTTTGAATTCGGCGCCGTCATCTCGGAGCTTTTTATGGTGTTCTAATGAGTCGAGCGGGCCTTCGGTTGTGCAGAGCAGCTTTACGTTGGCTTTTTTGATAAGGTTGCGGCAGCTAAACTCCGGCGTTCTTAACATCTCGCTGCAGCGCTCGTAGATTTTTTTTGCGGTATCGGGATTTAAGAGCTTATTACCTATTCCGAAATAGCGTGCCAGTTCCAGATGTGTCCAGTGATAAAGAGGATTGCAGAGGGTGTATGGCACCGTCCGGGCCCATTTTTCGAACTTTTCATAATCGCCTGCGTTGCCGGTAATATATTTTTCCGGTATGCCGTTGGCCCTCATTGCCCGCCATTTGTAGTGGTCGCCGTAGAGCCATATTTGGGTCAGGTTCTCGAACTGATGGTCGGCGGCAATCTGGTCGGCGGGAAGATGGCAGTGATAATCGTAGATAGGCATCTTTTCAGCGTGTTCGTGGTAGAGAGTTTTAGCAGGTTTAGTTTGCAGCAGAAAATCTTCGGTAATAAATTCAGCCATTTCTCAAATCCTCAATTTAATTCAAAAAAACCGGCTTAAATATACGCGAATCAGCCGATGAAGTCAACTACCTCAAGACGAAGACTAACCACGATTTACGAAGCGCGAAAACAGGTCTTGTAGCTGGAACAGAAAAGAGTATAATTTAGAATCGAAGTTGGAAATTGCGAAATGCCGGTATAAGTTCCTTTAGGTAGCGTGATTGTTGCCATAAATCATGAGATTATCCAGAATCATCAATAACAAGTTTATTGCTATACTTGCGGTCTTATTTGGTGTAGTTTATCTTTTTCCTTCGGAGGGCGAGGATCCAAGGCGGAACGAAATAGCTTGGGCTTTGGGATGGTTTGTGGGAGCTTTGTTCACTTGGAAGAAGAAAGAATGGGCGGCAATTCTGCTGGCACTTTTGGCGATATTCTGTTTAGTCGATGACATCCTGTTAGAAATACCTAAATTCCATGAGAACGTGGCAAGTATTTCTGCTGAATCTGAATCGCTTGCATCTTTCGCTCCAGCTTTGATCGTCACTGTTATGGTTTTTGAAACGATTATTCTGGGATGTTTTATTTACTATGGTGTATACACAGTTGTGGCGAAAAAGGTTTGAGAGCCTTTGCTTCACACGTGGTGCAAGTTTGTGATAGTTTTTACTCGATGACTACGGCGGTGCCATAGGCTAAGATTTCGGAGGCGCTTTGCATGACCATGGAGGTGGCGAATTTCACTCCGACGATGGCGTTTGCGCCGAGGTTTTGGGCGTCTTCGATCATTCTGTCGAGGGCCTGCTCTCGCGATTCGGCCATCATCTTGGTGTAGTCGGTTATCTCTCCTCCGACTACATTGCGCAGTCCTGCCATAATGTCCCTGCCGAGGTGCCGGGCACGAATCGTATTTCCCTTTACCAGCCCAAGATGTTTTACAATCTTTTGTCCTTCTATCGTTTCTGTTGTTGACATTAACATTGTCTTATCTCCTTACATTTTTGTAGCGGTCTTTACTCCAGAAAAAGATTCTCTCGCGCAGCACCGAGACAAATAGAATCGCCAGCCCTACCAAAAGTGCCAGCAGCGCAATTTTCAAAGTGGTCTCAACTGCGGGGTCTTTAATGAGGGCCTCTATCGCCTTGAAACCCCCATAGATTGTCAGCAGTATCGCGGCCACCGAGAAGATTATCCATCCGACGCCTCGCTCAATACGGTTGTAGATGCCGTCCCAGTACTGCTGCCACAGCCGGTCCTCCGGCTCAACCAATGTTACCTGGTCGGTAATTGCTTTAAGCTGCCTGAACTCCTGAAGTTGGGCGGCACACTGTTTGCACGCAGCAAGGTGCTCCTCGAAGCGGCGTTTTTGCTCGGCGGTGAGTTCTTCGTCGAGATAACCCATCATAAGGTCGTTATACTCATCACACGCCATCTCTGTCACCTCCTTTCTTGGTGCTCAGTAGTTCTTTAAGTCTTTTACGGGCGTAATACAGCCTGCTCATAACAGTCCCCTTACTACAAAAAAGAGATTTAGCAATCTGCTCATAAGATAGGTGCTGGAAGTGTCGTAATATAATCACCTCGCGGTGCTTGTCGTCGAGTTTGCCGATTGCTTTCCACACCGCGTCTTTGGCCTCGTTTCTTTCCGCCACAACATGGGGGGTGAAACAATCGTCCACGCCGGCAGACGGTTCCTGGCCCTGGAGTTCCTCAAGAGAGAAGCGTTGCCGCTTTCGTGTCTTCCTTAGATGGCTGAAACATACGTTTCTTAGGATTTGATAGAACCAGGGGTAAAACTTCCTGTTTGAGTTAAGTTGCCTGATGTTGCGGTATGCTAAGATAAAGGCCTCCTGTGACAGCTCCAACGCATCGTCGCGATTGCCTACAAGACCCAGCGCAGTAAAATATGCGTTTTTCATATACTTTTTTACGATAGCTGCGAACTCGTCTCTCGATATCCTTCGGGCAGGCACCATTACTACTACTTCTTCTTCACAAACGCTGCACACTTTATCTGGCTCCAAAATCAGTGATTATGATGCAAACGCCGACTTTAATGTCTTTTTCTACAATAATATACATTACGAAGCGCGAATTTATTCAAATTATTTTATATTTTTCACCTCGATAGTTGAAGTATGAAAAGATAATGAGGCGACAACAATTTTGAGCGGGAAATTACCGTATTTTAGGTGGTGATTGCAGTAAAAACTGCGGGAAAAGACCGAAAAAAGTTGCAATTTTACGATTGATTTGGTAATGTAGTATAATCGGAATATATGTTCGTGTTCCCAAGTGGCGTATAGAAAGAAGATTGAGAAACACGGTGAGTTCAGGAAGAAATGAACTCCAACTTTTCTTTGAGGCTGAGGAATTATGAAGACCGATAGAAAAAACTCGTTTAGTGAGCTTCGACCTTCTGGAATCATTTTGATTGCTGCCGTTGCGGCATTGCTCTGTTCCACTGCCGCCTACGCTCAAAAAGGAATGGGAGATTATACGGGTATAGCGCGCGAGCCGATAAAGCCCCCTATAACCCGGCTATCAGGCATAGTGCATGAAATTAGGACCCACCCCTGCGAGCATACGACGGGAAAGGCTGAAATTGGAACACACTTAATTCTCAAGAGCAGCCAAAATCAAGAGTTCAATATCCACATAGGACCGGCGACAGCGGTTGCGGACATCGTCAAGCGGTTGGCGGTCGGAAAGGAGATTGAGGTATTTGGATTTCATACTGAGAAGATGCCTGCCGACCATTACGTCGCCAAGCAATTGGTCTTCGGGGGCCGGAGCTTCGATTTGCGCGACGCTTCGCTTCGCCCCTTCTGGGCTGAAAGTAACCTCCGTACCCGGGGTGGAGGTAAGAACCGGTTAGCAACTGGACCACAATCCAGAGGGCCGATAAGGTATGGTTCGCAGCGCCGGCCCGGATGGCGGGGACGTCCGCGTCGTGGCAATTGGCAACGGCGCCGCTTCGGGTGCTGCGTTCGTGGATATGGCCGTATGTGCGGCTATCCTCAAGGTAGGCGACGGCTGCAAAGACAGCTTTGCAGGTGAAAGCACACCGTCAAATCCGGGAGTATATAAGAGCAGCGGGGGAAACAGGAACCACCGAAGCAATAGTATCTGAGCCTGGCAAGTTCGCTCTCAATATTGTATTATTCTCAAAATCATCTTCTTGTATGTCCGGCCCTGAACCTGCCGCTCCCAAATTTATTTGAGGGTTGGATATTCTCGGATTTCCGCTTCGTCTAAAGTCGGTTCTTTGATTTCGCGGGAAGGGTAAAAGGGATCTCATGCGGTGTAAGTTGAAGCGGCGGTTGCTCCGCCTCTTCCCGTCCAGTTTGTGTGAAAGAATTCGCCGCGCGGTTTATCTACCCTTTCGTAGGTATGTGCGCCAAAATAATCACGTTGTGCCTGCAGCAGATTGGCCGGCAGGCGGCCGCAGCGATAGCCGTCGTAGAAGGCCAGAGCTGCACTCATAGCAGGCATCGGGACACCCATCTCGACCGCCGTTGTAACAACACGGCGCCAGGCCGGTTGTGCCTTCTCGACGGCCTCCTTGAAGAACGGGTCGAGCAGCAGGTTCTCGAGGTTCGGATTTCTATCAAACGCTTCTTTTATCTTGCCGAGGAAGGCTGAACGGATGATACAGCCGCCTCGCCACATAAGGGCGATACCGCCGTAGTTCAGGTTCCAGTTATGTTCTTTTGCCGCGGCGCGCATAAGCTGATAACCCTGGGCGTAGCTGACAATCTTGGAGGCATAAAGGGACTGGCGCAGGTCGTCTACGAATGCTTTTTTATCGCCGGCAAACTGCGGCTTGGGGCTGGTAAGGACCTCGGATGCTGCCGCGCGTTCTTCTTTTAGTGCGGAAAGGCATCTTGCAAAGACGGCCTCACCGATTAGCGTCAGTGGCTGGCCGAGGTTCAGGGCCTCAATGGCGGTCCATTTGCCTGTCCCTTTCTGGCCGGCTGTGTCGAGAATAAGGTCGATGACCTCATTACCGTCCTCATCTTTGTACCCGAGGATGTCACGCGTTATCTCGATAAGGTAGGAGTCGAGCTCGCCCTTGTTCCAAACAGAAAAGACCTCGTACATTTCCTGGTTTGTCAAGCCGAGGCCCTGCTTCATCATCTGATAGCTCTCGCATATCATCTGCTTATCGCCGTACTCGATTCCGTTGTGTGTCATTTTGACGAAGTGTCCGGCCCCGTTCTCGCCGACCCAGTCGCAGCACGGCTTGCCCTCGGTCTTGGCACAGATAGCCTGGAAGATGGGTTTTACACTTTCCCACGCCTTCGGCGAGCCGCCCGGCATCATTGATGGGCCTTTGAGTGCGCCCTCTTCCCCGCCGGATACGCCTGTGCCTATGTAGAGTTTGCCTTTGCTCTCGACATACTCGGTACGGCGGATAGTATCGGGGAAATGTGAGTTGCCGCCGTCGATTATAATGTCGCCGTCTTCAAGGACGGGCAGAAGCTTCTCGATGAAGGCGTCCACTGGAGGCCCGGCCTTGACCAGCAGCATTACCTTGCGCGGCTTTTTCAGGTTCCGTGAAAGCTCCTCTATAGAGTGGCAGCCGATGATGTTTTTGCCTTTGGCGCGGCCAGCAATAAAATCGTCCACCTTCGAGACGGTACGGTTGAAGCAGGCCACTGTAAAGCCCTTGCTTTCCATATTAAGGATGAGGTTTTCACCCATAACTGCCAGGCCTATCAGGCCGATATCCGCCTGCGGTGAGCTTGTCGAATCCGCCTTTGCCATTTTGTACTATCCTTTCTAATTTGTTATTTACTATTGACTCGGAATACTCGGTATGTACCCACTGGATAATCTGTGCAGCATTTCACCGGCGTGGGGGACAACCAAAATCCCTTTTTCTTCTTTATTTTCGTAATTAGCTATATCAATCTGGTCCGGGTCCATATAGCCCAGATTCACCTTTCGGCAGCGTTCTCTACTGATGCCGGTCGCGAGCACCACATTAATCCTTGGCTTTTCGACGCCGTCGATATATGTGCCGATGCCTTTAAGATGGGTGGAATGTGCTGTTACCGCCCGCGGGATGCCGGCGAATTTGTCCATTCGCTTGAGGAAATAATCTCGCGTATGGTAGCCGATCTGGTCTAAGAACTTGCCGTGAGTATATGAAATTTCAGTAATGTGCGGCGCGTAGATAATAATTGTCCCGCCGTCAGCGACTATCGGTTCGAGTTTGTACATCGCTTTGGCAGCCGTCCAGATGTCGTCATACATCTTCGGTGCGATTCCGAGGATGGTTTTATACGGCTTGTCTTTATAGACAATGTGCACTTTCTCGGAGAGCCGGGCTGCCTTTTCCCAGGCCTCTATACAATCGCCGATAAACAGCCCCTTAAGTTTGTCGTCAACGGAAACTATGGCAAATAATTTTCGGGGCATTTTTATAAACGAGGCCGCCTTTTCAACCACTTTGCGTGGTGGCGTCCATACGTTGCCGTTTATTTTCGGATTTGTGCACACGGCACCGAGCCAATGAAAGAAGTCTATGATTTCGGTGCCTGCGATTCCGGGAAAGATATATTTATGCCCCCCCGAAAAGCCCACAACCTCGTGCGGAAAGACGGGGCCTAAGATGAAAAATTCATCATATTCGAAGAGAAGTTTGTTAATCCGGATGTCCACTTCTTCGCGAAAGAGACCATCGGTTATGCTGTCGATTTCGTCAGCGGAGATTTTTCCAATAGAAGTGAGTGCTTCAGGTTTTTGCCATTCGTGATTGAAGAATTTTATCGATGCGTATTTACCGCTGCGCTCACTTGATGTCATTCCAAGCCTTCTGCAGATTTGCTCTTCCGTCAGAGGTTGATGGGTCCCAAGCGCAACGAGTATATCGAGGACCTTTGCCTTTTGCTCCAGGTTGTCATAGGCGATTTTGAAAATGTCACCTACAGGGCCGGAACGGGTATTGTCGGGAACTATCAGCAGAAGCCGCTTGCCGGCGTAGTCGTTTTGCGCAAAGAACTCGGCGATTGCTTCGCCAGCCTGGTCGTTCTCAACGCAACCGTCTTTGTTTTGTCGTTCGATTACCATTATTCGTTTCTTATGAAGCGTATCTTGTATTTCGCTTCACGCTGTTCGGTTTACGTTTTTTCCCAGGGCGGTGTTTCGGGCAAATACGCATCGAATTCTGCAATCACTTTTTCCTCGTATTCGCCCGCATATTCGCCGTTGATGAATTTATCGAAGGCCACATCTGCGAATCTCTTCCAGGATTTGACCTCATCGCCCGGATTAATCGGATAAAACAGGGCATCGTTTGCCTTGGCGGCTTTCATATCACCGGGCGCGTCGCCGACCATTAAAATGTGGTTCTTTTCATACCTGCCCTTTGCGGCGTATTCAAGGTGCTGGGCCTTCTTACCCATTTCCTGGCCCGCTATTACTTCGACGTACTTGGCGATGTCATGTTCTTCCCACTCGCGGGCAAGGGCCTCGTTCGGTGTTGCAGAAACAACGATAACGTCTGCCAGCGGTGTAATTTTTTCCAGACTCTCACGGACGTAAGGAAATGGAGGCAAGCCCTTGACAATCTGGCCTATCGCCTCATTGACCTTTTCGCTCCACGCCAGCGCAAGCTCCAGCTCGCGCTTGGCATCGGGTTCCGAGGCGGCGGCAATGGCCTGTTTGAGTCCGTCATTACTCAATAGACTATTCGGGTCATCTACCCATGCAAAATAGTGCGGGTATTGCGGCACCTTAAAGTCCCTTGCTTTGACCATTGGGTGAGACGGAAGTAATTCTGCAATGATGCGCTTGGTTGTTTTATGCCGGTTGAACCCGCGCGTTTTGGAAAACAGGTCCGCAAATTCCTTGCATTCGCGTACCGCCTTCGCCACCGGCTGAAGGCCGAAATAGCCAATCAGCCAGGGACAAAAACATTCCCGCTGCTTTATCCCCATCGTGTCGAAGGCACAGCCGTCCGAGTCGATACCGACGAAAAATTTCTTTTTTGGCTTGAAGTCTTTTAGGGGTTGTGCTGGGTCGGTCATTTTTTTCTCCTGAAAATTATACTCCACTAAAGGCGGAAAAGCCGCCGTCGATGGGGACGACAACACCGGTGACGAACTTTGCTGCATCACTTAGAAGCCACATCACCGTTCCAATCAGCTCTTGCGGCTCACCGAACCTTCCCATCGGCGTATGGTCGATGATTGTCTTGCCGCGGTCGGTCAGCTCGTCGGTTTTTTCATCGGTCAAGAGGAACCGATTTTGTTCGGTCAGGAAAAATCCCGGAGCAATCGCATTTACGCGGATGTCTTTGGAATAGTTCTGGCAGACGTGGACCGCCAGCCATTGCGTGAAGTTGCTCACCGCTGCTTTGGCCGCGGAGTATGCGGCGATTTTGGTTAATGGACGGAAAGCGTTCATACTCGAAATATTCAGTATCACGCCGGCGCCGTTTTCAGCCATCTGTTTGCCGAAAACCTGCGTCGGCAGCAAGGTGCCTAAGAAATTCAGGTCGAAAACAAACCGGACGGCCTCGCTCGGCAAATCGAAAAAGGAAAGGTCCGGCGAAGTAGTCGCTTCTTTTTTGTTTCCGCCGGCTCCGTTAATCAGTATGTCGATTTGGCCGAACTCGGAATTGATTTCCTTTTTGGCCGACTCCAGACTCTCTTTATCTAATACGTCACATTTAACGGCGATGGCCTGGCCTTGTCCGGTTCCAATTTCATCAGCAACTTCGGCTGCGGCGGTTTCATCTATGTCCAGAACAGCGATTTTTGCACCGGCTTTGGCCAGCGCCGCAGCCATTGCGCCGCAAAGAACGCCACCGCCTCCGGTAATCACGACCGCTTTGTCTTTAACTTCGAATAGATTGCTCATTATGTTTATCCTTCTGGATTAGAGGTAGTTTGGAAGCTTCTTCTCCAATGGTTTGCGTTCGAATCTCATAAAAACGGGTAGTCCATCTTTGCCGATTTTAATCGGAGCTTCGCCCTGTACTAACGGCCTTACGTAATCGCGCATCGCATCGGTGATATGATTGCCCTTATCATTTATGTACTCAGTGGGCACTTTCTTTTCGCCGTTGGCAACGTCTCTTAACTCTGCCAGCCCTGTTGTGCATTTGTATTCCGGCCCGTCTGCGCGTTCCAGGGTTACCATTTTGCCGTTCTCGCCTTCCATCGCATACCTTACAGCCATCTGCCCACACATATAAGCCTCGTTGACGTCGGTCAGCGATGCAAAGTGCATGGCGGTTCGCTGGTTAGTGCCGAGCTTATTGAAGCGGGCCTTTATGCCGACTTCCTTTTCGATCACGGCCTTGAGCATATCACCTACGCCGCCGAGCTGAACGTGGCCGAAGTCGTCCTTGGCGAAGGCCCCGCTGTCGGCGGTGATGTACTTGCCTTTTTCATCCTTGAGGCCTTCGCCGGCAACGATAAAGACCCTGCGCAGTTCTTTGAGCACTTGCTTTACATCGCTGACGAATTTGTCCCAGGAGAAACCTGCTTCGGGCAGATATACGAGATGCGGTGCGTCTTCGGGGCTGGTTGCAGCAAGGCCTGTTGCTGCTGCTATCCAGCCGGCGTTCCTGCCCATAACCTCAAGTATAGTGCACGTGTCGTGTGTATAGAGTGCTTCCGTATCTCTGCCCGCTTCGGCTGCACACGTAGCGACGTATTTTGCCACGCTGGGGTATCCCGGACAATGGTCTGTGCAGGCAAGGTCGTTATCGACCGTCTTCGGAATGCCCATACAGACCAGCTCATAGCCGGCGTCTGCGGCTAATTTGTTGACCTTATCGGCGGTGTCCATCGAGTCATTACCGCCGGCATAGAAGAAGTAATGGATGTCGTGGGCCTTGAAGACGTCGAGTATCCTTTCGAAATCCGCCCTGGATTCTTCGAGCGATTTCAGTTTATACCTGCACGAGCCGACGGCTGCCGCGGGTGTTTGCTTTAATGCCTCGATGGTCTCCGGCTTTTCAGCGGAGATATCGAATAAATCCTCGCCTAAAACGCCTAATATGCCGTTGGTGGCGCCTATTACGCGGCCGATTTTGCCTGATTTCATCGCTTCCTGAACTGCGCCGCAGGCACTTGAATTGATTACAGCGGTCGGCCCGCCGGACTGTGCCACTATAGCATTGGCTTTTGAATTCATCGTAATTACTCCATTACAGGTTTTTACAGTCTTGATTGAATCGCCTCAATGCGGCAGAATATACACCACGACTATCAGGATTTCAATAGTTTTTAGTTTTGGCCTTATAATGAGTGAAATCAGGCATGTTTGCGGAGCAGAATATGGCAAACTATATGATAGCACAGTTCGACGATATCGATGCCGTCAAGTGCCCCTGCGGCTTCTCACGGCGGGCCTTTGTCAGCTCGGATAATACCGTGGCCACTATGCACATAGTCGATATCGAAGAAGATGCGAAGGTCCATTATCATAAAAAACTCACGGAGGTCTATCTTGTCCTTGAGGGCGAAGGGCACATGGAACTGGATGGCCAAGTCGTTCCTGTGAAACCCTTTACCGCCATCTTTATAAAGCCCGGCTGCCGCCATCGCGCCGTCGGCAGGATGCGAATTGTCAATGTTTCCATCCCCGCCTTCGACCCCCAAGACGAATGGCTCGACTGACTTCCGTAGGTTTTAATAATGCTTTGTTATCCTCGAGGTTACGTTCATTTTGGCTTTTTGGAGATTGGGTTTGTTTTGCATATTTTTCTTATAATTTCGTACGTAATCTTTCGTACATTTTCACTTTCGGGGCTGGCAATAGGGAGAAAAAAGTATATCAGGTAATCAGGTAAACAGGAAGTGGATACCAGGAGAACAGGAGAGGAGAGCAGGGCATATAAATGATTAATGATTCCTTCGATTTCACTCAGGACAGGTATTGATGATTGATAATTGAGAATGCCGCGTTCCGTCCAATCCGTCCAAGGGCCGGACTTTCAGCGCTTCGCTCGGAATGACGGTAAGGAATATCGAATCCTTCGATAGAACCCAGGACGGGTACGTTCCCTTCGACCGGCTCAGGGCAGGCCTCGCAATGACCCCGCCACAGGTGGCGGGGCTAACCATGACCACCCAAATAAATTTGGGGTGCTAAACAACCCCGCAATAAATTGCGGCGGAACTTGCGCGGCAATAATGGTGGGTGTGGATAAAATGGTTTGAAAATTTATCCGTTCGGTGTAGACTGGCCGATGGTACTGAATGATGAGTTTTTGATTTGCAGGACAGGATTATGGCTGAATTTAAGATGGGCATCCCCCAGAGGCGGATTTCCGACCAAAAGATTGAGCCGGCACAGAGGATAAAACGGCTGCCGCCCTACCTGTTCGGGCGATTGAATGCGCTGAAACTATCGAAACGACAGGCAGGCGCCGACATTATCGACCTGGGGATGGGTAATCCCTCCGACCGGGCGCCGCAGGTGGTTATTGACAAGCTGTGCGAAGCGGCACAGGACCGGCGAAACCACCGGTACAGCTCGTCAAGAGGTATTAAAGGGCTGCGAAAAGAAATCGCAAAAAAATACGAGCAAAAATGGAACGTGCAGCTCGACCCGGCAACAGAGGTCTTAGCGTGCATTGGCTCGAAAGAGGGTTTCAGCCATCTGTGCCTGGCGATGCTCGGGCCGGGGGACACAGCGATAGTGCCGGACCCTGCTTTTCCGATTCACAATTACGCCGTCGCTTTGGCCGGCGCGAACGTGATATCGGTGCCGCTCGGCTGCGATGAAAAATTCATAAACAATATCGCGATGGTCTGCGAGAACCTTTATCCGAAGCCGAAGCTGCTTATCCTCAATTACCCACACAATCCGACGGCGATGACGGTTGATGAGGGATTCTTTGAGCCGGTCGTGGATTTGGCAAAGCGATTCGGGATAGCGGTGATACACGATTTTGCTTATGGTGAGACGTGCTTTAACGGATATAAGGCGCCGAGCTTTCTTTCGGTGAAAGGAGCGAAAGATATCGGCGTTGAATTTATTACGATGAGCAAGCCGTACAGTATGGCCGGCTTTAGAATCGGCTTCGCCGCCGGCAGCAAGTACATGCTCGAATACCTTGCGACGATAAAAGGCTACTACGACTACGGCATATTTCAGGCGGTACAGATAGCGGGCATTATTGCCCTGCGAGAGTGTGAGTCCGATATTGCCGCTCAGAATGAGAGGTATCAGTCGCGGCGGGATGTGGTCTGCGATGGGCTTGCCAGGCTCGGCTGGGAAGTGCAAAAGCCGCGGGCGACAATGTTCGTATGGGCAAAGGTACCAGCCGAACACCTCAGAGGCAAAGGCACTATCGATTACGCGATGGACCTGATGGAATATGCAGAGGTCGCAATCGCTCCGGGCAGGGCCTTCGGCGAAAACGGCGAAGGGTATATGCGGATTGCCCTTGTGGAAAATGAGCAGCGTCTGCGGCAGGCGGTTCGCAATATCAGCCGATTTGTCCGCGAAAAGCCGATAAGAAGAAAGCCAATAAAGAAAAGCTAAGCCGCATTTTTCTATCTTTCTGTAATCAGGCATTTTTAGAAGTTGTATTGACTGGTCGTTAAGATAGATGGCCTCTTGCATTTTATCCGCGCAAAAGCCCCCTTAAGTTTAAATCCCTACCAATAAATCTGCATTCTTACTTCCTTGGCCCGTTAGAAGTAAGGCGTATTAGCCCAAGTTACGCAGTTATGAGGTTGGATAGGGGTTTTTGATAGCGCCAGGGGCAATTTATGCCAAAAGTCTTCACTACATTTGCGCTATTTCGTCTATTCGGCGCAGCCGTTGCGGCAA
>Ga0114922_10002940_pt1 | contig 15932 bp, 13 predicted proteins | sample AartaG_FD_100975 | JGI IMG/M metagenome (GOLD analysis project Ga0114922, IMG submission 100975) | Deep subsurface microbial communities from Aarhus Bay to uncover new lineages of life (NeLLi) - Aarhus_00045 metaG | ecosystem: Environmental > Aquatic > Marine > Oceanic > Sediment | place...
CGGTGATGCCGGAGCCGATCTTCATAACCGATCCGGTGATGATGGCGTCCACGTCGAAGAGCCTGCCGATTTCCGCTATCTCGGACTCTTCAATCATTCCGGAGAGCAGGAGTTCCTGCTCCTCCAACACCTTCTTCAGCAGCAGCCGCTCCTGTACCTCGTATTCCTCCGTCTTGGCGATCTCCGTGGCCACCAGATCGGCAATGATGAAGCCGGCGTTTTCCAGGCCGATGTCGTTTTTCGCCTCGAACTCGACAACGCCAATCGATATCGACTCCGACCATGCGTATACACCGAGCAACAGCAGGCCGAGCACGAGCAGGACCATCCCTCTTGTTCTCATCGTTCTCCTCCTTCTGAGTTTTTTTCCTCTTATAGATAGTTGCGGATCAGCTTGACAAGCCGATCGATCTTGATGGGTTTGTTGATGAACTCCTCGGCGGGAACGTCTTTCTTGTCGAAATCAAAGGCGTACTCCCGGTTGATAGCGGTGAGAACAAAAATCGGAATATTCGGATATTTCGCCTTGATCTCCCCGGCCGCCTCGAATCCCCGGGTCTTCTTTTCGGGGAACATCACATCCAAAAGGATCAGATCCGGGGTTAGCTGGCCGATCATCTCCATCCCCTTCTCCACGGTGTCCGCCGAATGGATCTCGAAGCCCTCGTACTCCAGCAGGGAACCGGTTGTTTCCAGAATATCCAGGTCATCGTCTATGATTAGAATCTTGCTCATTCTCTCCTCCCGCGGGGAAAAATATATGAAAAGTGGAGCCCTTGTTCAACTCCGAATAGACGGACAGGCGGCCGTCCAGGGATTCCACGGCGCGCTGCACAATGGCGAGTCCCAGTCCGGTCCCGTCCCGCTCCAGCTCCCGGGCTTTTCGGGTGCGGTAGAACTCCTCGAAGATCTTCTCCAGCTCTTCCGGTTCGATCCCGTGACCCTGGTCCTCGACGACAAGGTGGACCTGCTCCGCCTCCCTACCCGCAGGCACGGTGTCGGCATTCACGGCAATGGTTGTAGATTCGGGGGAGTACTTGATCGCGTTGTTGATCAGGTTGCTGAGGATGATATTCAGTAGATCCCGGTTGGAGACCAGGGGCAGCTGCCCCGGGCAGTTGGAAGCCAGCTCGATGTTCTTCTGAGTCGCCTGGCCGGAGTGTATGTCCAGCTGGTAGTCGATGATCTGCCGCACGTTCAAACCTGTTTTTGTGTACCGGACCTCCCCCTCGGACTTCATGTAGGCGTAGTCGATCATCTCATCGATGATCTGCAGGAGGTTCTCGGTTCTGCGGTTCGCCTTGTGAACCAGCTCATGTGCCCGGGGAGCCAGCTTCCCGCCGATCCCCCTGATCAGCATCTCATGGTAGCCGTTCATGGCGGCGATCGGGCCGCGCAGCTCATGGGTAACCTGAAGAATGAAGTTGCTCTTGATCCGGTCCAGTTCCTTGTAGCGATTGAGCTCCACTTCCACCCGCCGGCCCTTCTCGGCGATCCGGCGCTTGATGTTTGTAATCAGGTAGGCCGATATGCCCAGGGTCGAGCAGAATCCGATGGCCCGGGGCAGGTAGAGACGAAAATAGCGGGGATCCATGCTGTCGCTCAGCAGATAGTGAGGAATAATACGAAAGTATTCGGATAGGAAAGCCCCGATAAACGCCACGATCAGGCTGCTGACGTATATGAGCACGATATTAGAGGTGAACAGATACGAGGTCAGCATTATGTGAAAAACAAAAAAATAGGCAAAGGGGTTCTCGAGGAAGCCGGTGAAGTAGATCAGGAAAAACAGCAGTACATAATCGCAGATGATCTGAACGTGCAGAAAGACCGCCAGCTCGCGGCGAGCAAGATTCTTCCTCTTGATGGCCAGGTAGTAAAGGGTAAACAGAAAGTTGATAAGGCAGAGCACACCGGTCAGCGAATACAGCACAGTATAGGGAAGCGGATAATGCAGGCGCAGGCGTACGAATACAAGAGTGATCAGGACACCTGCGGCGGCAATCCAACGCAGGAGGATAAACCAGCTGACGACCCGGGTGAGATCCGTGTACTCGGAAGAATCGATTTTGGAACCCAATCGGGGAATCTGCATACCCGAAGATCAGGATCCCTCAGTAGCCAGGTGGCGGATTTCTTCGATCTGCTCCTCCTTGAAAAGCACTAGGGATTCGAACAGCTCTTTTTGACTCCGACTTATCAGGTTGTTCGCGATGCTGGCATAGATGTTCTTCAACTTGTCCTCGTAGTCCAGCAGGTGCTCAAAGATCTCTTCGGGCTCCGCGTCCCTACGGATCTTTCCGACTGGGATCAGATCTTTCTCATTGTAGCTGGGGGCGTAACGAACCCATTCGGTTTTGCCGTGGCTTGCAGGATCGACCCCCCGAAGGATCTCCAGCTTATTCTCATGGCGCTCCCGGAGGATCTGCACGGCCTTCTTGGACTTCTCGTTTTGCAGGGCGTACTCCGCCACGTCGTAGAAATCCTTGAGCTTATTCTCCCACCCCAACATGGTTTTCAGGATTTCACTCAGGCTTTTAAATGCAATCATTCGTTGTTCCTCCCCGGTTTGTTCACCCTGCTCCTGCGATTTTGACAATTATATCCAATCGGATTTCAGCTTGCCACAGCCGAAGCAGCAATAGAAAGGAGCTGCTTGGGGAACAGCTCCTTGAATCCTGATATCACGCTACGCCGCGTCCCCCCCCCGTTTAATAACCTGATCTATTTTCTTCGGTACGACTAGAGTAGTTTACATGACTCTAGCTGTCAAGATTTTTTTCATATATATGCCTCAGGCTATCGGTTATTCACGATCTCGGAACATCGTGAGGCACTCCGAGGTGATTTCCCGAATGATCGTGCTTGAGAAAGTAGTTGACCCAGGAAGAAGTCTCATAGAGCTTCCAGTTGCGGGGGCCGATCACGTAGCGCAGCTTGTCCAGCTCACCCCGGTTCTTTGCCCGCCGGTACACCAACTCCCAAATGCAGGGCCTGTCTTCGAACACCTCGCACATCCCGTCGATGCGACTTCCCCCGCAGGGACCGATTCTCTGACCCTTGGGACAGCGCGACTCGGGGCAGAGGTAGTACATCTCGAACAGGGCGCAATCGTCACACTCCCGGCAGTCGAACAGGGCCCGCTTGGTAACATGCTCCAGGGCCTGAAACACCTTGTAGCGTAGGGGTCGCTTCTCCACCGATCTGGCGAAGGCTCGCATCAGTTTGTAACCAGGGGTTCCCTCGATGAAGAACAGCTTGTGGGCGAAACGCATCAACCAGAACTTGAGCGAGGGGACCCCCTTTCTGCGGGTTTCCCTAAGGCTTAACTCTGCCCCGTTCCCGGCGAAGGTGAAATCCTCCCCGCCCTCGAACAGGTAGAAGCTGTTTTTTGGGGAAAAATCCAACTCCTCCAGGTGATCCCGCCAGTTCTCCCCGATCTCCTCGGAGCGCTGCATGATCGTGGTGACGTCGGCGAACTTCAGATTCAAGCCCTCGATGTGCGCGCCATTGTATCCCAGGCCTTTGAGGATGGCGATCTGCCTGGCGGCTCGCTCCAACCGCGCGCCTCTGCCCTTGTCCTCCGCCTTGGCCTCCTCCTGCAGCACGCTTGCCAGCCTGTCGCTGACGTAGCACCCCGGCACCTCACCGGTAGCCATGAAGCGAGCCGCTCCAGCGGAGAGAATATACACGCTTCCGACAAGGGGGGTGTCCAGACCGAGCACCTGGCGCACGTACTTGTAGAACTCGGCAAACCTGCGGGCATCGTAGCCCAGCTGGGTGGCAATAAATTGCGCCCCGGCCCGAATCTTCTTCTCCATCTTGTAGTACTGCATGTAGGTCGAGGCCTCGGTTGCTTTGAAGGCAGAGGCTACCGCCCCGAGAAAGAAATCGGTGGGTTCCAGTTTGACCGCCTTGCGGCCGACCTCCACCTCCAGTCCCTCGTTCATCTGCCTGAGGTAGTGCAGGGCTATGACCGAATCGATGTCGAACACCGGTTTTGGCTGTCCGAAGGCTCCGGAAATCGGATAATCCCCGGTGATCACCAGCAGATTGGTCACGCCCGCCCGTTTGAGGGCGTAGGCGCGAGATTCGATCATGTTACGGTTCATGTCCTTGCAGGAAAAATGAACCAGAAGATCCGGACCGATCGTCTGGATCTCCGGTCCAAGGATGTCGGCACACAGAGCAGGGTTCCCCCCGGCGTTGTCCGTCAAACTCACGCCGTAGATGTATTCACTGTCTTTGGCCTCTTCGGCGAACTTGAGGATGTTGTCGATCCCCACCCCCGCGTGTCCGCGCCCCGGCACCAGCTCGCAGGTGGCTACAAAATCTTTCCCCGACTCGAGTCCCTCTCTAAATCGCTTCATAGCACCTCTTCTATAGTGTATTTTTACTATATATCGTGATAATGTAAGCGATTTGACCAGGTTCTGTCAAGCAGCCCCTACTCCCGCACGCGAGAATCTGCTATTCTACCGCAGAGTTATGAATCCGAAAACACTGATCGAACAGCTCAACCATCCCCGATCCGGAAAGCGTATCGAGGCAATTACCGAACTCAGCTCCGCGCTGAGGGCGGGGAAGATCCCCCAACCGGAAGCCGGGGAGGATGTGAACAACCATATCCATACGATCTACTCTTTCTCCCCCTACTCTCCGACCGAGGCGGTCTGGCGAAGCTTCAGCGCGGGCTTAAGAACCGCCGGCATCATGGATCACGATACGCTCAGCGGCGCGCAGGAGTTCATCGAGGCCGGTAAGACGGTCAGGCTGGCCACGACCATCGGAGTGGAGTGCCGCTGCGATTTTACCTCCACGCCGCTGGCCGGCAGGCGCATCAACAACCCGGATCAGCTGTCCAACGCCTACGTCGCCATTCACGGCATCCCCCACACCCACATACAGACGGTCAGCGACTACTTCCACCCTCTCCGGGAGGCAAGAAACCGGCGCAACCGAGGTATGGTGCGGCGCTTGAACGACCTGGTCGTCGACGGCGAACTGATTCTGGATTTCCGAAAGGATGTGGCCCCTCTGTCCATGCATCATGAGGGGGGGAGCATCACCGAGCGGCATATCCTCTTCGCTTTGTCGAAGCGCATGATCCGTCGTTTCGGCAAAGGGCGGAATCTCCTCACCTATTTGCTGAACAGGCTCGAGCTGAACCTCAGTGCAAAGGCGCAAGAACTCCTGGCCGACCAGAGCAATCCTCACTATGCCTACGACCTGTTGGGGACCCTGAAGAGCAATCTGGTGGGCCGTTTCTACATAGATGCTACCGACGAGTGTCCCCCTATCCGGGAATGCCTGGCCCTCTGCGAGCGCGTGGGGGCCATCTCCGCCTACGCCTACCTGGGGGATATCACCGAATCGGTAACCGGGGACAAGCGAGCTCAGGCCTTCGAGGATTCCTACCTGGAGCAGCTATTCGAGGTCCTGACCGGGCTTGGCTTCAAGGCGGTAACCTACATGCCCAACCGCAACACGCCCGAACAGCTCGCCCGGGTGCAGTCCCTCTGCCGGCAGCACGGCCTGTTCGAGATCAGCGGTGTAGACATCAACTCCCCGAGGCAGGAGTTCACCTGTCCGGAGATTCGACAATCCCAATTCCGGCATCTGATCGACTCCACCTGGGCGCTGATCGGCCACGAGGCGGCGGCGACGGAGGATCCGGCCGGAGGCATGTTTGCCCGCGAAGCGATGCAGAGCTATCCGACAATGCAGCAGCGGATCCAGGCTTTTGGGATGATAGGACGACGGACAGCTGTTACGGAGCACCAGTGACCAGGACATTGCGCTCAAGCCGTTGAGCAAAGCGAATCACCAGCCACGCACGGCCATGCGCTCGCCCTCGGCCAGGGTGTTCAGCTCGATTCCCGGCATCGCCTTGCCAAGTCCCTTGGATACCCTGGCCAGAATCCCAGAATCCCGGTAATGAGTTACCCCTTCGACGATAGCCCGCGCCCGGATATCGGGATCCTCGGATTTGAAGATACCGGAGCCTACAAACACACCGTCGGCGCCGAGCTGCATCATGAGTGCCGCATCCGCCGGTGTGGCGACTCCCCCGGCGGCGAAATTCACGACAGGCAGTCTGCCGCTCTCGGCGATCTGCAACACGGACTCGAACGGCGCTCCGAGTTGTTTGGCCTCATTCATCAACTCTGAGTGATCCATGCTCGACAACTTGCGAATCTCATCCATCACAGCCCGCATATGCCGCACCGCTTCCACGATGTTGCCGGTTCCGGCCTCTCCCTTGGTGCGGATCATGGCCGCACCTTCACCGATTCGCCGCAACGCTTCGCCCAGATCTCTGGCCCCGCAAACGAAAGGAACCTTGAACGGGTGTTTGTCGATATGGTGCATCTCGTCCGCCGGGGTGAGAACCTCGCTCTCATCGATAAAATGCACGCCCAGGGATTGGAGGATCTGAGCCTCGACAAAGTGGCCGATTCGAACTTTGGCCATCACCGGAATGGTGACGACCTCCATGATCTCCTCAATCAGCAGGGGGTCGCTCATTCTGGCCACTCCCCCCTCCGTTCTGATATCTGCCGGCACCCGCTCCAAAGCCATCACCGCGACTGCGCCGGCCTGTTCGGCTATGCGGGCCTGCTCCGGGCTGACCACATCCATGATCACTCCGCCTTTGAACATCTGGGCCAGGCCCTGTTTGGTAGCATTCGTGGATTTTTCCATAACACACCTCCTACTCCTTGGAACCGATTATTTCCTTCAACGCATCCCCTATGATCCGTACTCCTTCAGGAAGCTGTTGCTCTTCCGGTGCGATGAATCCCAAGCGAAACCCGGCGCGGCACCATTCCTCTACAGCGAACAGGCGCCCGGGGGTGAACACAACTCCCCTCTCCCGGGTTCTCAGAAGCAGGGAAACGGCATCGACATTGTCGGGCACATCCACCCACTGATAGATCCCTCCCTTTGGTTTGCGCCATGTGAGCTCATTCGGAAAGTATCGATTCATGGCGGCGTCGAGAAGATCGCACCGCTGAGCATAAACCCGCCTCTTTCGCTTGATTTCCCTGTCATAGTAGCCCTTACGACAAAACTCGAGCAGCGCTCCCTGGACAATTCGATTTGTGTACAGATCGGAGCTCTGCTTGAGCAGACCGAGCCGCTCGATGATCGGTTTCGCCGCTACGATCCAGCTCAAGCGGATTCCCGGGAACAGGCTCTCTGAGAAACTGCCCACATGTACGATCCCGCCCGTGGTATCCCAGGCTTTCAACGGTAAAGCCTCCATACCGTTGAAAGTCAAATCGTGGGCATAGTCATCTTCGATAATGAGTAGCTCGTTTTCGCGGCACAACTCTACCAGCTGCCTGCGTCTCTCGGCGGCAAGAGTTGTTCCGGTGGGATTATGAAAAGTCGGAACGATGTAGAGAAACTTCGGCTTTCGATATCTGAGGATACGCTCCAGAACATCGATACACAGGCCCTCCTCGTCCATGGTGATGCCGACGCAGTTGCCCCGCAAAGAGCGAAACACCCCGACTGCGCCGGGATAGGTGAGATGCTGCAGCAGCACCGTGTCGCCCGGATCGATGAACAGGCGTCCGATCAGGCTCAGGGCCTGCTGGAGGCCGTTCACCACCATCAGATTTTCAGATCGGCAAATCACATTGCGACGGACAAGCAGGGTGGGCAGATATTCGAGCAGAGGCTCAAAACCGTAGGGGGAACCGGTTGTGAATAGACTCCTGCCGTACCGACGGACCGCGGAGTGCAGACACTCTCCAAACTCTGCAATTGGCAACAGTCCGGGATAGGGTTGATCCGAAGCCATATCGATGTAGGAACTTTCCGAATGAGGTCGCGCCATTTGCTCGAAAACCGATACAAGATCCTCATTCATGCGTGTCCAGGACGATGAGAACAACCCCTCGTAGCTCATGCAGGTTTGCTCTTTTCTCTCGGCCTCAGACCCTACTACGGATGGATAGGATGAAACAAAAGATCCACGGCCCACCCGGGAGCTGATCAATCCTTCGACTTCCAGCTCCTGATATGCCTGCACCACCGTGTTTCTACTTACACCCAGGGACATCGCCAGGTCCCGCGTAGCCGGCAGTTTGCTGCCGGGAAGCAACAGCCTTTCGGCGATCATCGCGCCGATACTCTGCTTCAACTGCAGGTACAGTGGAGTTTTATCGTTCCGGACCAGGTCCACAACCATACGGTTACCTCTCCAAATCTACGATCATGGGCGCGACGGGAAAAGAGCCAATACATCAAATTTATAGACCATCCAATCCAATATTATTACAAATTTCTTGTTATTGGTACTTTATTAATCGAGGATTGAGCTTAGAAATTGGATCTGTTCAGCGTGGAAATCGAGACAAGAAGGGGCTACGGGGCGAACTCCTCGATCGCATAGGAGCTGCGGATCAGCTCCCGACCCCGCTCGATCGACTCGAGCTCCCCCATGCTTATCGCCTGCACCAGGATGTTTCCGATGGCCGTGGCTTCCACCGGGCCGGCCAAAACCGGAATCCCCGCCGCCTGAGCGGTGAGCTCGCACAGAAGGGTGTTTTGACTGCCCCCTCCGATGATGTACAGCTGCTCCAGTGAGCGTTCGGCCACATCCTCCAGTTGCCGGATCGAGGCGGCGTACAGCTCGGCCAGACTCTGCAGGACTCCCCGCACGATCTCCCCGGGACCTTGAGGTTCTTTCTGCCCGTGCTCACGGCAGTAGGCCAGTATGCGATCCGGCATGCTGTCATCGATCAGCCCGGGTTTGAGAAAGCGAGGATCGTTGCAGTCGATGCTGTAGTCGGCAGGGCCGAACTCCCGAGCCAGATCGGTGAGCTCCCCGTAGGAGTATTGCCGATCCGAACGATCCCAGTACCGTTTGCACTCCTGAACGATCCACAGACCGATGATATTCTTGAGCAGGCGAATGCCTCCGTCCGCCGCTCCCTCATTCGTGAAGTTGTAGGTATAGCTCTTGTCATTGATGATCGGTTCCGGGTTCTCACAGCCCAGGAGAGACCAGGTGCCCGAGCTGATGTAGGCGTAGTTGCTCTTTCCCGGCGCCGGTATCGCGGCTACGGCACTGGCGGTATCGTGGCTGGCCGAGGCGATAACCGGCAGATCCGAAGGAGCGCCGATCTCCTCGGCCACATGGGGCAGCAGGGCACCGAGCTTCATTCCGGAAGCCACGATCTGCCCGAACCACTCCCGCCTGAATCCCAGAGCGTCGATGATCCGCCAGGACCAATCACCGCTGCGGGGATTGTACAGCTGGGTGGTGGTCACGTGAGAGTACTCGCTGCAGGTTTTTCCGGTGAGCCAGTAGTGGAATAGATTCGGCAGGGTCAGCAGGGTGCGGGCCTGCTCTACCATCTGAGGTTTGGCTTTGCCATGTGCGTACAGCTGGTGGATCGTGTTGATCTGCATGTGCTGGATCCCGGTTTCTTCGTAGATCTCCCGCTTGGAAATGTGAGAGAAAACCTCTTGCGGGATGTCATCACAGCGGGGATCCCGGTAATGGTAGACCCCGCCGATCAGGTCTCCCTGATGGTCCAGCAGGGCGTAGTCCACCCCCCAGCTGTCCAATCCGACGCTTCTTATCCGGCCGGGATAGGCTGTAAAGGCCTCTTTCAATCCTCTCTTGATCTCGGTGTAGATACCCAGCACATCCCAATAGATGCTGTTGCCGATCCGTACTGGCCGGTTCTCGAAACGATAGACCTCCTGGATCTCTCCAACGTCCCCCACTACGATCCGGCCGCTTTCGGCGCCCAAATCCACCGCAGCGTATTTATCCATACCAGTTCGCATATCCTCCACTTTAGTTCAACGGATCCGTGGTTCCAACGGCATCATACTCGCGCCATTGGAAGTTGTCCAGGACAACCAGGGAATCGTAGATCCCATCCCCCTCATCGTGGATCGAAAAGGTCAGGACGAACCGCTGCCCCCCGCGGATCGGCCAGCTGGTACGCAGCCACCCGGTCGAGCCGTGAGCGTCGAAACCGGTGCCGGTGTTGGGAATCGGGTGGAAGGGATTCTGGAAGTAGTTGTTGTCCACCTCGATCGAGTTGCTGTTGGCATCGAAGGCGATATTGGTGGGTTGTCCATTGTTTGTCGAGGGCGCCTCCAGCACGGCGTAGAAGGTGTCATTGAAGTTCTGCTTGACGTACTCCGGATACTCGGAGGAGAAGAAGTTGAAATCAAAGGAGAAACTCCTGGCCCAGCGGGGGGCGGTGAGCTCCAAGCGCACCTTGTGCAGGTCATACACCCTCTGCCGCCTTGCCTGCAGACGCTGAGTTCCCATGTACGCCGGTATCGGGTCGGGGTAGGTGCGTCCGCTCAACTCTCCGCCGCCGGCCGGAGAGGGATTCTCTACGGGTCCGGAACTCAGCAGCAGGAACTGGTAGCCCTCCAGAGGTACCAGACGCCGGGAATCGAGAAGCCGGGGGCGAGCGGCCACCGCCTGTTGCGCACGGTCGCCCAGAACCTCAACCGCGCGTACCGAAGCCCTGTCCAAACCGAGCACTGCCTCAGGGCTGCTCTCCTGGCCGTCCCGGCTGCCCGGGAATTTCTCGCCGTAGCGCAGGGTTTCACCGTACAACTGCAGAAGGGATAGAATCTCCTCCAGCTCCGGGTCAGCCAGAGTGCTGTTTATCCGGGCGATCTCCCGGACCGCCTCCTCGTATTTTTCCAGGTTGTCCTGCTTATGCTCATCCAGGGGCAGCTGGATGGATTTGAGCATCTCCGCGTAGGCCACCAGGGCATCCCCCTTCAAGATCTGCAGCGACTGCCCTCCGGCCGGGACGAGCATCTCGGCCACCGTGGACTTCACGGCCAGTCGATCCCGGCGGCCGCCGATCGGAGCATACTCGACTTCAAACTCGAACTCCTGGGAGCCGAGCTGCGACAGGGGTTGTTCCGCGGACAGTTTCAGGTGATAGATCATCTGGTCGTTGGGGGACAGGTACTGGGGCACGATATCCTCCGCCCTGGCCGAAACCTGCTCGCCGTGGAACTGCTCCATCTTCCAGCCGGGGGGCATCACCATCTTGAGGCGAACGTCCTTTACGGCCAGATCGAAGGAGGCGATAAAGACATCCTCTTCCAGGATCCGCTGAATCTCGCTCTCCGAGTCGATAAACAGGTAGGCGCCCCGCCCCCTGTCGGTGACCGTGTTCATCAGCTGATCATTGAAGCCCTCCCCCACGCCAATGCCGGCCAGGTAGATGCCCTGCCGATTCGAGTCCCGGGCGTGCTCGGCGATAGTGTCCGCAGCCAGCTGGCCGGCATTGGCCGCTCCGTCGCTGATGAGCACCACCCTGTTCAGGGTACGGTAATCGTAGTTGCTGCTGGCCGTTTTGTAGGCCGCGGCGATTCCGGCTTCCAGATCGGTTACATCCCCGGCCCGGATCAAATCGAGAATGCCCGCCAGCTTTTGCACAGACAGCTGCCCCACCGGTTCACCGCTGAAGATGACCTGGGCTCGGCGGTTGCAGGTGACCAGGGAAATGCGATCCCCCGGGCGCAGCCTGGATACGATCCCCAGGATCAATTCCCGGGACAGATCCAGAGGCTCCCCGGCCATGGATCCGGAAGTATCTAAAAGGAAGGTGAGGTTGAAGGGGGGAAGATCCCTCAGAGAGCGGTCCTGCGCCCGCAGGGCAACCTGAAGGGAATACGAACCCTCCTCCAGAGCCCGCAGCTGGGCAATGATTCGTACCGGCCGATCCTCCGGGGCCGGGTAGTCGAAGCCGTAGTAATTGAGAAACTCGTAGGTACGCACAAGCGCAGGCTGCACGGCGCGCCGGGCGCGGATAGCCTTGCGCGCGATGACCGGGGAGGCGGCGGAGTTGGAATCATCCGCCGATAGATAGCGTACCGTGGGCTGCTGAACCGCCGCCCGTTCCCGGGCCGCGGCTTCGGACTGGGTTTCTGCCAGGCCTTCCGCTTCCGCCGGGGAAACGGCATCGGCCAGATCCTCGGAGGACTCGGCTACCGACTTGGCTACCGGTTCGGATTCCGGCATGGCCGCCTCCTTCTTGGCCGACGGCGCAGAGGCAGCGGCCGGGGTTGGCGCACCGGCCGGAGCGGCCGCAGGCTCTTCCTGCGGATAACCCGAAGCCAGAGCCTCATTGGTCTCGTATCCCACGCAGGCGCTAAAAAGGGATAGCAATGCGATCAAACAGATCCAGATTCTCAGCAGTCCTTTCACACCAACCTCCATTTCCTCTCTCCTGTTCGCCGGGGGTTGCTGCCCCGGGGCAAAGCAGGAGCTGAAAAAACACTCCAAGAGCTTCGGCCACTGTTCTATCTTACCAGAACCCCCGGCGCGAGTCTCCTTGAGCTTGAACTTCGACGGTCTTTTACCCTATAGTCACCATCGACACGGAAACCAAACAGATGAAACCGAGAGATCACAGCAGGCTCCTGAAGGAGCTGACAAAAGAGTACGCCCGCCGTTTCCCGGAATCCAACCGGCTTCACCAGAGGGCCAAGCAGAGCTTGATCGACGGCGGAAGCCACAGCCTGCGCCTGATCGATCCTTTTCCGCCGCGGATTCGGGAAGCCCGGGGCCCGCGTATCACCGATGAGGACGGACACAGCATCCTCGATTTCTGGCAGGGTCACCACGCCAACATACTAGGCCACAACCCGGCGGTCATCACAGAGGTGCTGCGGGATGCCTTTGCCGCCGGCCAGAGCCTGCAGACCGGATTCGTAGAGCAGCTGCATAGCGAAACCGCGGAGATTCTCTGCCGGCAAACCGGAATGCAGCGGGTTCGTTTCACCACCAGCGGCTCCCTGGCAACGATGTATGCGATTCTCATGGCCCGGGCCTACACGGGCCGGGATCGGGTGATGAAGGTCGGCGGCGGCTGGCACGGCGCTCAGCCCTGGGGGCTGGTCGGAATCGAGTATCACAACGGCAAGAACCACTTCCAGTTCAGCGACACCGATGGACTGCCCGTGGCCATAGAGCAGGAGGTGGTCGTCACTCGCTTCAACGATACCCAGATGTTGGCCGATCACTTCCGACGCTACGGATCGGAGCTGGCCTGTTTTATCCTGGAGCCGTTCATCGGTGCCAGCGGCGGGATCCCCGCCGATCGAGAGTATCTGCAAACGGCCCGGAACCTAAGTGAAAAACACGGGACGATTCTGATCTTCGACGAGGTGATCGCGGGTTTCCGTTTTCACGCGGGGATTCTGGGCCAGCTCTACGGAGTACAACCGGACCTGGTCACCCTGGCCAAGCTCATCGGCGGCGGCATGCCCCTGGCCGCGGTGGCGGGCCGACAGGAGATCCTGGAGCTGGCAAGCCACTCGGGGCACGTTCGCTTCTCCGGGGGCACCTACTCGGGCCACCCTGCCTGTCTGCTGGCTTCCAAGACCATGCTCAGCTATCTTTCTGAGAACCAGAAGAGCGTGTACCCGTACATCGGAGACCTGGCCGCTCGGATTCGGGAAACAGTAGAGAAAGCCTTTGCGAACGTGGGCATCTACGCCCGCTGCACCGGCACCGGAGGCGGTACGCTGCCGGGAAGCTCGATCAGCACGGTTGTGTTTCCCTATGATCCGGAGCATCTCTGCAAGGGTCCGGAGGAAACGCTGAATCCCCATGTGTGCGACGTGCAGCTTGCCAATCGGATCCTGCAGTTGGCTCTGCTTCTGGAAGATGTACACGTCATGCACGGACTGGGCTCTATCTGCACCGCCCACTCAGAGGCTGATATCGGTGTGGTGGAAGAGGCCTATGGCCGGGCGGCGCAGCGGATCAAGGCTTCCCTGTAGAGCGCAGGTACCCGTTTAGTGATACATCAGAGGTTTGCTGCTCAGGTCTTCTAGAGAATTCAGATCCAGATCCACATCCAAAGATGGCCAGTACAGGTGAAACTGGTGGAGCAATTCGACATTCAAAACATCAACTACCCGTGCTTCTTTGAACCAAGGAAAATCGTTGTGGGGAAGAAAATACTCTTTGCCCTTTGCATGCAACCACAGCCCGTTGGCTTCTATGCTGAGAATCTCAACGTCTGAAGTGCTTTTCCCAAGCGTCTGTGATTTCATCCTTATGTTCCTCCACGAATCGTGTCAATTCACCAATCTGCGCGTGTGAGAGCCCGTAGTTCCTGGCAACGGAGACCTGCGGTTCAATCCAGAACTTCGCTTCTCCATCACTGCAGTACACATGAACATGGATTCTCTCTTCTTCGCGGGAAAAAAAGTACAATCGGTACTGTTTGTACCGCAAAACCGTCGGGCTCATAGAATACTATGACACGATTCAGGTTACTTGGGAAACCCCGGCGCAGCGGATCAAGGCTTCCCTGTAGAGCGCAGGTCGAAGGCCACCAGCAGGGTAGCCAGGGCAGGGTCCGTAGAGAATGAACAGGCCTCCCGCAGACATGTATCGGCCTGCGCCGATGGGCTGATGGATAGCACCCCGGCAATGCCCAATCGCTCTGCAATCGTCTCCAGCTCGGGAAAACCCAGAGGCGGTACGAGAAAGTAGGAGGGGATCTTGTTGCTGCTCCGGCGTTCGGGAAAGAGAACGAAGGAATCTCCCAGGGAGATGATCTTCTCCGAGTAGGGTGAGCGGGAGGCAAGCACCTCCTCACCGACAATCCGATATCTTGCCCCCTCCACCGTAATGGTGTGCCGGGGCAAAGCATCTGGATCCTGAACCTCCTCCACCAGGCAGACAGTCGGCTCCGGAGGTTCCCGAAAATGCCCGTCCTTTAATACCCCGATAGCCACCTCCCGCTTCAGGGCGACACGCACGCCCAGATTCTTTAGGGGCACCAGCGCACCCTGTTCGTAGCGGCTCTCCAGCTCGACGACCTGCTCGACGATGCCCTTGCGGACCTGGTGTACAGCGACGATTCCCGGCAACCCGGAAAGGACCTGGAGAGTTTCCTCCACAACAGAGCCTGCGCTCCTCGGCTCAGACACCTAGGATCTCCAAACCTCGCTCCCGGATGAACGCCTGGACCTCCAGGTTCGTGGGCAGGGCGGGCTGGGCGCCCAGGCGCGTGACCGCCAGGGCCCCGGCGGCATTGGCGTAGGCCACCGCCTGGCTCATATCGCCGTAGCGCAGATAGTGCGCCGTCATGGCCGCGGTGAAGGCGTCTCCGGCGGCGGTGCTGTCCACGGCCTGCACCGGGTAACCCTTCAGGTACTTTGCGTAGTCCTGCTCGGTGTCGTAGAGCAACGCTCCCCGCTGCCCGAGCTTGATGACCGCGAACCTGCTGGGAACGATCCGTACCAGCTTCTGCGCCGCCTGCACCGCATCATCCACACCCCGGCACTCGATTCCCGTGATCGCCCGGGTCTCGGTTTCGTTGGGGCTGATAATCTCCAGACCGTGAAGCAGGGTAAAATCCAGATCCCGGATCGGGCCGGCATCCAGGATCACCGGCAGGCTGTGCTCCCGGGCCAACCGGCATGCCTCCAGCACGATCTCATCGGGGATTTCCAGATTGATCATTACGGCTCTGTACTCCCCGGCGAACGCCTCTGCCAAATCTTCTTTCCGAATCGCCATATTCGCGCCGGGAAAAACCACGATACGGTTCTGTCCGTCCGACTCCACGAAGATGGCGGCAAATCCGGTCTGCTCCCCGGCATCGCTCAACAGGAAACGGGTGCCGATTCCCTCCCCCTGGAGGCGTTCGGCCAGAATGGGACCGTGGGCATCGGAGCCGACCTTACCGGCAAAGGTCACCTCCATGCCAAGCCTGGCGGCGGCAACCGCCTGATTGGCCCCTTTTCCACCAGGTACATAGCTGTGCCTCCGGCCCAGGAGTGTCTCCCCGCCCTGGGGAGCTTTGTCCAGCTGCAACACCAGATCCATGTTCACGCTTCCAACGACCAGTAGAGGAAGACCTTTTTCTTGCACCGTACACCTCTCCAGCGATCTTCGAATA
>Ga0114922_10002941_pt1 | contig 15932 bp, 9 predicted proteins | sample AartaG_FD_100975 | JGI IMG/M metagenome (GOLD analysis project Ga0114922, IMG submission 100975) | Deep subsurface microbial communities from Aarhus Bay to uncover new lineages of life (NeLLi) - Aarhus_00045 metaG | ecosystem: Environmental > Aquatic > Marine > Oceanic > Sediment | place: Aarhus...
AGCACAATGGGAAGACCCATTTATGTACTCGTAATATCCAATATGAGTACCGGAACAACTATAGACAAGCACATTGACCTGAGGAATAAGCGAAAAGAAAATATTCAGAATGTTCCTCCCATGAGAATACACCAGGGTAAACCGGGTCATTTCATAAGCGGATCAACTCACGGCAATGAATACACCGGTACGGAAGTATGCCTTTATATAATTGATAAACTTGTATCAGGATATGGTAAAGATGAAAACATTACAGCACTGCTTGATTCCAAAGCCTTTTATATATGCCCTGTAATCAATCCCGATGGAGTGTATAACAGTGTTGAGAAAGGAATAGCCCAGCGTAATAACTCCATGGAAAAGGATGACGATGAAGATGGTAAGATAAACGAGGACGGATCCGATGACATTGACGGCGATGGGTTTATTACATCATTCAGGTATAAGGATGATGAAGGCAGATATATCATTGATGATGATGATCCGCGTCTGATGATAAGACTCGGCAGCGATGATAAAACAGATAAGCAGAGGTATTCAGTTATCAGGGAAGACATTGATAATGACAAAGACGGTAAAAGGAGTGAAGATTCCGAATCAGGCCTTGACCTGAACAGGAACTACCCCGAGGGCTGGTGGAAAGATGACGGCTTTGCAGGAGGATCGGGAGAATATCCGTTGTCAGCTCCCGAAACACATGCCATTGCCGAGTTCTTTTCCAATTACAGGAATATTCTTATGGCACAATTTTATCATACCTCAGGAGGATTTACCTACAGGCCTATGGGAACAGCCCCTCATCCCAGTCTTAATCCCGGTGATGTTGCCGTCTTTGATTTTATTATGGGGAGAAAATATCTTGAAATAATTGGTGAAGAGGTACCGGAAGCATGGCTGCATCCTGATAAAATTGAACAATATAAGAAGGAGCTTGCTGAAACCGATGCGGATAGTTATTCGAAATCAAGAGGCTATAAATTACCCAGGGGATGGAGAGTGAGTTATAATGAGGAAGATGATAAACGTTACGGTTACGGTATGGCTACCGACTGGCTATATGCCCAGTATGGAATATACTCAATAACCACTGAATTATGGAACCCGGAAGCTGACATCCCCGGGCTGAAGATCCCTGATGATGAAAACAGGCGTGCAGCTGTTGAGAGAGCACTGCTAAAATACCAGGATGAGAAATACAACGGTGAGTTCTTTGTTAACTGGAAAGCGTTCAGCCATCCTGAGCTGGGAGAAGGAGAAACAGGTGGATGGAAATCAATATATGCCAGGAATAATGCATTCCCTGGTGAACCTCTTATGAATGTTTGCGATAAACACTGGCAGTTTGAACTGTTCAGGGCTGGTCTGCTCCCTGAGATCATTATCAAAGATGTTAAATCACGGATAATTTATTCCGGCAACACAAATGAAGGTACGGTAAAAAGAAATGACAATGAGTTCAGGATTGAACAAGGAAAAGGAAAAGGTAAATACCATGTAATGGAAATAACAGCTACAATTGAAAATACCGGTGCCCTGGCGACAAACCTGGCAGAAGGAGAAGAGCTTCCGGGAAACAGGCAGGATGTAGCCTGGCTGGTGGCCGAAAGGGATAATATAGAGTTTATCGAAGGCCAGCCTTTTGTAAACCTGGGAAGCCTTGGGGGAACAAATAAAATCCCCGGAGTAAGAAACAAACCTGCAAAAAAAGAGGTGAAATGGATTATTGCCATTAAGGATAATACACCACTTAAAATAGTGGTATCATCGTTAAAAGGCGGCACAGTGGTCAAGGAAATAAATATTAAATAAGGGAGGTAATCATGAAAACAAAAAATATATATACCAGGATAACAGTAATAATTATATTCTCCCTTCTTACTGCACAGCTTATTTACTCCCAGAAAAAAATGCAGAAAAGCCCGGGGGGAGAACATGGTGAATTGGATTTCAGTATCAACTGGAAAAAATACTATACCTACGAAGAATGGACCGGTATAATGAAAGACCTGCAGAACAAATACCCCGGTTTATGCGATATAGGATCAATAGGTAAAAGCAGGATGGGCAGTGACCAGTTATTGCTAACAATAACTAACAAATCAACCGGTAAACATTCTGAAAAAACAGCTATGTGGGTCGATGGTGCCATACATGGGAACGAAGTAAACGGTATAACCTGCTCTCTTTACCTGGCATGGTACCTGCTAACAAGGTATGATTATGATCCTTATGTAAATGAGCTGGTTGATAAATATACATTTTATATACTGCCCGGATTAAATGTAGATGCAAACAATTCCTATGTTGAATATCCGAATACTCCCAATAACCCACGGGAGACTTACAGGCCTGAAGATAACGACGGGGACGGTCTATATGACGAAGACCTGACTGAAGACGTTGATGGTGATGGTGAATTATCGGACATGTACCGCGAAGATCCAGAAGGTGAACTGAGGCTGTCGACTGATGGAAGAAGATTTGTTGATGCTGAAGATGGATTTGAAGGCTCAAGGTTCACACGGATAGGATCAGAAGGTTTTGATAATGATGGTGATGGAAGAATTAATGAGGACGATATCGGCGGTCCTGATCCAAACCGGAATTTCCCTTACGGATGGAGCCTGGAAGCCGGGAATCCCTATCCTATGTCAGAATCAGAAACACGTAATGTATTTGAATTCCAATTGAACCATCCTAATATTTTTGCATCCTTCCATTATCACAATACGGGCAGGTTGATAATGTTCCAGGCTCCACCTCCGACACGTTTATCGGCCAATCAGGAACAGGAACTGAGAGAACAAACTGAGGAACGACTTGAAGAGATGAGGAAAACAAACAAATATGCACAGTTGTTCCCGAGGCGTGTAAGTAATGATTACCGGCATGATATGGACGTTCAGACGAAAATAGTAAGTGAGGGAGCTTATATACTGAAAAACTACACACCTGTTATAGGAGGGCTGTCAGGGCAGGCAAATGCAGCAACATATTATATGCTGGGAGCCTATTCCTACCTTATCGAATTATGGGGATCGCCAGTTACCATGGCCGACACCGATAATGACGGCAGGTTGTCTGATGAGGAATATATTAAATGGATCGACCTCGATCTTGCAGGCGATGGATGGATCAATCCACACAAGGTAAGCCATCCCGACCTGGGTGAAATATGGATAGGCGGATCAGCTAAAAAACATATGCAGAGGACCCCTCCATCAAGGTATATAGAGATGGAAGCTGAAAAGAATGCAAGGTTTGTTATGTATTGCGCCAGTCAGTTCCCGAAAGTGAAAATAGATCATATAAATGTTAAAGCCATCACCAATAATATATACCAGGTTGATGTAAGGGTGGAAAACGAAAGTGAATATCCCACTTCCTCAGACAGGTCGGTACAGTTGAAGCATTATACACCTGATGTTCTAAAATTTAAAGGTTCGGATAATATTACTCTTGTTGAAACTTCAGGGAAAGACCTTAATGAAGGCCCGCGTCGCCGTTTTTCATATTTCAGGAGATCGGATCCGGGACCTGAGACCCAGCTATCGGCAGGTGAAAAAACCGAATTCCGTCTCAAGGGCAAAGAAAAACGTATCATAAGATATTTCATTGCCATGGATGGCAGGAGGGGGACTGCGGAATTTACTCTTGCCTCAAAAACAGGTGGAAGCGATAAAGAGAGTATATCTATTGTGATAGAATAATTGAAATAGGCTAAGGCTGAGGCAATCTGTAATAATGGCTGATACTAGCAAGTAAAATTTGAGGTTGTCTCATAAGTCCACCACCTCCCCCTGACGCTCCTTTGCTTCGACAAGCTCAGCACAAGTCAGTCGGTCAGGGTACTCCTCCTCTAAAAAGGAGGAGAAAGTTATAGATCTGATAATCAGTAATTTCCCCTCCTTAAATTTTCACAGAAAATTCAAGGAGGGGTGCCCTTATCCGAACATGCCGATGGGCATGTGAGGATCAAGGGCGGGGTGGTTAAATCCTTAGCCTCAACCTTTTCTATATTACTTCTTAAGTACTTTCTTCAGAACTTCTTCCTTGCTGAGTTTTTTGGTGCAGAAGAACCAGTCATGGCAGGTTACACCGGGATCACTCTTACTCATTCTCTCTTCGGCAACACCGCATGACCCGGCAGGAGGTACTATCACCTCATCACCCGGACGCCAGTCGGCCGGTGCAGCACATGAGAAAGCATCAGTAGTCTTGAGAGCTATCAGTACCCTGTAAAGCTCATCAAAATTACGGCCTATACTCAACGGATAATAAATGATCGTACGGATGATTCCTTCAGGATCAATGTAAAAAACTGCCCTTACAGCCTGTGTGGTAGCTTCTCCCGGCTGTATCATACCATACTTGTTAGCTACATTCATACTGACATCGTCAATAAGAGGAAATTTCACCTCAATGTTCTTCATGCCTTTATATTCAATCTTTTCCTTGATGGTCCTTAACCATGCAATATGACTGTACAGGCCATCAACAGAAAGACCAATAAGCTTGCAATTGGCCTCTTCAAATTGATCTGCCATTTTTCCAAATGTCATGAACTCAGAAGTACACACAGGCGTAAAGTCAGCTGGGTGACTGAATAAGATAGTCCAGTGTCCCTTGTAGTCTTCCGGGAAGTTTATTACTCCCTGTGTAGTCTTTGCTGTAAACGAAGGTGCCTTGTCACCTATCCTTGGCATTGCCATAATTTCTTTTTCTTTGATTTCTTCCATTGTAATTGATTTTAAGTGTTAGTAATTATTATTTGTCAAAAAATTTTCCTTTTATCTGCACTTGTATATCCTCAATCCTGAAACCAGGAATCCGCCGTTTTTTAAAATATTCGTTCAGTATCCTGTTTAACTGCTCATCACAGTAGTCCTCTATCCTGTCGGAATCAACTGAGTAGAGATGATGATGCTGCGAGGTAAAAATATCATACCTCATAACATCCTTGTTAGTATTAACTCTTTTAATAAGATCATGCTCCACAAAAACCTCAAGAATTTTATAAATAGTACCAGTTGCTATGTTTGGATTTTTTTCCCTGATGATTTCAATAATAGCCTCCGCTGTAGGATGTTCTCCCGGGCACCCATCAAGGGCTTCCAGTACAGCTACCCGCTGAGGCGTAACCTTAAGTCCTTTTTCTTTTAACAGTCCCGGTTTATCTGATGCCATCATACTTAAATAGTCTAAACAAGAATCATTCTTATTTAGTAGTGAGTAAATTTACAAATTATATTAATATCATGCAAAGAAAAATGCTTCCTGGAAACTGATACTGTATTATATACTTATTACAGGCTTAACTTATACCAGGGTGCTCCCGGAAAAGCAGAATTATATTTAATTGACAGAGAGTTAATAATCAATTACTGATAATACATGTTATCATAATCCTTGTTGGCTTTCCTGAGTATTATCTTTATTATGAAAGGAAAGAACCTGAGGGCAAAGGTTTGTAATTTGCCTACTGTACTGAGGGTTACAGATTTTTTCTTTTTATACACGACCCTGGCTATTTCTTTCGCAACATCCTCTCTTCTGGCTTTTTTCTGATTACGTTCAGGAAGTTTTCTGTAGTTTCCGTCGGGATATAATATTTGTTTATTTTCTTCATTCTCAGTAAAGCCTATGTAAATTATCCCTGTATGAAGCCCTGTCTTTTTAAGCTCTACCTGCATAGCCTCAGCCAGTGCACTGAGGCCCATTTTTGAAACGCTGTATGTCGAATGGCCCGGCATCCCCAGTTTGCCTGCAAGGGTAGAGATAAAAATAATACTGCCCTTTGATTTAACAAGGTGTGGCAGAGCATACTTACTCATATATACCGAACCCATCAGGTTGATTCTCACAACCCTGTCCCAGGCATCGATTGTCAGTTCACTGAACTTACCATGACTCGCTATCCCTGCATTATTAACGAGTACATCCAGTCTCCCGTATTCATTTATTATCCTGTCTATCATATCCCGGCACCGGTTGCTGTCAGATACATCCCCGGGCAGTTTTAAACAGGTAATATTCCTCTTCTCAAGTTCACTGAATGTTTCTTCAAGGGAATCAATGTTCCTTCCGTTGATGCATACCTTTGCCCCGTAATTACCGAAAAGCAAGGCAGTTGCTTTACCTATTCCCTTGCTTGATCCTGTAACACAAACAACCTTATCCTTAAAGTATTCCTTCATTATCTTTACTTATATAATCATTATTCCTGAACCATTTAACAGCCTCCCTGAGCGCATCATTGACAGGTGTCTGAGGCATTCCCAGTTCCTTTACGGCTTTTTCACTTGAATAGAAATGTTTTTCTGTAGATATAAGCGCCATGGGATATGAAACCGATGGCGCGAACCTGAATATTGCAGCAGCCACTGACATAATGCCTCCATATGTCAGTGTTATCAACCTGGGCATCTTCAAACTCGGGGCTTTGACATTCAGGGCATCTGCCATTTTCCCAAAAGCCTGCTGATAAGTCAGGTTTTCATGCCCGAGGATATAACATTCCCCTGTCTTGCCTTTCTCTATTGCATTGGCAATTGCATCTGCCACATCCCTTACATATACGAAGTTCCTGCCACCGGTCGGGTACCCGGGTATTTTCCCCTGGTTTACCGCCAGTATCATAGTACCTGAACTGGGTTTTGAATCATAGGGTCCAATCATAAATGTGGGATTCAGCACAACAGCATTCAGGCCCTTTCCCTTTACTGCCTTTAATACCTCTTGCTGCGCGGCATACTTGGAGGAAATATAATCCAGTTTATACTTCCCTGCTGCATATGGCTTACTTTCATCTCCAGGTTCAGAATCATCACCCGGTCCGAAAGAATTTGCTGTTCCGATATGTATCATCCTTGAGACTCCCAGCTCTTTGACAGCTGCTATAACATTTTTTGTTCCTTCAACATTAACCTTCCAGTAGTTTTCATGCCTGGTAGGCCAGGTATCGGTTTTTGCAGCGGCATGAATAACAACATCATATCCTTTCATTGCATCTTTCAACTCCTCATAATTGAGTATGCTGCCCCATGATTTTTCTATCTCCAATCCTTCAAGATGCCGGGCTTCTTTTCCTGTTTCAATGAATACCTTTACATCATATGCCCTGTCAAGGAGTATTCTCACAAGGTTATTACCCAGCACCCCATCAGCCCCTGTAATAAATATTTTCATCTTTCTTTTTTTTACTCAATATCTCACCTGATAATTACTTCGTCAGCAAAAATCCATGCCTTATCTCCTGCGCCTGCATGCCAATGTGGACATTCAATTATACTTTTGCCCAACACACGCACATATCTTGCCTGCCGGGGCTCTCCGGTAAAGGAAAATTCTTTTATTTCCCTGTCCTGGTCGCGCAGTTCCAGGTCATTATCTATCCTGGCAAAGTCAGTAAATGTATTGCCATCCTCAGAGACCTGGAACAGTACATATTCCGGGAGGAATACCCAGCTTCCCACGCTGCTTAAAAAACTTACCGAGACAGATGACACATTTGTTATTTCATTGAGATCGATAGTAATATCAAGGTCTTTGCCTTCAAATCCCTGCCACTGGCCATCGGCAAAATTCATAGATCCCTTTATTCCGTTAACCAGTGTGAGTTCTTCAAATGCCTTATACTGATCGTTATATTTCACTGCGTAATTAACATTATGTCCTGTTGCTTTGTGTATATAAACTGTACCCTCAGTTGTTTTTCCTGCGGATGAGCCATCAGTGAAAACTGCTGCTTTGATGCTGGTTGTCGATTCAAGAATAAGTGGCTCTGTGTAGATTTCCGAATCGAAACCGGGTTCAGATCCATCAATTGTATAATGTATTTCGGCATCCGGCAATTCTGCTTCCATGCTGACTTTAACAGCTCCCTGCTGTTCATCATATACTGCTTCCATATCGACACTATATGACCCTCTTGAATAATTAAGGCCCATAATATCAAACCTTTTAAAGAAACTGTTGATCCTGTGGCTGAAGTCTTTCCAGTCAAGTTTTTCTTCAGGCAGCCACAGTACTTCGGCAAGTGCTGTCATACGTGGCAGAACCATATATTCAGCATGGTCGCCATTGGGAATATACTCGGTCCACAGGTTAGCCTGGGCTCCCATTATATACTTTTCTTCATCTTCAGAAAGGGCATCAGGTACAGGATTAAAAGAGTATACTTTTTTAAGTGTTGTATAACCTCCTATAGCCCTGGGTTCAGTTGCAGGATTAGCCTGGTATTGATCAAAATAGCAATGGGTGCCGGGGCTCATAACCACATAATGACCGCTATGTGCTGCAGCAATGCCCCCGGACATTCCTCTCCATGACATTACAGCTGCCCCCGGAGCCAGACCACCTTCCAGTATTTCGTCCCAGCCTATGAGCTTCCTGCCGTTTGCAGAAAGGAATTTCTCTATTCTTTTAATAAAATAGCTTTGCAGTTCAGCCTCATCGTTAAGTCCTTCTTCCCTGATCCTTGCCTGGCAGTCGGAGCATTTCTCCCATTCAGTCTTGTCTGCCTCATCACCACCAATATGTATATATTCAGAAGGGAAAAGATCCATCACTTCAGTTAAAATGTCCTTAAGGAACTCAAAGGTTTCATTTTTCCCTGCACAATAAATATCGCTTATTGGCCACAATCCACCCGGGGGAACGGTGAAAGGTCCGCCGGTACATGAATATTCAGGGTAAGCCGCCAGTGCTGAAGTAACATGGGCAGGCATTTCTATTTCAGGAACAACTTTAATGTACCTTTCCTGTGCATATTTTACTATATCCCTGATCTCCTCCTGGGTATAAAACCCTCCATATGTGGCAACCTCACCCGGTTTTTGCGGTTCCCTTGCGTTCCAGGGCTGGTCTTCACGGTTAACACGCCAGGCACCAACTCCTGTCAGCCTGGGATATTTCTTTATCTCTATCCTCCATCCCTGATCGTCGACCAGGTGCCAGTGAAAAACATTCATCTTATGCATGGCAATAAGATCTATATAGCGTTTTACAAATTCCACCGGGAAGAAATGCCTGCTTACATCAAGATGCATACCCCGCCACGAAAACCTGGGATAATCTTCAATATAGATGCAGGGGATCTCCCAGGATATGGTACTGATTTCCTCCCCCGACTCGAATTCAGGAGGTAAAAGCTGCCTGACAGTCTGTATGCCATAAAAAATACCTGCAGGGGAGGATGCCTTTATAAGTACCCTTTTCCTGTTAATATCAAGACTATAGGCCTCATCACCATGCATAGCAGTATCTGCCAGCTCAAGAATAATACCTTTTGATGAATTAATATCATTGTCAATAGCCAGTGAATACCCCGTAGGTACTTCAATCATTTCTGCAAAAAGTTGTGCAGTTTCATTCAATAGGGGCTTGTCCGTGACATGAATTATGACGGAATTGTCAAGCTTAAAAACACCACTTCGTTCTTCCATTAACACAGGCTTTAGCAACAGTACAATTTCTCTGGTGTCATTTTTTTGCCTCTTACAGGAAAATAGTGAAAACAGGGAAATTACGATAATAAGTTGAAATACAGGTGCTCTCATAAATATGATTTTCAGGATTTAAAAATATTCTGGCCGGGAAATTATAAAATATTGACAAGAAAATAAGCTAAACAGGCTATTTTTGTCAAACCATGTGCATTGTTAGACAGTAGTTATTAAAATATTTGTAATACGTACCATCATTAATAACCAGTTTTATATGAAGGAGCCTTTATTCGGGAAAAGCATAGATGAGTTAATTCCAATAGTAAGAGAAGCAGGCCTGCCGGCATTTACAGCACGCCAGATAGCAGAATGGCTCTATAAACACAGGGTTGGTGATATTGATGATATGACAAACCTGTCAAAACGGGCACGGGAAGGTTTTAAAGAAAAATATACCATTGGTCATACAGCCCCTATCAATATTATGGAATCAGCTGACGGAACAAAGAAATACCTTTTCCCGTCCGGTGAGAAGAAATTTATTGAATCAGCGTATATACCTGAGAAAAACAGGAATACCCTCTGTATATCATGCCAGGCCGGCTGCAGGATGGGATGCAGTTTTTGTATGACAGGCCTACAGGGTTTACAGGGAAACCTGAGTGCAGGGGAAATACTGAACCAGGCAATAAGTATACCTGAAGCCGATAATATCACGAACCTGGTATATATGGGAATGGGTGAGCCTTTTGATAATACTGAGAATGTCATCAGGTCTGTTTCAATTCTAACTGCAGAATGGGGGTTTGCCATGTCGCCTCGACGAATTACCGTATCGACTATTGGTATTATTCCGGGCATGAAAGAATTCCTCTCAGCAACCGGTGCGCACCTGGCAGTAAGCATACATACACCTTTCTCTGATGAGCGCAGGAAGATGATGCCCGCTGAAAATAAATACCCTCTTGAGGAGATAATGAAAGTAATAAAAGACTATGATTGGGGCAGGCAAAGAAGGATATCCTTTGAGTATATAATGTTCAGGGGTATAAATGACAGCGACCGTCATATAAATGAACTTACCAGGATACTTGGCGGGTTGCGCTGCCGTATTAACCTTATCCGTTTTCATTCTGTTCCTGGCATGCCTTATAAAAGCAGCAGTGATGAAACCATCATGGGGTTCAGGGATAAATTAACTGCCAAAGGTATAACAACCACTATTCGTGCCTCCAGGGGTGAGGATATTATGGCGGCCTGCGGGATGCTGTCAACGATGAAGATGCAGGGAGCAGGGAGCAGGGAGCAGGGAGCAGGGAGAGACGAAAGATGAATTATGAAATATAGGTAAATAAAATTCATCCCATTAATCCATCATCCCATTAATCCATCATCCCATTAATCCATCATTCCATTAATCCATCATTCCATTAATCCATCATTCCATTTAAATTTCCAGGTTTGAAAGTTCGTCTGTTATTTCAAATTCATATTCCGGGTATTCATAAACGGGTATCCTTGGTTCTGTCTCACCCATTGAATATCCCCATATACTTTCATATTCCCCGGGGTTTTCTCCCAGTTCTGCAAGCTGGTTAAGATATTCACTTATCGCTTTTGATTCTATAATGATTACTTTACCCATTTTATGAATAATAGGACTGTGCACCCTGGTAGGATCATGATCAAATTCAAGTATTCTCCTTCCATACCTCGTTATCCCTATTACACGGTATGTCATGCTCTTGCCCACACCGGGAAGGTTAAGGACATTCCTGTCAGTTGAAAGGAACGGAATGTTGGCTTTCTGTCTTAATGCATTGATGTTTTCCTGCATATTTTCGGCGTCAACCGGGAATTCCTTTATTTCATCATAATACTCTTCAGGAATAAAACCAAGTACTTTCTCTTCAATCTGCTCCTGTACGGCCCTTGCGTTCGGGCAAAAATTAAAGTTATTCTCCATGTATCCTTTTACTGTAAAGGTATAGTATGTAAGCACCCCGACATCATTGAGTACTTTTCTCAGTTTTGATGTATGACCTCTCCTTGATGCTGCTGTTGTAAATACCAGCTGATTTGTAACAGTCCACCCTGCACTTATCAAATGCCTTATACTATCCCTGACCTCGGGTGTTACTTCCATTGGGGATTCAATATGTGTTTGAATAAGGAATTGTTTTATCCCTATTTCAGAAGCCTTTTTCTTAAACTCACTCAATACAGAAGCCAGCTCAGGGCCTAATCTCTGTGGCAGGTATGCCGGTAACCTTGTGCCAAGCCTGACCCTCTGTATCTCGGCATGCTTCTCCCCGTTTTTCAACTTTTTATTTGCTTTCTTTTTCCTCAGGGCCATTTCATAAACCGCATTCAATATTTTTTCCAGGGATTTATCAGTACTCATTAGGGCATCACCACCTGTAATAAGGATATCCCTTATCTGGGTATCCTTTTCAAAATACAACATTATCTCTTCCAGCTTTTCATCCCATGATTTTTTAGGTTTCAGTTTATCAAGGTTAAAGTTAAGGTGACCACTCTGGAAATCATACATACGCTGGCATGATGAGCATAGCCCTCCACAGGCCCTTCCCATGGTATCAGGTATCAGTATGGCAACCTCAGGATATCGCCTGTGTACATTATGATACGTTGGCAGTATCCAACCGGCAGCATTTGGTTTACCCGGTTCAACAAGGTCTTCTTTCTCCCATGCCACAATGTGACCGAATTCATCAACCAGCTGCTGGCTGTAAAGAACATAATACCTTATTGCAAGGTCGGCTCCTATTGCAAAATACGGAACCCTGACGTGCAGCAGCGAAAGATAATAGGGATTGACAAAAAATGGTATCCCTTTTGCCTCGGCTTGTTTCAGTATCTTCATCATATCAGGGTCCAGTGAATTGCCAAGCATCTCGTTCAATAAGTCGGGCGACCTAACAGCAAACCTGAGGTGGAATAAAGGCTCCTTCCACCATTTAAGCATCTCAAGGAATTTCTGCTCTCTGGATAAACCTTCTTCGAAATAATATTTTTTATCATTTATAAGTCCTGCATCAATCTTATCAATAAATATGTTTATTATCCTGTCCCTGTTTTCCTCCCTGAGCTTCACTATCCGGGGGTCAAGCCCTGAAGGGAAACGCTCCATCCATGACCTGATCTGTTTCTTATCAGGCATCTTGCAGACATAGGTTCCTGCCAGCTGCCTGAACAGGTACAGCATATCATCAAAAAAAGCAGGCTTAGCCCCTCCAGTGCCATATGTTACGGCCATCCATATCATTTTTATGGGATTACTTATCGCCTTCTCCCCCCTGAGGTTAAGATCTTCATAGGAGCGACCTGCATGATCAATATAATCCAGTATCCTTATGGCGGCATAATCCTTCCATTCCAGCCTTTCAAATGCCTCCCTTCCATTAGCCTCTCCTCTGAAGAATTTATAAACATCGGGCCGGCTTTCCAGTATTCCTGTTATCCAGTCTTTAACACCAATTAAGGCTTCAGTCTCATTCCTCGCATTCCTCATTATCTCCTCCAGTACCGGATTTTCTTTCAGCAGTTGTTTAAGTATGCGATGAGCTTTAACATTAATGGCAATCCTGTCAAGGTCTAAGGACTTTTCCATGATGCTTCGGGTTGATTTGACCTTTAAATTTAATAAAAATGTATTAATACAACGTTTTGAATGGTGTGGGGCTTATTTGCTTTACTGGCGCGGGTCTCCAGACACATGCCCGGCGTGGGTCAGAAAAACACACCAACAACATTGCAGATTCGAACCAGCGGAACAAAAAGAATTTTTGAAATCACTTAATTATAATATATATTTGCTATAGTAATAAAGTGTAAATAATACATTTAATATAGTTATGAAAACACATTTATTCCTGTTAATCAGTATTGTCATCATGTTATCATCATGTAATACGGCAAATGAAGAATACAGAATAGAAACAGATGGACCTGAAAAGGTTGATTTCAGGGTACTCCCCTTTAATCTTACACAGGTAAAACTCCTGGAGGGAAGGTTTAAACATGCAACTGAACTTAACAAGAAGATTTTGCTTGACTACGAACCTGACCGTTTTCTTGCAACATTCAGGATGGAGGCAGGCCTTGAACCAAAGGCTGATCATTACGGAGGATGGGAAGATTACCCAAGGCGTAATCTTAATGGACACAGCCTGGGTCATTATATGAGCGCCCTTGCGATGATGTTCAAAACTACCGGAGAACAGGAGTTCCTTGACAGGCTTAATTATATTGTTGATGAACTGGAGATTTGCCAGCAGGCCGATGGCGACGGTTACATTGGAGCCCTCCCTGGAGCAAAAAAAGTTTTCGAGGAGGAAGTGGCGAAAGGTGATATAAGGTCAGCAGGATTTGATCTGAATGGTTACTGGGCACCTTTTTATATAATGCATAAAATACTTGCGGGTTTGAATGATGCTTACCTCCTGTGCGGCAATGAAAAGGCACTTCAAATATCACTTAACTTTGCCGACTGGATAAGCGATATAGTTAAACCACTCAATGATGAACAGGTTCAAAAGATGCTTCAATGCGAGCATGGCGGGATCAATGAATCCTTTGCCGAGCTGTATGCCATCACAGGGGAAGAAAAATACCTGGAAACAGCAAGAATATTCTATCATAAAGCGATACTTGATTCCCTGGCCAATCAGGTGGATGTCCTTCCAGGCAAGCATGGCAATACACAAATACCCAAGATCATTGGTCTTGCCAGGCTTTATGAACTCACGGGTAATAAGCAGGACATGGAAACAGCAGAGTTTTTCTGGGACAAAGTAGTTAATCATCATTCCTATGTTACAGGCGGACATGGTTTCAACGAATATTTTGGCCAGCCCGACGAGCTGAGCGACCGGCTGGGAGAGGGAACCACTGAAACATGTAATGTATATAATATGCTTAAGCTTTCGAGGCATCTTTTTACCTGGGAAGCTTCAGCGGAGGTAGCCGACTTTTATGAGAGGGCTCTTTTCAATCATATTCACTCATCACAGCATCCTGAATCAGGCCGTGTTATTTATAATCTTTCACTCGAGATGGGGGGTTTTAAAAGATACCAGGACCCGGGGTATTTCACATGCTGTGTGGGTACAGGTATGGAAAACCATGCCAAGTATGCATGGAATATATTCTTTCATAACGATAAAGAATTATTCGTCAGCCAGTATATAGCTTCAGAGCTCAACTGGGAAGAAAAGGGGCTTGACCTGGTTATGGAAACCGAATATCCTGATGAGCAGGGTGTAACTGTCAGCTTTAAGAATGAGGAACCCGTTGAAATGATAATACAGATCAGGTATCCCTCGTGGGCCGAAAAAGGTATAGAGATAAAAGTAAATGGCAGGAAGAAATCCGTAAGACAGGATCCGGGATCATTTATCCCGGTGAAAGGAGAATGGAAAGCAGGAGACGAAATAGAGATTACAATTCCTTTCACGTTAAGGCTGGAAACCATGCCCGATAATCCCAACAGAGTGGCAATAATGTATGGCCCTGTTGTTCTTGCAGGTGATCTTGGGCCCGTAAGGGATCCTGAAGCATATGATCCAATGTATGTACCGGTACTGATAACTGAAAACAGGCCTCCGTCAGAATGGCTTGAACCCGTTGAAGGGGAACCAAACGCATTCATGATGAATGATGTTGGGCAACCCCGGGATGTTAAGCTCATACCATTTTTTGATACACACGACAGGCGGTATACTATTTTCTGGGATATCTTCACCCTTGAAGAATGGGAAAATAAACAGGAGGAGTACAGGCAAAAAGAAGAAGAGAAAAAACAGCTTGAACAGCTTACTGTTGATTTTGTCCAGCCCGGTGAAATGCAACCTGAGAGGGATCACAACTTCAGGGACCAGGATAGTAGTCCTACACGTTTCCGCGGAAGAGCCGGAAGACAAACAAGAGGAGGATGGTTTTCATTTGACATGAAAGTACTTGCCGATTCACCCTTAATTCTTGTAGTCGATTACTGGAGTCAGGAAAGAAGGAGAACCAATTTTGATATACTGGTAAATGATAAGGTCATTACTACAGAAACAATATCCAGTAATGAGGAGGAATTTATCAGCGTAAAATATCCGATACCAAGAGAAATAACAGTTGGTAAGTTCAATGTAACAGTTAAGTTCAGGCCAAAAGATGAATATGATGTTGCAGGACCGATATACGGGATAAGAATAATCAGGGGTACAGATGAGCCATGAATTATGCCTGATCAAGGGTTTTCTTAAAAGTCCTCTAACCACCCCGCCCTTGACCTAAAGGTCTGGACACCCCTCCTTTAAAAAGGAGGGGAAATGGCTGATTTACAATACTATAACTTTCTCCTCCTCTTTAGAGGAGGAGTACCCCGAGTACTCCTTTAGATTCGAAAAATGAATAGAATGTTAGTTTTGTTAAAAAACAAGACAAACCGAAAAAGAGTTTGGGTGAACTATC
>Ga0114922_10002942_pt1 | contig 15926 bp, 14 predicted proteins | sample AartaG_FD_100975 | JGI IMG/M metagenome (GOLD analysis project Ga0114922, IMG submission 100975) | Deep subsurface microbial communities from Aarhus Bay to uncover new lineages of life (NeLLi) - Aarhus_00045 metaG | ecosystem: Environmental > Aquatic > Marine > Oceanic > Sediment | place...
GCAGAGCTTGATGCCGCCCTGCTTGAGTTTGAGTTCGCACTCGCGGACTTGCAGGTTCATCCGCTGGAAGGTGACCTGATCGGCCGCGGTCCACACGCCGATCTTTTTCAGGTATTCGTCGAGTTGGTGTCGTGAGATCAGGGACTCGTAGCCCTCCCCGGCCCGGCGCACCAGGGCGGCCAGCTTGAGATTGTAGTGTCTCTGGCCCTCCTGAAGGGCCCGGTTGCCGGGCCTCAAGATGGCCAGTTCCAGATCGTTGCCTTTGCTATCCTTCGTCTTGACGACCGTCCGCTTCTTGTCCATCACTTCTCTCCCTCATTTCGTGCGACCACGGCGTTTGCCCCTCTGCACGTGCTCCCGTTGGGCGGCCATGATCTGTTCCCGCATCTCCGCCTGGGATTCGGGCAACTCGACCTCTTTGACCTTTCCCCGGCCGGCGATGATCTGTTGCTTCCGGCGGATCGAGGCCCTGTTCTCCGGATCGTTCATGCCGTAAACGTCCTTGGCCCCCCGCTGATCAGTGAGGATGAACACCTCCTGTCGGCCGCCTTTCTTCGTGCCCTGGTGGCGCTTCAGAAGATCGTCGGCTTCCTTCTTCCGGGTCCTCCGGTCGATCTCCTCGTGCTGCCGCAGCAGCCAAGAATCGAAGAGATCGTCATCCTCGATGACCCGCTGGCTCGGCCGTTCCAGCGACTCGAACGCCGCGTCGTAGACCTGGGACCAACGGACCAGTTCCTTCTGGTCCTCCGACCAACGGGTCGGCGGGGAGGCAAAGGGAAATCCGGTGTTCTTCGCCGCCATCCAGACGCTTCGCCAGGGATCGCTGCGGGCGATCTCACGAATGACCCTGGTGGGGAACCGAGAACCGACGAAGTAGAAATCGACCAACGCCTGAACCAGCCTGGTGTTCTCACAGGCCTCGAAGGCCTCGATCGTCGGCCAGATAGGTTGTCCGGCGTCGTCCTCGGCAATCATCCCCACCAGCGTCCACTGCTGCCGCATCCGTGCGTACGTCTCGGCGGTTTCCCCGAGAAGTGCCTCCCGTTCCAGCAGCTTCGTGGTCAAAGCGCTTTCCGCGCGCCGCAGGGCCTTGCGGATCACGTCCAGCCTGTCGTTCTGGAGCAGGTAGCCCAGCATCCCCCGGACAAGCTTCTCGATGTCAGACCGCAGTCCCTCGATCGTGGCGTCCTCCTGCTCGGGCCACCTGCCGGTGCTGACGGCATGTGCGATGGCCTCCTCGCCGGTCATCATGCCTTGAGCGAGGGCGCTCTCGTATTGCTCGTCATAGACGATCGCCGCTCGGGCCCGCTCTTCTTCGGTGGGGGGACGCAGGACGAAGACCTGAGGTGGGTCGCCCAGGTCAATCCGCGTGCGGACCTTGCCCCAAACGATGCACGCCAAGACACGTTCCTTCCCCGCTCTATCCATCATCCCTCCCCACCGTTGGAATGCACCGTCCGCCAGCGCGTCCTGCTACCTGCTTATACACCAAGCGAACGGAGGCCCCCCGCCTGGTGGGGACCGGCTGAATCTTTCCTGAGGAAAATGCGTGTCAAAATAGGCAAACTGAGCGCCGCTGGGCGTGTGGCGGGGAGCCTGGCGGGCGGCAGTGGTTAGCACTCGCCAATCCTGATCCTATCCGTCAAGCGGCGAGGAGCGCCACGGTATTTTAGTCAAGTTGACTCCGGTTGACGCCATCAGCGACTTGACTATAATTACCCGAGCTGCGTCAAACCGTGTGGCCGCTCGTGGAGGTTTTGCCCGCAGGTGCGTGATCATGAGCTACTGTCCACTTCCTACTGAGAAACCGAGGGAAGTCGCAACGAATGCATCCCAGCCTGCTAATCCGTAGCTACGTTCTGCCGGTGAGTCAGGACAGCAAGCCGCCACAGACAATCCCACAAATCGATTGCGCCACCTCGCCGTTTGACACGTCGACGAGCCCTTTCCAGTACTTCCTCAAGCTTTTCCTGGCATCAGGTCTCCAGATTTCTCGCCTCGACGAAAACGGCGACGCACGTTACGTTCAGAGCTTTCCCTTCTCTTTTCTCGACGATACATCGCTTGCGGGGCTGTACTTCTATTCAAAATACGCCATCCTCGACCGTTTCGGTAGCTGGACAGACTACGGCGAGTATATAGGGCGCCCCCTGGAGATTGCCACAGATTTGCCGTTCGGTACGACCCATGTGAGGCCAAGCCGAACGGGCAGGCTGGCAATTATCTACCGGCACCTCGCGATAGGCGTCGAAGTAGAGCGCAACCCGCATTGGGTTGAGTTTGTTGAGGATTTAAGCATGCGACTGGAGCATAGCTTCGTCTCACTTCTCGCCTGCGCTCTTCGCGAGCTGGAGAAGTAGAGATGATAGAGTATCGGCTCGTTCTTCCGCTGTTTCTCGACGCAGACCTCACGATCGGCACACAGCCCCTTGCGATTATCACACAGAACGGGGACCCGCGCTCACGTAAGCAGGCAATGGCTGAGATGAAGCAGAGGTACGTTTCTATCGCAGAGCATCTTTGGCGACTGAAGACGTCCACCCTTAGCGGCGCCGAGACTTCCAAATCCGTTAGCACGTTCGGACCTACTGTGAGTGGGTTCATCAGGGAGCACATCGGGCGCATCTATAGCTTCGTCGCAGGTAACGCTTTCGAGCTGCTGCTGGATCGTGTCTCACCGTCGATCCACGAGCCCGTACTTCGCATTGCGAAGAACACCACCGCACCGGATAAGACCGCCGCAACGGATCCAGCATGGCCAAGCATCGTGTTGCCGCCCGTAGCCGACCTGCGTCAGCTCTGCAACACTCTTGACGATGATTTTGATGAGATTTCTTGGAAAGCACTGGCTCTAATGCTCTGGATGACGACTGGGCGCCTGGGCACGGAGGATAAGGTTGGCATAGCCGCTGGCCTCCCATCAGTGCCGAGGGGGTGCCCGCAACTCGGGGACGATTGGAACGCAGCGTATGCAGCAGCGCACAAGTGGATGAGCGAGAAGAAATCGGCTAGAGACGTGTCAGAACGGCTCTGCAAAAGGCTGACCGACCAGGAGATCTGCATCCAAATTGCGCCTTGGGGCCTTCTCGTCCCATCATTTCGGTGGACAAAGCTGTTTCAGACGCTCGAAGACACATGGCGAGCGACCTACTATATTTCATGCGATCCAATTCAGGGCAATTATTACGAGCGCGAATCAGAGCGTGCCACGGGACAGGCACCGCTAACGTGGGATCTCAATCTTGACGTTCTTTGTTATGTACCTGCGCGTACGCCCGTAGAGCGATATGTCACGGGCGACCTCCGCCTCGCCTTCTTGCAGAAATGTATGTTTTACACAAAGTGCGGATTTCCTTACATGTCTGCGGGAGCTTCGGACGGAGTACCAGGGGAATGAGTAAACGCGAGTGGGTGTCTATCACCGGCCACCGCTGCCGCCTCCCTGAGGTTGGCGGGACCGTTGTGCGCACGCAGATCGGAATCGCGCTTGAAGTGACTGGCCACTTGCGACCGCTGTGGGACGTTGTCTCAGGCCTCACTCAGAAGCTGCGGCAGGGTTCGCGGCTTGACATCGCTGTGCAGGACGGCATGGCGAAAGACGCGCTACTGCGCTTACATGGTAGCGTGCGCTCCGATGAGGCGGATTTGAAGGATGCGTGCACGGCACTGGCCGAGCGCGTTGGTAGGCTACCGGCTCGTGAAGCCAGACGGTGGCCGGACATTCTTGCTGAGCTCGCAAACTTCCGCGCATCTCTGCGAACTCATTTTCGGCTACGTTCTGCGACGGCGCCAAATGCCGGGGAGCGCGATCTGTGGCTGGAGGGGATGTTGCGCGAATCGGTTCTAAACCACACAGACTTCGCTGTGGGTCCGTTACTGCATCCACTGATCCTCTGGTCCTTCCGGCGAAGCGCAAAATTCTGTCATGCCCACCGCGTAGATCAGGGCCAGCTTCATCGGGTGCTACGCGGCCACGGTTCCATTTCGATGGGTCGTCTTCAGGCGATTCTTGACCGGTTTCGCGGCCACCCGAACGACCCGGGAGAGGACGAGGGACCACACGCATACGAACTTCGCTTTGTGCATGCGAGTATCCTTGCTGAGGAGTTGACATCGCCACCTTTCGAAGATTGGAAGTACTTTACGCATCGCGCCGTTGCTCCCGATTCTTTGATGAACTCAAGCCCGGCGCAAACGTGTGTCACTTCCGGAGCGCCAACAGACTCGCCGCCAGATTGGCCCAAGGCTGGCATCACGCTTGAGAAGTTCTGCTCACTTGCTTACGCAGGTTTCCGGAAGCGCCGTGACGTCGGCCATTATGACCCCGAGGGGTTGCCTTACGATAGATCGTATGTATTGCGCGTGCTTAGGCGCGATCTCCCTGGGAGCTTTGGTCTTTTTGCCCGACTCGCTTATCCGCAGAGCGTAATTGTGCCGAAGCGGTTGCCTCCACCGGGGCCTAACAGAGATCCGGACGCGGAAGACTCAATAACCCATCAGGACGCGGTGGGATTCTAACGCCGCAAACGAGGATACGTAATCATGGCGCAGAAACACAAGAACCGGAGACTCGATCGTGCTGTCTTCCTATTTTGGAGCTACAAAGGTGGACAAGGCCGCACCTGGGCGTGCGCGAACTTTGGACTGACGCTTGCCTTAAAAGGTGCCAAGGTTCTCTTGCTTGACATGGATTATCGGGCACCCGGTTTGCCTTTTTACTTTGTTCCTCTATCGGATCATGCGAAGGGGGCGGCGCTTGGCGAGCCTCTACCGGGCGCCCCGTCCTACGGCCTCGTGGATGGGCTGCTGCGTTGGTTCACAGCGTACTGCCGGGGCTTTGACAAACAACTCGCTAATCCGAGCTGGGCCTCAGGGTATGATTTTACGCAGGCCAGCACTCCCCTTGAATGGCTAGAGCAGTACCGGACACCGAACGAAGACCATGACTCCTTACCAGACGAGCACTGGCGTCAGGACTGGTGCTGCGCCAAAGACGCGACGCCACCCGCCGCGCCGATGGCATCGCCCATTCGCGAGGGTGGACTCGCCGACATAATCCTACCCATCAGCCTACAGAACAACGAGCTGCTGGACTTGCATGACCCACGACTTAAAGCTGAAGAACCCGGAGCCCTCTTTCTCGCCCCGTGCGGAAATATCGACGATCCCATCTTCCGGCACCACTTTGCTGAGGGCTACCCTTGGAGGATCCTGACTGATCCCGCATCGGCAAAGACACGGCCCATCCCCCTGACATTCGCTGAGGTTTTCTACTCAGCCGTCTCGTACCTGGCGGACGTTTGTGACGCCGAATTCGTTTTTATCGATATGCCCGCCGGGGTCTCCAACATCACGAAACAGCTACTCTTTCCCCGATATAAGGACAGGCAAGGAAGGGAGCACAGATTCAAAGGGGGCTTTGAACCAACTGGTGTCGTGGCTGTCACGACGTTGGCAAACCAGGCCCTTACCGGCACATCCAGTATGCTATTCAACAAGACGATGAATACCGTTCCCGAAGGTGCCCATCACTACGGTGACGCCGTATCTCCCGATATCGTGGATGCTGGCCGCGCGACACTGCTCTACAATCTCGTTGATCCTACGGTACGGAGCATGGAGGAGACTGTGCGCACTCACGCCGACAGAATTGGCCTCCGCCTCCGAGGTTGCGACGTGCTTGAACTTTCAGTTCCTCCTTTCAGTATTGGCTTCCTCTCTGAATGGCTTGTTCCTCTTTCCAAAGTTGAGCTTACCTACTTAAAGAAGGCAACCCATGCTGAAGACTTTGCGAGACAACGAACCACAGCTCTCGAAAAGCTACATGCTTGGACGGGGGCGGAAGGGCCCCTAATACAGATCCGGGACTTGGGTTCTAAAGGCGGCGCAGCGACGGCCGTAGATGTCACGCCCCCATCGCTTCGCATAACCGCCGAAGACGTTCCCACACTTAACGCCTTCTTGGGCGCGTTTACTGCTGACCCCGGACCACACTACACAGCCGCTGGCATAAACAAGCTCGTTGTAAAGCGTCTCTCTCATCCACAACTATTCGACATTCTTGACTTTAGCAAGCCACGCTCGCTCCGCGACTTTCGCAAGAGCTGCGGCCTCGCACCTCCTACTCGGCGGCCGATGCTGAGCGTAATCACGGAGACCCTTACGCCCAATGGTCCGCGGCCCGACACGGGGAAGCAGCACAGTCTGACTCTTCCCGAGCTCCTAACCGAGTCCGATATTCTTGCTATTCCTCATTACATGCTTGGGACGATGTATCACAATGAAAGGGGCATAGTCTCCTTCGATGAAGTCCTCGGCTCTAGCGAGCGATCGCGGCTTGAGCGCGAGGTTCATCACTTCGAAGAGCTGTGCTGCTATAACAACGCTTGGTGCGCCTTTCCATACACACTTATCACAAAGCTAGTCTATAGCCGCAGACCGCTTTCGTCTAAACGCAGGCGATACCAGGATCTGGCCATCGAAGCAGGAATCGCCAACTACAAGGCAGCTTCTGCAAAGCCATGGATTCTACTAGAGGCACGAGTCGACAGCCTGTCACTTTGGTACGAATGGGAGCAGCTGGCCACAAGCTTCGGCGCGGTCCTCCTCACACGGCAGCACGGGCATGATGTTCCTATCGTGATTGCGGGCGGTGACGCCCAGGGGAAACGCAGGGTACTCGAAGCCATCCGCTGCCACTGGCACCTGATCCGATCACAACGCACGGACCATCTCGGCCGTGTTGATTGGACAGATTCCCAGCGTCACTTCACGACCGGCCCGTACGAATTCTGGCTTGGCTGGTCGGACTGGGCTCATACTCAAGCAGCCGACGCCCAAAACACGGGTCGCGACCTCTATTTTGCCTCCCTTCCCCGCGAGGAGATCGCCGCCCCCAAACAGCCCCTTGAGGGGTGGGTGTTTGTTATTCCAAGATCCTCAGATGAGCAGAAGACGAGTTTTTTCTCGCGGGTTCTGCTCGACATGATGAGTCACAAGTGGCAACAGGCTTACCAATCGCGCGGTGGGTCCTCAGCCTTTCGCGCGGTTCTCAAGGATACCGAATCGCAGGACCCGTCACAATCTCCCTGGGTGCCCGTCATTGAAGGTACCCTAGCCAATTGTGCACCACGAGGCACGACCCGCCTGGCACACGCTTATGCAAAGGCGACCCTCACATTCCTGACATTTGTTCTGTTTGGGCGGAGCGCTACAACAGAACAGTTCATGCTTGCGAGCAACGACACAGAATTGGACCAACGCTTCGAGGAGAAGTGGGACCAGTTTATTGAGGTTCTTCGGGACATTAAAAATCAGGAGCGATGATGATGTCTTTCTTTTCTAAGAACACTATGAGGTCGATGACGCGCCGTAATCGCTGGCGCCTTCTTTTCACACTGAGCGGTACGATCTTGAGTGCGCTGTTTGCCACCCTAGCCGGCTGCAAGCCGGATGAGGAGACGCCGCAGCCGAAGCCGATCACACTCCATGTGATTGGCGAGGCCCTGCCACCGGTAGAGAGTTTGCGAGAGTTAGGTAAAGAGTTCTCTAGACAGTACGGTGTACAAATCGAAGTACACCCTTTTGAGTTTGAGACAGCACTTTCGAAGACGCTCTTGGATTTCTCCGCTGGTACCGGCAATTACGACGTCGTCTACGGCATTTATTTTAATCTCGGCAAGTATGTCGAGAATAAGTATATACTTCCATTTGAGCCATTCATGAATGACACAACGCTTCGCGACCCGGCTGTACGGCTCGACAATTTCTTTGCGCCTGTCGTGCAAGTCAGTTGTGAGTATAAGGGCCAACTGTACGGCCTGCCAGCGTCTGCTCAGACGATGTTCCTGTGGTATCGAAAGGACCTGTTTTCCCATCCCTCGGAGCAAGAGGCTTTCGCTGAACGGTACGGATACGCTCTCCCCCTTCCGACAGCGGAACGGGCAATCACATGGGCGCAGTATCGCGATTTGGCCGAGTTCTTCACGCGCAAGAAGGGAGCGACACTGGCGGGGGAGGTCCTTAAACAGGACATGTTCGGAACCTGCCTTCAAGCAAAGCGCCATCCCGCGTGTTGGTACGAGTTTGGTAATTACATCGCCTCGTTTGGCGGACAGGTAGTCAACGAGCAGGGTGACGTCGTAGTTGATTCACCAGAGGTGCTGGAGGCGCTTGAGTTCTACTTGTCTCTTCGTGCCTTCTCGCCTCCCGGGACAACGCAGTACACTTGGGATGACGCGCTAACTGCTGTGCAACAGGGGAGGGTAGCGCTGACGATCATGTGGTTCGATGCGACTCCGTCGCTTGAAGATGCCAAGGCGTCCCGAGTGGCGGGCAAGATGGGTTATGGCCTCAATCCGATTCGCCAAGGGGTCGAGAAACGCGCCGCCCAGTATGGGGGCTGGGGCTTTTACATTAACGCTGACTCCAAGCATCCCAACGAGGCATTTCAGTTCATTCAGTGGTTGAATCGTCCTGACATCCAGCTCAAGTGGGCCAAAATCGGCGGGTTGCCGGCAACGTTGAGTACTTATCGTGATCCAGAATACCTTGCAATACCCTTCCACCGGGCGGAGCGAGCCTCATTGGAACATCTGAGCGCTTGGACGCGCGCCCCGTATTCGGAAAAGATCATCTCTAAGGGAGCTAGAGCTGTGTCAATGGCTGCTAGCGGTCAGACATCGCCGGCCGACGCGCTCTCGCAGCTGGCAAAGGAAATCAGAGAAATAGTCAGTCAGTAGCGCGGGATTCAACAAAGGGCATGTTGCGAAACCGATGAAACACGGAGTTGGATATCGCCGTCAGCGGCGCGTGATCGCGGCGTTCCTAGGGCCTCCGCTTTTTCTGCTGGCTGGCCTCACTGTCATTCCGTTCGCCTTCTGTGTTTACCTCAGCTTGCACGCAATGGACCTCTCTACTCCCGAGACAATGGGGGAGTTCGTGGGTTGGGACAACTACCGAGGCGTTCTTCAAGGCGATCCTGGGTTCGAGAGTGCTATGATCGTCACCTCGAAGTTCGTGGCGATCGCCGTATTACTTGAAACGCTGCTTGGCCTCCTCCTGGCAGCCTATCTTCAATCACTCACACCTAGGATACGCCGGGTCATGATGGCGATAGTTGTGCTTCCGATGATGATGGCTCCTGTTGCTGTCGCGCTCATGTGGCTGTTCCTACTGCAACCGGATTACGGGCTGGCTACGCATGCTCTTGCTGCCCTTGGCCTCGAGAACACGCCCGTTCTCGCCAATCCCCGTACAGCGCTTTTCGTCGTTTGCTGCGTCGATGTCTGGGAGTGGACACCTTTTACGACGCTAGTTTTCTGGGCAGGTATTGCGGCAATACCGCGCCCACCCGTTGACGCCGCGAAGATCGACGGCCTCTCGGTTGGCCAACGAATCGAGAACATCTATTGGCCCAAGCTGCGTGGGATTGTCGGGATTGCCGTGCTCCTTAGACTCTTGGACGCAATCAAGGTATTTGATATTGTCTATATTCTGACAGGCGGTGGACCGGGAGACGCAACTGAGGTGACTAGCACATATATCTATCGCGCCACTTTTAGGGAGACTGATTTTGGAGCGGGAGCCGCCCAGACGGTCATTCTATACTACATCATCCTCTGCGTGTGCGGGGTTGTTTTCCACGCGTCGCAAGGCCGGGAGAGGCTTACGTGAGGATCAGGAATCTCTTACTGCGAGCGTGGAGAGTAGGGTGGCGCGTTCCAGTCGGATGTGCTCTAGTGTTTGTGTGCGTTGTGCCGTACGTATGGTTGTGGGCCTCTGCGTTCAAGTACCGCGTCGACATGCTTGCAAGTCCTCCGGTCTTGTTGTTTAGACCACATCTTGGGAATTTTGTGGAGGTCTTTTGGGAGAGGAGATTTGACAGCAATCTGACGAATTCCCTCATTGTGGCTTTATGTAGTGCGGCGCTGGCAGCAGTTGTTGGTTTGCCGGCCGCATATGGACTCTCGCGGATCCAGCTGCGTCACAAGAGACAGGTGCTCTTCTTAATCCTGTCGACTCGAATGGCGCCGCCTATTGCGCTTGCCTTGCCACTTTATGTTATTTATCGGGAGTTCGGGTGTCTTGATACACGCGCTGGGCTTGTGCTAGCTCATGCGGCGTTCAGTGTTTCGTTGTTTATTTGGCTTATGAAAGGTTTCTTTGACGGCATTCCTCGTTCAATTGACGATGTCGCCTTGACGGATGGGTTTTCGCACTTGCGAACAATGTTGCTACTCCTTCGTAGCGTCGTTCCTGGTCTTGTTGTGAGCTGTCTGTTTTGCGCGCTGTTTAGCTGGAACGAGTTTCTGTTGGCGATGGTCCTGACCGGTCGCGAGGCCGGGACTTTGCCTGTGTCGATTCTGGGACTCGTAACGCCGCGCGGAACGTACTGGGGACAAGTTGCGGCAATCGCATTGGTTGCGACAGTGCCGGTGGTACTTCTTGCGGCGATAGCTCGGGGCTATCTTGTAAGGGCTATGACTTCGGGCGTATTGAAGGCTTGACTTTATGGGCCCTGATTTAGAACTTCGTGGGATTACAAAGAGCTTCGACGCAACATGTGTCCTGAAGGGGGCGGACCTCAATATCGTGGGTGGCGAGATAACCTCGTTGGTCGGTCCGAGCGGTTGCGGCAAGAGTACAATCCTGCGGATCATTGCCGGTTTGGAAACGGCAGATTCGGGCGACATATTGATCGCTGGACAAGATTGCACGTCGAGCTCCCCTGCGGCGCGGAATGTCGGTATGGCCTTCCAGGACAATGCGTTATACCCGCATCGAAGCGTGCGGCGGAACCTCGAGCTCCCGCTTCGTGCAAGGAAGTACGCGCGCGAGAAAATAGGTGCGATGGTCACGGACATGGCAGAGCTGCTGAAGATCGATCAGTTACTCGACCGGAGTGTTGATCATCTCAGCGGTGGTGAGCGCCAGCGGGTGTCTCTCGGGCGGGCGCTGATTCGACAACCGGGACTGCTATTGCTGGACGAGCCGTTTTCGAGTGTCGATGCGCACCTCCGTCGCCAACTCCGACACCTGGTTTGTGAGCTACATCAGCGCTTCGCGCCGACCACATTGTACGTCACTCATGATGTCGTCGAGGCGATGACGATCGGAGGAACGCTCGCAGTTCTTTACGGCGGCAGGGTGCAGCAGGTCGGCCCACCGAAGCAAGTTTACCAACGGCCTGCCACTCTATTCATTGCTGAGTTCACCGCCATTACGCCGGTGAACCAGCTTGAAGGTGTTTTGACTGACAAGGACGGATGCGCTTCGGTACAGTGGCAGGATGAACTATTCCGGCTCTATCCGGAGGGCGACGGAGATCGGACAGTCGGCAGAAGCGTTAAGATCGCCATACGGGCGGAGGATGTCCTGTTGGAGCGAGACGACGAGGTCTGTGGCTGGGAAGCGCAGGTGACTCGAGCAGTTCCGGAAGGCGCGATGATGCTCGTTTCGTTGTCTCTAAAAGGCCAGACTCTGGATGCAGCTGTTCCGTACGACCTTGGTCTAACTGGCGGTTCACGCTGCAACATCTCGTTGCGCAGCGGGGCCGGCGGTGTATACGACGCCCAAACGGGTCTACGGCTTGGGTCCCTCGGGGGGAGGCATGGCACGCGACGCGGGGCCGGAATTCGATGACAGGGGCACCCACAGTTATCGTCGCGGTTGCCTTTGGGATATTTGCCTTGATCCTCAATAAGAGACTGAAACTGATGCACAACTTGGACGTCGTGTTTTGGGCGTTCTTATTACTCTTCGGCTGGTGGCTTGTGTGGCTCCGATTCTTGGAACTGCCATATTCACAGTGGATTGGAGGCTCACATTGAGCGATCCTCATGCGGCATGTCATCATGGGCAGCGCGCGGCTCATGGCGGAAGAGTGTGGGACTACTCCGGAAACCCCACAGCCATTTTGCAGGAATACATAGTAGCAGACGTCAATGATCCTTGGTATTCGCCATCACCGCAGGTCATCGACGCCCTGCATGCCCTCGTACCGTTTGTCAACAACACACCCAGTTGCTGGGCAGACCGCCTTGTCGACCGAATCGCTGCTCACTATCGCGTCAATCCAAACTCCCTCATCCTGGACGCGGGCGCCTCGCCCTTGATAGAGCGCGTGATTGTTGCCGCTTCTGTAGCTGGCCGCGACGTTGTAGTTCTGGACCCAACTTACTCGGAGTACGAGCGCATCACTGAGGCACAAGCGGGTAAGATCCGCCGTTTCGAGCTACAACCGACCCGCGGTTTCTCGATCGATCCACGGGTGCTTGCACGAACATGTCAAAATGGCCCCGCCCTTGTCGTTCTTGCTAATCCAAACAATCCAACGGGAACGTGCTTGGAGCGATCGGAAGTGCTCGATGTTCTTCGTGCGATCGATACTCAAACGGTCGTTGTTGTTGATGAGGTCTACGGCGACTACAAGCCAAGGCTTTCGCTCTGCAGAGATACCGATGCGTTCCCTCACCTAGTGGTCATTCGTTCCTTTTCAAAGGCATTCGCTCTCGCGGGTCTGCGCGTAGGATTCGCCGTTTGTGGTAGCAGGGTCCGTGCCGCTCTTGGAGCGATCCCGCCTGCGCCCTGGAGCGTTGGCCTCCTGGCACAGGAAGCTGCAATAGATGCTCTGGATGATACAGCGTATGCCGAGCGCATGATCCAAGAGACGATCGCTTTGCGCAATGCTCTGATCGCTGAGATCAACACAATTCCTGGGCTACACGCATTGGAATCGAGTACCAATTTCTTTCTCGTCGAAATAACTACCGCTGACTGGGATTCCAGCACCCTTTGCGCAGCACTTGAGGCGCGCAAAGTTCTTGTGCGTGATTGTGCGTCGTTAGGTGATCTCATGGGTAAGCGCTTTATACGTATCGCAACGCGCTCGGCTGGCGAGAACGGGCGCATCGTAGCAGCGTTAAGGGAAGTTGTACAGGTATGATTGTCGGCAATCGTTACCTCCCGAGATGCGCACCTACGGACGCAACGCTTGCTGGAAGCGCTCGAGTAGTCTCGCTCCACCTGACACGACTGCCTGGGCGATTGCGGCGAACTGCCAAAGCGAGTTGTGAGATCGCATGGCAACGCTACGCCGAATCTGCTTCTGCGGAAGCCGCTGATTGTTCGGGCGTGTGGCCGCATACGCCCAGTTGGCCCAAACGACAGCAGGAGGCAATGTAGACAGCATGGCAACGGAATTCGATAGAGAGGCTGCAGCCGCGCAGCTGGCGCACGGTTTCTTGGGCGATTCGGCGCGGGAAGCCCTCGCACCGCTTAAGTCTGCGATGGCAGACTCGATATTCCCATTTCTCGAAGCCTGGTGGGATCAGGGCGACATCCAACCAAGTTCAGGTGATAGAAAGAAAGTCATGCAGCAGATACGCGCGCCGGATCATCAGGCCCGCGCTGTGGGATACGAGTGGATTGACGAGTTCTTCGAACGAATTTCATCTGCAATCAAGTTCAATCGACGCAATTTTATAAACATTCATCCAAGCCCATACCTACCGGCACTGGCAGCATCATTTGCAGTCTCCGCGCAGAACCCAAACAATATTGTACCAGAAGTATCCGAGGCGACGTGGCAGATGGAGCGGGAGTGCGTGGAATGGATGGCAAAGCACTTAACTGCCATGGATCCATGTCGGGCCTGGGGAAATGTGGTGTCATGTGGAACGGTCGGGAACATGACCGCTCTACTCGTAGCTCGTGATTACACATATCACAAGCTTGCGAGACCACGAACGGATGAGGTAGGTGCGCGAGGAGTCATCGGGCGAAAGCCGGGCATTGTGCTGACAAGTGCGGGTGCGCACTACTCGCTGAAGAAATCTCTGTGGTTTCTGGGTATCGGACACGAGAATCTCATACGGGTTCCGGTAGCGTGGGACGAAGCATTGGAACGCGATTCTGCGCGCGACGATCGTTTCTTGCGCGGAATCCGCGATGGAGAGTGGCCAGATTTGATTCACGACTCGCGCCAGCACGAGCGCGCGAAGGGCGAGCTGGAACGTTTCTATCAAGGCGAGCAGCGACCCTTTGAGCTACAACCATTGAACTCGGAGGTTTTCAAACACCTGTATTCCTGTTTCCAGTTTGACGTTCCTCTGCTCGCCTTCGTGGTTAATGCGGGCACGACATTCACGGGGACGCTTGAGCAGATGGATTCTACCGCAATACGTCGCCTGCGTGCCGAGGACGTGCATATTCACGTAGATGCCGCGTGGGGTGGGTTCGCACTTGTCTGCCCTGAACTTCGGGAGCGAGTCGCGGCGCTTGAGAAGGCGGATTCGGTTGTGATCGACGGACACAAACTCGGGTTCTTGGCGTACCCTTGCGCAGCCGTTATCTTCAGGGATCTCGATTCGCGCTATCAAATCGAGCACGACGCACCATACTTGCGCCATCTTGCACCCACCTTGGAGGGATCTCGGCCAGGATCCCATGTCGCGGGCCTTTGGGCAGCGCTACGGGGCATTGGTGAAGATGGTTACGTTCGGTGGATTCGGCAACTGCTTGCGGTTACGCGGCGCGTCGCCAGTGCGTTGGAGTCGTCTGGAGACTTCCAAGTGCTACATCGTGTGGATCTGAATGCTCTTGCTTTTGCCCCGATTCCTCACAGCGGTGAATCCCGCGAAAGAGTGAACAACATGTGCGCCAAGCTCAAAGAATCCATTAAAAAGCATGGTTTCTTGATAAACTTGGTGGACAGCGTTTCTGGCATTCAGGTCCAGAACGAGCCGGGAGCTACAAAGCCGAATGAGAAGATCGTAGACCTTTGGGCTCTGCGGTTGGTCATAACGAACCCGCGGGTAGACCCACATGATGCCGACGTGCTGGTCGAGGCGCTAAGCTCCGAGTTGAAAGTTGTACGTGCAGAATCCTAAAACCCGTAGTGCTGTCAAGGAAGCTCGTGAGCTAATCTCGCTTGCATTGTTAACAACAAGATCGGACAATAGCATGCCGAATGCCTACGCCGTCGTCCAAAATGCATTTGCTTTGCGGCCCGGCTCGTTCAATTCCGTGGTACGGATAGCGGGCACCCTGCGGATCGGACGTAACCACCTAGCATCGCAATCGGTGGTTGTTTTTCGACTCGGCAAGAAACACTACCATCTTGTCCGGGTTCAGGACAAGTGAAAGCGAGACGGACTTGCTTTCAGTACGGAATCATTGGAGGTTGGCATGAGCGACACAAATGTGAAAGCGATGGCTATGGATACCGGCACGGCATGTCAAGAGATTGGTTTGGCGCTTAAGTACATACTGGCATCACAATATACAGCGCGATACCAGAACATCGTCAAGGATGTGCCTCCAGGATTGCTACTGCAAGGGGATAACCTGACGCAGGAGGAATGGAAGAAAGGATCGTCGGTGGTTGCGACCCTGCATGCATATGTTGATCTATGCGCAGAGGAGCTTCAGGTAGCAAACGCAGGCCAGATTCCTGAGGGCGTTTGGCAGAATTGGAAAGAAGGGATTCTCGCTGGATTCCGTATTCCTGCGGTGCAAACGCTTTGGAAGGAGTTTTTCCAGAGGGGGCCATACGAGGAGCTTCGCAAGTTCTTGAACGCTAACGGTTTAGGCGGTTGACCATCGCGGTCTGCTCTCCGGTCTTTGTCCTCTTCTTGCTCAAGGACGGACAGCTACCTCTGGCGTAGGGCTGTTGCCCGGTCCACGCCGGCTGATCCAGGCTTTTATGTTGCAACACACCCTGGTGGCGCTCGAGTGGAATCGTGGCCGTGTTGGAAACGTATGCATGCCCTGAAGCGAGAGGTGCGATTCCGACGGTTATCCCGTAAACCTCCGACGAACTACATGTCGGCCGGAGTCAGGCCGGGCCGGGCGGTCGGGCATGAAGATCACGGCCGAGGCGTAAGGCTCAGGCGGCGGTGGGCGTGGCCGGAGTGGCCTGGGGA
>Ga0114922_10002943_pt1 | contig 15925 bp, 10 predicted proteins | sample AartaG_FD_100975 | JGI IMG/M metagenome (GOLD analysis project Ga0114922, IMG submission 100975) | Deep subsurface microbial communities from Aarhus Bay to uncover new lineages of life (NeLLi) - Aarhus_00045 metaG | ecosystem: Environmental > Aquatic > Marine > Oceanic > Sediment | place...
GCGGAAGGAAGTCAAAACATTCAACCTTTAAAGACAGCCCTCGAGCAGAATCCGAGGATTCTGGGCGTATGTGGATCTCTTCAATTGCCCAGTCGGATCGGCATGTATAATAATGTCACATGGGAAGGCGCACCCGAAGGAACGAAGATCGAACTCATCCACAATAGCGTGGATTATGACTTCATCGACACTTTTGAGATCGAGCTAATCGCCGGCCGGAACTTTTCGCCCGAATATCCGACTGACCAACGGAACACAAGAGGAGCAGGTGACGACTTTCAAAATGCGGGCGGGGTTATTCTGAACGAGGAAGCTGTCCGGCGGTTTGGCTGGAAAGATCCTATCGGGAAAAAAGTCATCCAAACCTACGGAGAGTCACGTTATTATTACAGTGTTGTCGGTGTGATCAAAGATTTTCACTTCTCCTCCCTGAAAAATGCCATCCAACCGATGAATTTGTTCCTGAGCCTGGATTCGAACAGGTATATCTCCGTGAACATGCAGACACAAGATATCCCCGAGACTTTATCCTTCATTGAAGAGACTTGGAATCAAATTTATCCCAATCTGCCGATGGATTACTACTTTCTCGACAGCGTATTCGAGAGGCAATACCGCTCCGAAGAAAGACTCCAGCGCCTGTTCGGGTATTTCAGTGGCCTGGCCATTTTTATCGCCTGCTTGGGACTCTTTGGCTTGGCATCCTTTGCCGCTGAACAGCGGACCAAGGAGATCGGGATCCGCAAAGTGCTCGGATCATCCGTTTCTGGAATCGTCGGGCTTTTATCCAAGGAGTTCACATGGTTAGTTCTGGCGGCCAACATCATCGCCTGGCCGATCGCCTATCTTGTTTCCCGGGCATGGCTGGGAAACTTTGCCTACCGCATCAACGTCAACAGCCAATTCGGGTATTTCATCGCAGCGACAATCCTAGCACTCCTGATCGCCTGGCTGACAGTGAGCTTCCAGGCAATAAGAGCTGCTCACACCAACCCTGTCGACTCCCTCCGCTACGAATGATCCGATGCGAAGAAGCTAATATTGTTTTCTGGATATTTGATCTAAATTAATGATATTGTAAAGAGAAGATGTTATCCCTTCAACTAGGGGTTAAACCGAAATCATTTCTTATTGGGGGAGAATCATGAAAAAAACGATTCTATTTTGTCTGTTGTTATTTTTCGTCTTTGGACATCCTGCCTATTCAGCACTCAGCAAACACATCGTGGACTACAGGATCAAAGCCAAACTTGTGCCTCAGGAAAGGGCAGTCATCGGCGAGGAAACATTGACATGGTTGAATGACTCCGACTCTCCAGTAACCGAACTCCAGTTTCACTTGTACCTGAACGCCTTCAAAAACAACCGCTCAACTTTCATCAAGGAAAGCGGTGGAAGCCACAGGGGATTCGAACTTGGAGAAGAAGAGTGGGGATACTGTGAAATAAAAAAAATCAAGATAAGGGGAGGGCTTGATCTCACAGGATTGATCGAGTATATCCACCCCGATGATGACAACGACCAAGACCAGACAGTGATGAAGGTGGAGCTTCCGATGATCTTGCTGCCCCAGGAAAAGATTACGCTCGAGATCGAATTTACCTCAAAGCTTCCCAAGGTGTTTGCCCGCTCGGGATATGCTGGAGATTTCTACATGGTAGCCCAGTGGTTTCCCAAGATGGGGGTCTGGGAAAACGGATACTGGAATTGCCACCAATATCATGAAAATTCCGAGTTTTTTGCAGACTTCGGGGTATACGAGGTGGAAATCACGGTACCCGAAGAATATGTTGTAGGAGCAACTGGGAAAAGAATCGAAGAGGAAAGGAATATAGATGGGACTGTATCTTTCACCCACTACCAGGAGGACGTGCATGACTTCGCGTGGACAGCCTGCCCCGATTTTGTGGAGTTCAGGGAACCGTTCAGGTTAGAGGATCCTCCAGTGCAGACTGAGATCATTTTGATGATCCACAAAAGCCATGTCAACCAAAAAGACCGGTACCTGAAAGCCCTCCAGAGCGGCATTACTTTTTACAGCCAGAGTTACGGCCCGTATCCGTATGAAACCATCACTCTCGTGGATCCCCCGATCAAGGGGATGGGTGCGGCTGGAATGGAATACCCTACTATTTTTACCGGTGGATCATTCTTTCTCCTTCCCGAAGGAATCCGGATGACCGAGATGGTGACCATCCACGAGTTCGGTCATGGCTACTGGTATGGAATCGTAGCCTCCAACGAGTTCGAAGAGCCCTGGCTGGACGAGGGTATCAATTCCTATTCGGAAATCAAAGCGATGAATGCTTATTACGGAGAGGACAGATCGATGCTCGACTTCCATGGGCTAAAGATCAGCGACCTCGTGTTTTCTCGGATGCAGGTGGTGGCCTCCGCCGCGCTGGACCCAATCCTCCGCAAAAGTTGGGAATTTTATAACGGGGGCAGCTATGGAGTGAATTCCTATGCCAAAGCGGCCATTACCCTCCTTACCCTAGAACGCTACTTGGGGGAAGAGGTCATGGCCCGTATCATGCAACAGTATTATGAAAGATGGAAATTCCGTCACCCCACCACCCAGGACTTCATCGATGTGGCACAGGGAGTAAGCGGACAGGATCTGGGTTGGTTTTTTAATCAATTTTTCAAGCACCCGGGAAAACTGGATTATGCCGTCGGGACCATAAGCTCCAAAGAAGTCCAAGACCCAATAGGAATATTTAACGGGGAGTTTATCTCAGCCAAGAAAAGGGGAGAGAAAAATAAGGAAAAGATCTATCGTAGCGAAGTCCCTCTGGTTAGAAAGGGAGAGCTGATCTTTCCCCTAGAAATTCAGGTCGTTTTCGAAGACGGCCATACGGTGGATGAAATTTGGGACGGAAAAGGAAGATGGACACGATTTATTTATGAACGGCCCAGCAAGCTCAAATCCGTGCAGATCGACCCCCATCAGAAAATCCTACTGGATACCAACTTTATCAACAACTCGCGCATACTCAAGCCAAAAAAGAGCTTTTCTTTCAAGTCGGCCCTGTGCTGGATGTTCAACTTCCAGGATGTTTTGACCTGGATTTCTTTCTAGACGAGGAGAAAACAATGAAAGTATGGAAAAGCTATTTTGCAGGATTAAAAGAAGCCACGACCAGACCCAAAATGATTTTACTATTATGGATCATCAATTTTCTGTTCTCTTCACTCATTTTTTACATTGTTTTTGATGTGTGCTGTAGTGTTGTGGGATCGACCCTTGCGGCTGAGTCTCTTGTTAAAAAGATGGATTACCACATTCTGTTTGATACTCTCTTTCATCACGGAGGACAGATGAGTTTGATTTTTACGGTCGCTATGATCCTGATCGTTTTATATATACCGGTTTCCCTATTGCTCAAAGGCGGAATCCTCCACAGCCTGAGAGAAAAACAAATCCAAGAAGGAGGAGAAAATCCCCAAAAATTCTTGTCCCTCTTTTTTCAAGGAGCTGGAAAGTATTTTGGACGCTTCTTCCGGTTGTGGATTTATTCTTTAATCCTCTGGCTGGTGTTTCTGCTCTTTAACGTGGTGCTCCATCCCATCGGAAAATTACTGACAAATGACGGATTTAACGAGCACATGCTGGTCTATGTTTTTATCGGAAGGATTATCATCGGCCTCTTCCTTGTACTCCTGATCAAAATGATTATGGATTATACGCGGATACGGATTGTCGTGGAGGAAACGCCGAAGGTTTTCCGGTCATTCATGCAAACACTGAGGTATATTTTTGGCAACCTGGGAAAAATCCTGGCTCTTTTTTATCTGCTGTTTCTTACAGGAATCCTTGTTATGGTCCTTTTCTGGATATTGAAATCTTCCGTTTCCTCCACAACCGTGACAGGGTCGTTGCTCGGATTTTTGATTGGACAGATTGTCATCTACGTCCGGAGCTGGTCGAATGTGACCTTCCAGGCAAGTCAACTTCGCTTCTATGAATAAGAGGGAGTGATCCCATTTAGTCCTTTATATCGAAGGCCATTTGCTTTAAAATAAAAAGAGAAAATGGTGAAAAGGGCTGCTTCATTCTGTATTCTCCTGTTTTTCACTTTCCTTTCTGTATCCCCGTTATCCCCCCAAACCAGAGAGTCCTGGCAGAAGCTGGAGCGCAACGGGCAGGGGTATGGCTACGACCACATCATCGCGGAAGATCTGGAAAACGGGAACACAAGATATGAGATCTACCAAACCATAAAAACAGACATAGCCGGCTACAATCCTCAAGAAATCACTCAGAAGGGCTACTACATCGTCGACGAAAACATGAATCCTGTTGCGTTTGACCTTCACATAAAATTTAAAACCAAACATACGCACATTATCGGTGAGCTAAGAGATAAAACTTTGCATTTATCCCGCCAAGTCAATAAAGAGGAGTTACAAACTCAAGAAATCCCTTTCGATGATGTCTATTTTGAAGTTGTCCTGGGCAGTGTGATTTTCCAAAAAAAAGACCAGATTAACTTCAGACTGAAAGTCTTCAATCCTGTGGAAGGGAAAATCAATGATTATGATGTCGAAGTCATTCCCGATGACAAAGGCAGCATCATCGCCAAATTGAGAGAAAGAATCACCCTGATCTTCTACATCGATAAAAAAGGCCGGGTTAAGCAGATCAAGTTTGTCGAGCTCAACAGCAGATCCTACATCACGACGGCCAGAAATGCCCGGAATATCAACTATCTCAACACAGCCGATGGATTGACTCTAACAATTCTGTGCAAACCCCAATTCCCGAATGTGTGGGACATCAACAAAGCACAGATTTCCATCAAATGGAAGGGAATTCCGTTTGAGCAATTCCATTTCGTGGATAATAGACAGAGAGCTATCGAAAAAGTTCAAAATGGGAATGAATACGAGGCTGTGCTGGAAATAAACAAACCTCTTCCCCCATCAAATAATGTTTCATTCCCGGTTCAGGATGAAAATTTTGGGCTTTATTTGAAGGATTCAGAGTTCATCAAACCGAATAATCCAGCCATCCATCAGCAGCTTTTGGAAATCCAAGGCGATGAAAAAGATGCATTATCCCTGGTGAAAAAAATCCTTCTCTGGGTATATGAAAATATCGGAACAGAATACCTCGCCGAAACTCTGTCGGGACCGGAAGTTTTAAAAAGAAAAAGGGGAAAATGTGTGGAATTCTCAACCCTTTTTGCCTCTCTCTCCCGGGCAGCTGGAATCCCAACTCGGGTGGCATTCGGAGAAGCCTTAAACGGAAAAAACTGGGTTGGGCACATGTGGTGTGAGGTGTGGCTGGGTGAGTGGACCGCCGTCGATGCGGCAGCAGGTATCCTCGTCGAGAATCCATCCCACATAAAATTTATCGACAGTCCGACCGTGATGGGAACCCAAAAAATCCGTTGGAAACTGGTCGACAACCTGGGTATCGAGATACTTACGTTCCAGAAATAAATATCCTCCTAAATCAAATCAAAGGGAATAACTGCAGGAGTAGATTGTATATTAAAATGACGGAGTTCACTTGGGATTGATCAAAGGAGGGAGGATGAAAAGCCTGATTTTTCTTTTGCTCATTATTGCCGTATCCATTTCTTGTGTCCATAAATCGGACCGGGTCGAAAAACATAGCGAAGATGGAGTTGAAGTCATCACAAACCATCTGGAACCCTATATAATCAAAGGTGAGCCCGCAACCCTCACACTCGATAAGGAATTTTCTATCGATTTTGCCAGGGATGATATCGGAGAATTGGGCATCGCTGATTCGGTAAATTTCGAAGTGGATTCAGAAGGGAACATCTATTTTTTCTACACCAATAAAGAAGGGGATTTGATCTTTAAATTCAACACGCAAGGGAATTATGAAACCTCCTTTGGACAAAAGGGACAGGGGCCTGGAGAGATGCAGTGGATCATCTGGACAGGAATAGACAGCCAGGACCAGCTCATTATTTCCGACAATGGAAACAGGAAAATCTTAGTCTTTTCCAATGATGGAAGCCTTATCAAAGAAATTCGCTATCCTTCTTATGTAGGCCTGCTTTATCCGTTGGAGAATGGGAATTATTTTGGACTTTGGGACAAGCACCCTCCTCCTTCGGACAAGTACATGTACGTTTGGGCATTTAGTCTATATAACCCCGAGTTCAAAGAAATAAAGCTTTTGGACACCCAGAAGGTATACGATTTTAATACCCAGGGATTCAGGGGAATAATCTCACGTCCCTTTAACACTCGACAGTTTTCAAGAGAAAATATTTTGGTTGCCTGCGAAGACAGAGGATACGAGATATTGAAATACGATTTAGAGGGAAACTTAATCCAGAAAATCAGGAAGGAATATCAACCGGTTGCGATTTCTGAGGATGTAATTAAGGAAAAGAAAAAACAGTTTGAGACGATGGGGGGAGAGGTCTGGTTTCCTAAATTCTGGCTCCCCATGGGGGATTTTTTTCTGGACGATGAAGGCCGGATTTTTGTGAAGACCTTTGAAAGAGGGGAAAATCCTGGCGAATACATCGTTGATATCTTCAATCCAGAGGGAGTTTTTATCGGTCGCAAAGCCATGAATATTTTGACTTTGGGTGATGCCCATGTCTGTGCAAAATCCAGAAGAGAACGCCTTTACTGTTTCCAGGAAAAAGCAGATGGATTCCGGGAATTCAATGTCTACCGGATGACTTGGGAATAAGATCGAAACCTCAAAGAAACTTTCCCCTTCCTCGTTCGGTATTATAAAATGACATCTAAAGTGCAGCTATAAGTGTAATTGAAGTATAATTGGGAGTATAGCTGGAATTGTAAGGGAGGTATGTTATGAAATCTAATCTTGGGAAATTTATCCTGGCTATTTTGTGCGCTGTTTTTTTAATCAGTTCCATGAAAAGCAAAAATAATGAAGATCTCTTAACCAGGATAAAAAATGGAATAAAATCCGGGAAGATTGCGTACAAACTGACCGAACCCGATGAAATCAAAGCCTTGCTCGGAGCCCCTCAAAAAGAGTTGGAAAGAAAGAGCGGGGGAATGCAGATACTTGAATTCAAATATTCTGATCTTCTTATCGAATTCGGGAAAATGAGGAACGATCCGGCACCCTTTACCCTGGGAGAAATTCTGTTCCAGGGTGAAAAAATTGATATTGGTGAGAATAAAAAAATTGTCTTAAGAACGAACGACGACCTTAGAAAAATCGACCGGTTCTGGGGATTGGCCAACATCTCCCTAGTGAAATTGGACCTAAAAGATGAAAATGAATTCTTGAACCCCATGACCTTCGACACCCTCACCGAATGGCCATCGGAAAACAAACTGCCGCAGGGATTCCGTCCTGCCGATTTCATCGCCAATGCAAAAAATCCCGGGCTCGGTGTCTGCTCACTCCATGCGAAGGGAATAGACGGAACAGGCGTGGGGATCGCCATTATCGACCAACCTTTGCTCTTGGGCCATACAGAATACACCTCTTGTCTCACCCGATATGATGAAACTGGGCTCAAAAATCTCTCCCCTCAGATGCATGGGTCTCCGGTCACTTCTATTGCAGTCGGCAAAAATCTGGGAGTTGCGCCGGGTGCATCCCTCACCTACTTGGCTGTCCCGATGTGGGAGAGGGACAATAGGCCATACATCGATTCTCTGGAAAGAATATTCGAGTGGAATAATATCCTTCCGGAAAAAGAAAAAATCCGGGTGGTCAGCATCTCGACAGGAGGGTTTTCTTCGCAACCGCATTATGAAGAATGGAAAGAAATGTTAACACAGATGGAGAGTCAGGGGATACTCGTCGTGACATGTGACCAGGCAGTGTTCGAATATGGCATTCTGTCCCTTAAACCAGGAGAGGATCCTGACAAACCAGATAACTATAATCCGGGCTACTATAGCTCTGAAGGGGATGTGATCAGAGTCCCCGGCGAAAATAAAACTGTGGCAAGCCACCGAGGCAATGATGTCTACACGTTCGACAGGATGGGCGGGATAAGTTGGGGCGCTCCCTATATCGCGGGATTGGCGGCTCTCGCCTACCAGATCAATCCGGATATCCAACCCAAGGAAATCATCCAGTTTCTTATCGAAACGGTCATTAAAACAGATGCCGGCCCGATCGTTAATCCCGGGGGCTTTATCGATAAGGTCCGCGCTAAATAACGGTTTTGTAATAATTCAAGCGCATCTCCGTGTTTTTTTTCCAGCTAAACCCGAGGGCTTTTCTATAGGACTTCTCTTTTAGGCTCTTTTTCTCCTCTGCAGGAAGATTTAGCAACAATTCCATGGCGTCTGCCAGTGCTTTAGGATCTTCGATGGGTACTATTTTGCCCACGATCAACTCCTTCAACGAAGGAATATCTGTTGCTACCATGGGCAATCTGCAACCCATAGCCTCAAGCGCTGCCACAGCAAATCCCTCGTCCCGAGAAGGCAAAACACTAAATTCTGCGATATTGTGAAACTGGGCGAGCACATCCTGTGTGACATGACCGATGAGATGGGCGTTTTGTTTCTCTTCTCTCGTAGGAATTCTCCCCAAAACGTCCTCCAAATCTCCCGAGCCAAAAAGCAGCAGTGTGAAAGGGCGTTTTTTTTGCAGCATGGCATTGGCCTCCAATAAAACATCCACGCCCTTTGTCCTTGACATCTTGCCACCGAAAGTGACAACCGGTAAAGAGACCTCTGCATCGATGCCGTGCTTCTGAAAAACATCCTCTTTGGAAAGTTGCCGGGGCTGAAAGATCTGATTGTCGTAACCATTCGGGATGACGATCACTTTCTCGTCTGGAACTCCATAGAGTTTTAGGCACTTTAACTTCACAGCATCGGAGATGGAAAAGATATGCTCGGCATTATTTGCACATATTGTGGCGTAAGGGCGCATCCGGGGATCATACCGAAATCCCATCTGATCGGAATTATGCGCTCCCACGATATAGGTGTATCCCAACGCATTCAGAACATACCCCATCAGCCAAATGTGTTCGGTCTCAATGACATCAGGCTGAAATTCCTGAATGACTTCTTGGAGTCGAAATTTCAGAAAATCGATGTAGCTCTTGAATTCCGTCTCAGTCATGTTTTTGAAGGTCCAAGCCATCCTAAGGTTTCGAGGATTGGGGTCGGGAATAATCAACGGGAATGTCGGAAAATCGACACCCTGAAATTCGATGGGAAACTGGATGATGTGATAGAGTTCTGGATTCCCATAATATTTATCTGCATCAGGGGAAGGCAATCCGAGATCGGGAAAGATGACCTTAATCTTATGCCCTAGATTCTGCAATTCCTGGACTACCCCATCCACGACAGTCGCCGCTCCCGTTCCCCAGGGGCCAGTTATTGTAAACAGGATTTTCAATTCCGAAGCGGCCTCTATTCCCGATATTGGTAAATTTTCCAGCCGATGACCATAACGATTCCGATGGCCATCCCGATCAAACACCGACTCCGCACGGTTGTTGCCAGCTTCGGATCATCCGTAAAAAACGAGACGACGAAGCCAAAAATCCCTGTTGCGAAGATCAATAAAATGCCGCAGCCTAGTGCGGCCTTTACCGAGCCCAAAGGCGCTTTTCTCATTTTAAAACTCGATCAATATCCCGGCTCTAACGCTTCTTGGTATAAGAAGTTCATTCGAATACCGCAATCCGCCTGAAAAAACGTACTCCGACAACTCGCTTCCAAAATCTAGCAAGTTGAACACACTTCCGAATAAAGTCATATCGCAATCGAAAAGCCGGAAATTGTATCTTAATTTTATACTCACATCAGAGAGGAAATCCTCTCTCGGTCCCCCTTTGACACCTTTCCTATTTTCGGCCTGGATGGTTTCTAAGTAAAAAGCCCATTGGTCGTTGGCATAATGCGAGCCTATGAAAGCAAACGGATTCCCATCTCGGTACTTGAGGCTCGCACTCAAGAATAGATTTTTTGCCAAGTAAAATCCGAAATATAATTTTCCGACAAATGCTCTGTCACCATCCACCCTTCCATAGCCGTTGATCCATGTGTTGGGATTAGCCTGGCTCTCGTCCAGAATGCCAAAATCATTTGCTCCAGGTCCGTTACCAAATGCGGTGTTTCCCATCCCAAGATGCGCCATAAAGGAGAAGGAGAAATACCATTTCTGAGCCTCTTTGCCCACAAAATGAAGCAGAAACTGAAAATAAAAGGGATTCTCCTCGAAGCTGGCGTTGGAAAGAGAGTATTCCGTGAATGGTTCCGAAAAGAAATAAAGCTCACGATCATTCACCGTTTGGTAAAATCCATAATCATCTTTAAATTTGATCCAGTAGTTGCTGCTGATACTCTTGACAACACTCTTCACGTTCAGAGTGAATTTTTGGGAAAGGCGGGCAGAAAGACTCAACAAAAACCTATTCCTGAAGGGGGTGGCAATATCCTCATCGACAGAATGATACTTTCCTCCAGTGAATCCAAAAACCTCCCCCTCTTCTCCTCTTTGATACCGAAGGTCTTGATTTTCATCCTGCCAAAAATGATACGCGCCCCAAGGCCTTTGCCTTTCCAAGAAAAAATTCACATCTTCTCTTATTTCATAGGGCATTCGCTCATAAGCCAATAAGACTGTCAAATTTTTGTTGCTGAACTGTATCCCCAGGTCGAAACCAAATGCCAGAGAAGCCAGGTTGTTTTCCGGATCAACAAACCAGAGAGAAGAATACTGAAACAGAAGCTTAGCATACAGATCGAAGTTTTTCGCGAAAGAAGTCCGCCATACTGCCCCTGCTTTTGCATAGGCATTATAATTTCGGAAATCCTGCCCCTCACCCCAGAGAATCACCAAATATGGGGCTTGGTCAAAGCTTATGGGATTATAATCAAAGGCTTTTTCTCGGCCTTTAATCGTCGTATGTTTAAAGTCGGCAAATAGCCCGATCTCTGTATTTATGAATTGTTTGAGGGGATAAGTTTTGTCCACAGAAAGTCGGAATACATTTCCGGAGAATGATCCCCACCGTTCGAAAGGAAAAAAACCCTCGCCGTCGTTGTCTTTCAGATCTTTGAGAAAATTCATCCGCGCAGGAACCAAATCTTCCATTTCGTGGGTAAATGAGAGTCTAACGTTGAATCCATTTTTTTTAAGATTTATTCCTGCAAAATACGATTCTTTGTTTTTGTCCAAGGTTTCCTGGGGGAGTCTTCCCAGCTCAGCAAACGCTCTATTTTTAGACTGAGAATTATAGGCAGCGGTGATGTCCAACATGCCATCGCTGAATTCTTTTTGCCATTTGGACTGCAATAGAAAGAGCTTTCCCTTTTCAGCAAACTTCTCATCAAAGGTGCCAAAATCATTGAACTGTCTTTCGATATCAAAGTAGGTCAGAGATATGGAAATGGCAGATTTTATGAACCTTCGACCTAGGGAGAAATCAACAAAATAATTGGATAGAATTTTCCTCCGTTCTGAATGAAGGACTTTGTTCCTTTCTTCCGACGTGGAATGAGGGCCAAATAAAACAGTGGCAACAGGGATAAAGCTCCCCATGTGAGGCCATACTTTTGATGCCCCTAATCGATAATAGGTTTTATCAATGCTGGGTGAGACAAAATTCAATCCATAGTTCCTGTATACAGGCGATTCCCCTCTCAGCTCATATTGATTTATGGATGAAAGGGGCAGGCGTATGGCAGCCGCGCCGCTTTCTAAAACAGAATTGATGTTGTAGCCATCATGGAACCAATTAAAATCTGTGTAAGAATCACCCTCAAAATAGATCCTTGGTGTGTCTATCAGGGAAAAGCCGTTATTTTCCTCGATGAGAACTGTAGTATCAGGGGCGAAATTTTCGAAAAAAGACGGATAGAAGTAGGCACCAGGGAGAGTTTGCATTTGAAATTCTGAAAACACGAAAATGTTCAGATTCGAAGAGTCTTGCGCAAGACCGGGCAAGATCATTGGAGTCATGAGCAACAGAACGATTAATACGCGAGTGATGCGGGCTTTCATAAGAATTAAAGGAGAAAACTATATACCAAAGCAAGAAACGAAGTCAATCAGGCCAGCCCAAAATTGACAGGCGTTATATAACATGAGAGAATTTTCTTGATCATAAAAAGCCAGTTATATCAATGAAAGAAAAAATCCTTTTCATCCGACTGAGGTTGCTGGGTGATATCGTGTTCACCATTCCGGCTGTCCAACTCTACAAAAAATATTTTCCAGAAAATGAAATCTATTACTTAGCCGAGGAGAGATTTCAAGAAGCGGCTGAGATTTTTCCAGGCGTAAACAAAGTCATTACCGTCCCTGATCGGATGGGAATAAAAGAGATTCTTCGATTCAGGAATAAAATAAAAAAATTGGGATTTCAAACGGTCGTAGATTTTCACTCCGGCCCAAGGAGCGCTCTGTTGACCTTCCTCTCTGGTGCAAATAACAGAATCGGTTACCGGACTCCCAACAGAAATTGGGCCTACAATCAACTGGTGCCAAGAAAATCCGATAACACAAGCCCACACTCGGTGGATAATCAAGCCAGACTCCTGACCCCTTTGGGAATCGATATTCAGGAAATCCCGCCCTATCCTGAGATAAACATCAGAGAGGAAGACGTCTCGGAAAAAATACGAAAAATCAGCAACCTCAACAAAAAGATCGTCATCCATGTGGGGGCAAAAAAACGATACCGGGACTGGGGAATCGAAAATTTTTCCTCTCTGATCAAAAAGTTGAATCAAGAAAATTATAATATCTTACTGATCGGGAAGGGAGAAGAGGAAGAAGAAAGGGGGAGATATTTAAAGAACCTGTTTGATGTCCATAACTTTGTGGGATCGATTTCGATAAAAGAAATCCTGTTTGTGATAGCACACTCGGATGTATATTTCGGTGCCGATTCAGGCCCCCTTCATCTCGCTTCTCTGACCAAGACTCCGATCGTGGCCCTTTTCGGTCCGAATATTCCGGAAGTCAGCGGGCCCTACAGAAACGAGAATGTGACGATCATCCAATTGGATTTGGATTGCATCCCCTGCCATCAAAAATCCTGCAAGTTTGATGAAGTCAAATGCATGGCAGGTATCGAAGTGTCTGAGGTGTATCAGGCCATAAAAAAATTCTGAACTATTCCGCCTTCTTGTTTTTCTCCGGATTAGGTTGTTCCAATCCATGCTGCATGGCCCAGAGTTTTGCATATTTGAGAAATACATAGTACATGGAAATGGTGCAGACCATGAGGCCTGGAATACCATCCAAAAATCCACGCTGGATGACATATTGCCTGAAAAATCTCCACATGGGAAGAAAAGTCAAATGCAAAAAACCGGATTTGACTCCTTTATCTCTGAGGTCTTCTGCCGCCCAGGCGGCATATCTTTCGTGCTTTTTTATAATCTGCCCGAAATTCCAATAGGAGAAATGCTCAAATTTTCCTTTAAGCTTCCCCACTCGACCGGTCTCAACCACAATTTCCGAGTGGACTCTCATGTCCTTGTATCGAGATATATCTCGCTTGAAAAGCCTGAGCACATTGTCGGTTCCCCATCCGCTGCGCTTCACCACATGCCCAAAGAGATAATTGCGGCGAAAGATGATGTACCCATCATATCGTGGTTCTCCCTGCAATTCCTGCTTGATTTCTTCTGCAAGTTCTGGCGTGACTCTCTCATCCGCATCCACAATCAGAACCCATTTATTTTTGGCTTGAGGAATCGCCCAGTTTTTAAAATCGGCCGAATAAACGTACTCCCTCTCGATGATGCGACAGTTGTATTCCTTTGCGATTTCCAGGGTCCGGTCCGTTGACCCCGAATCAGCCACGATGATCTCATCAGATATCCCCAACACCGATTCAATGCACAGACGGATATTTGCCTCTTCATTTTTGCATGGAATGATGACGGTTAACTTTTGTGTCATGGAAGTGTTTTTACTGTATCACATCTGGATTTTAAAAAAAAATCAAGTATTATTTCTTCTCGTTCCAGACGACTCTGTAACGCCTGTACACCCTGTATCCAGTTTCTTCGTCGGTTTCCCTCGTGTACATTTTTCCGTTTTTAAAAATTCCCGGCGGAAGGGTTAACCATACTTTTGTCTCGTATATACCATCTTCGTTAAAAATTTCATAAGCAATGAAGGATTTCCCTAGTTCTTCCTTTTCTTCATTCGTCTCTATCCAAAGGTTTCCCAAGTCGTCAACAACTAATCTGTCTGTTATGGTTTTAACAGGAGGCATCTCAACGTTTTTATCTATCAGGGCTAGATCTGCCTCCGAAGAGTTCGAAAAACCATCAAGATATTTTTTTTTATCCTCTGATCTTGTGGGTAATGGCTTATAAGGCCGGTCGATTTTCCGGAATAGCTTTCCGTTTTGATTATAGACCTCAATCAGATATTTATCATTCATGCAATGATAAAGCCGTGTGTTTTTCGGATCTCCTGCCAATATAGAGCGGACATCATAAGGCCGTGAAACAGTAAACCGCCTTCCTGATTCTTTGATTTCCTGCGAGTGGTGGGGTTCGAAGTCTCCATACGTGAGAATCTCATTGCCAGAAAAATCGCAGGCTTTTACCACAAGCTTTGTTTTTTCTCCAAAAATTCGCTCATCTCGAACATAGGTGGAATTTGTTGTCAAAAAAAAATCATAGCTCCAATTCAGAAATTTATGGCTGTTGATGAATTTGCCCTCTATGTCAAACAGGGATATTCGATGGGCTTCCCAATCCAATACTATGAGTCTGTCATCTGGTAAAAGAGCAATTTTTCCTATGTTTTGAAACTCACCGGGCCCATCCCCCTTCTGGCCTATGTCCCGGACTAAACGTCCATTTGGATCGAACACCTTAATCTTAAGGTCCTGTAGATCACATATGTAAACAAATCCCTTCCGATCGACGAGATGCCAACCGGGACGATACAACAAAATATTTCCTTCTTCGTCCTCACTCCGGATGGACAATTCCTCTTCAAAAAAGACAGTTTTATTCGGAAACAGTGGTGTTTCGGAGTTGTGGACATATTCAATACCATCGATGACTTCCACGGTAGCGGCATTTTCAGTTTTTTTGGAACAAGCTGGGTACAAGATAATCAAGGATATCATAAGATATGGCAGGACCTTTTTCATTGTTCTCTTCTCACGATCCCTCATGATTTTAAAATCTGAAGATATACTTCCTCTACATTTTAACAAAATACTGGAAATAGAGAGAATAGAAAATTGCCTATTGCTTCTCTTTTACTCTTTTTACGACTTCTTTGCGGCCATCTGGGAAATGGCCGATGATCTCATGCTCTTTGCTTTGATCATTAAATGTGAATTCCACACGGATACTCGGCTCCCCATCCAGGACAAAATATGTCTCGCTCAAGGGGATCATTTTAAACTGTCGTGGTCCTGCCTGAATAAACAATTGGCCCTCTTTCAGGGTCACTTCTCCTCTGGTGTAATTGCCCACATATTTTTCTAAAATATCTTGATCTACCTTTGCGGGCTCTGCCTTGGCCTTTATGCCATCCAATGCCCAACTGAGTTGGCGTATTTTTCCCTCATCTTCAGCTTTTTCCATCAGTTTTTCCAAGGCGGTGGAATGGGCTTTAACCATGGCTTTATCCCTAGGCACAGAAATATGAGGTTCGATGCCGGTCCCTTCCCAGTTTGTCTTGGAAATAGGATTGATGGCTCTTCCGCTCGGCACCCAAACAAGAAAATAGTCATTCACGATGCGATCTCCTCCGGGATGAGCACCTCCCCCTGTGGTTTCACCGACAAGGGTAGCCCTCTTGAGATTCTTCATGTTGTAGGTAAATTCTTCCGCTGCAGAAAATGTCCTGGAACTGGTGAGGATGTAAAGGTCGGTGTTATACATCTTTTTTCCTGGGACATATTGGAGAGTCCAGAACTGCACGATGGAATCCTCTCCGCGCCATTCGAAGCTGTTCAAGTGTGTATAATCCTCGAGAAAA
>Ga0114922_10002944_pt1 | contig 15922 bp, 11 predicted proteins | sample AartaG_FD_100975 | JGI IMG/M metagenome (GOLD analysis project Ga0114922, IMG submission 100975) | Deep subsurface microbial communities from Aarhus Bay to uncover new lineages of life (NeLLi) - Aarhus_00045 metaG | ecosystem: Environmental > Aquatic > Marine > Oceanic > Sediment | place...
CGAGCCCTGTGGAAAGGCAACCTCCGCCGAGTCTCTCACGATGTCCAGTTCGGGGCTGGGGAGCCGCAACCCTCATAAAGAGTCCCGACTCCCTTAGAGCCTGCCTGATGTCAGAAAAATCTTTCTGACACGAATGGCACTGCCGCCTATTCTGCAAGGACTTGCGCCGATTTCTCCCGTTTCTCCGTGAGTAGTTCGGCGCGAGCTCGAGCGCGTGGCTGGGTGAGTAAGGCGTGCGGTTTGGGACGACGCTTCACCGCACGCGGTTCCACGCGACCGGGACGATGGCCGATGAGGTGGCCTGGCAGGTTAGCCAGGGCAGCCTCGATAAAGCTTGCCGCTGCCGAATCGTCGCTCAAGGCGACCACCAGCCAACTCGCGGCGATGGATTGCATGGCCGCGGCGAAGCTCAGTTCACGCGGCGGATGACCCGACTCCCGCGCCGATTGCAGCATGGTCTGACGAATCAGGTTGTAAGCCAGAAGGCACGTCCACGCCTCTTTGCGAACCATCTGGGGGGTCTTGCAACGCAAGACGTCCATGCCCAACGTGATCTTGATGGCCCGGATGTCCAACTCCGCCAGCCAGCGACGATGGTACAATTGGGCGATGTCGTCCTTGGTGTATTCCCCGGCGTCGGTCAACGTGGTCACCACCACGAGTGACTCAGTGCGAAAGCCCGGCCGGCCGACCTGAACATGGATCTCGCGAACCTCGATCGACGCCGGCATCCGCTCGTAGGTCTGTTGATCCATCCAATCCGGCTTCTGGGGCCGCCGCCATTGCACTACATGGTCGCCCTGGCCCAATCGTCGGCCGCGGCCAAAGTCGACCGTGCGAAGTTGATGCACTCGGGTCACAAAGTCGATGCCCAACTCCATGAGCAGGGCGATCATGAAATACGAACAGTAATACCGATCGGCCAGGAGGATGTCGCCCGGTTCAAGCCCGTCGAGCAGTTGACGCAACAGTGCCGTCTCGCCGGTCTCTTTGCCGGCGTAGGGCCCCATGGCCATGTCGGCGAGCATCCCGCTGGCCAAGGACATGAGTACCACCACCCGGGCGATCGGAAAGCCGAGTCCTTCTTGTTGCTGGCCGTGTTGTGGATACGCTTCTTGGTTCTGGGGCGTGTCGGGCATGCTGACCGTGGTGCCGTCGACCAGGTAGACGTGACGAGCGTGCCACAACCACCGGTCATCGAGCTGCCCTTCGCAGCCGTCGGCCAGGTCGACCGTCAGCCGCCGAACGACCTTCTCCGATAGCTTGGCCCGGGCCCGACAATAGGCCCCCGTGTTGCCGCAGCAGGGACGCCGGGCCAAGGCCACCAGCAACACGACCACCCGGGCCACAGCCGCGACGCAGGAACGCTGCTCGTCTTTGAACAACACCTGGGACAGGAAAGCCCACAAGGTCACCGCCGGTGTGTAGACAGTGTCCGGATCGTCGGCGAAGGAGGCCTCTTCATCGTCAAATGCCTTCTGAATGACTTCTTCCGAAAGGACGTCGGCAAACGGCAGACCCGGCCGTTGAAGAAACGAGGCCAGCAGCAAGCGGAAACGCCGTGGCAGCAGAGGTGATTTTCCATAGAATGACATCGAGACCTTCCTTGGTAACAAGTACGCAAGGACCCGATACCGAAACCAAGGAAGGCCTCGTCGCGGGATGATAAGCCAAGGAAGGCTCCCGCGGCAAGCAGACTACTGCGGTTTTTGACGGACGCACGGACGCGGAAGTCAAAGCCCTCTTCCGGTGGAATCAGCGCCCGGCCGTCTCGACGCTCCCCTTGTACACCCGACGCGATCCCACCACCCTCCTACGACCTCAAAAACCGCGGCAGTGCCATTCCTTTCTGACACCTTTTATTCCCTCATTTCGTCTGTTTCATGCCACGATCCAAGGCTCCAGCGTGCTGGAACGCGCAGAACCGCTCTCAGACCCGAGTCTAAGTGATGTATGTAATAGCGCCCTTTTGACCAAAACGCCCCCGGCACGATATAAGCAACATAACCACCGCATGGAGAGATTCCCTCGAGAGAGGCATACGAGTGCCCGCTACGAGCCCTGCCCATTGGCTTTCCCGTCGCCGCGTCGCAGAACGTGTATAAAATGGACCAATCCGCGCGGGTGGCAACGACCGACTCCCCGACAACGCCACACAGAAGCCTGCCGCCGGTCAGCGACCTGGCCTGGCCGTCATCGACAGCCACTTCGTAAATCTGGGCACCAACGCCCACTGCAAGAGAGTGCCCGCTTGTCCAAAAGCAAGCCAGTCGGTCCAAGCGCGGTCCTTCCCTCATTGGGAGGTGCCAGACCCGGACAGCTGCGTCCCCGGCCACTCTGCCAACCTTACCAATGCAGATGGCGCCTCTCCTACAGAAAAACGCGACATGTGCTCCGCCTGCGTCCAAACGCGGAGGGTACGCCAATGCGCAGTCAAGAGGATACTCGAACAGAACGGTCGACTCACGGTCGTATACTCTTACGACACACCCGAAATCTTGATGCTCTAGTGTCGCCGTCCGCCCGGAAACAGGGTCCCAGGAAGCCTCCTTGCAATGGGCACGCGTCTTAACCAGCTCACGAGTCCTCGGCTTTGCTTTGCCCGTGAAGAGGTCCGTCGTGGACAACGTGACTAACACAATCTCCCCTTCGCGCGTTGTGAAGACCAGTTCCCATTCCCTGTCCGGTACGCTTTGGCATCCGACGAGCGCCGGTGCGCTGCCTACGCTCGCCACAACCAACGAAGCCCACCAGGGGCGAGCTGATAGGACTATGAGAGCCATAATTCCACTCCGCGCCGCGCATGATGGAAAGGAAGGTGATTCGCGCCGTTCGCGATCGGTCGCATCAAAGGTCATCCTTTCCTCTTCCGCACTTGCTCAAACAGAAGCGCGCGAGGGCGCCAGGATGATCTCGCTTGTGACACTTGCGCCCATCACACTGGCTGAGAGCCCAGTCGACTGCCTTTCGGCAAGTACAGTCGCGGTAATGATAACCACTTCCGCCGTATTTATCCACACAGTTCTTATCGAACTCGGCCATCTTGTCTTTCAGACACTGCGTAAACTCGGCTTCGTCAGTATCATCATCCACGCAAACGTTCCACTCGAACTCGTAGTAGTCAGGATTATCCTCACAGGGGACGTCTTGTATGAATCCGCTTGGGAAGTCAGCTGTGCTGCCGTCAGCAAACCTGAACCATCTGTGTCCTTTGCGGCCGCAGATGCAGTACGGTGTCTGTTTAATGTGGATTCCAAGCTCCGTCTCCAAGCCACTGGCATCAGTAAATCGGAAGGGGTTGTCGCGTACACAGCCATAGAGATTGAGTCCATCCTGGAGCCCCCTGCTACCATAGGCAGCCAGGGCGAGCGGGTCACGTTGGATGAACCGCTTCAGCGACGCGGCATATTGTCGTTTGCGGTTGTTGTAGCTTCCGATCTCGGCATCGTAGATGAGTCCCTGGTGGGCGCGGGTGTTGCCGATGCCGCCGTATGCTTGGCCCGGCTGGCGGTAGGTGGTGGTGGAATCGAGCTCGGCCAGGCGGGTGGCGTCGGTGGCGTCTACGTCGTTGTCGAAGCCGAAGTCCACCAGGCGGCAGACGCCCGAGGGGTCGCTGCCCCAGCAGTCGTCGTCGCTGTCGAGCTGGCCGTCCTCGTCCGTGTCCCACTCGTCCTCGGTCACCTTGCCGTCGCCGTCGCCGAAGTCCTTCACGCTCCCTCCTCGGTCGCGTTCAGCGTGGGCGATCTGCCGCATCACGTTTTCAGACCCATCACGGACCTGGACGACACGGCCGGGACGGAGTCCGGCCGCCACAGAACGGCCAGCGCGGACGCCGGCCGCTACACCATAGTAGTATAGGTCCGTCCCGTCGAGGTCGCCAGAATTGGTCACCACCTTCAGGCTGCCGCCTTGGTCGCCTTCAGTGATCGGCCGGCCCAAGCAGTATTGCCTACTGGTCAAACCACGCCGCTGGTATCTCGGCCATCCGGACATGGGAGTGCGCTTGCTTCATGCCATTCGGTCCTGTCCCCCTGTTTTCTCCCCTGTCGTCCTTCCGTTCGCTTTGCACTGGACTGTGCATCCGGCGATGGTTATGGTGTGCCCCGCTGCGTGCACGGCGCGATCCGCACGCGGCAACGGCGCCGGCTGGCGCCGCCGGCGGATGAGCAACCCATGTACCAGCGCGTTCTCTATGGGTTCGTCGCCATCACCACGTTCCTGTGCTTCGTGGTGTTGGACGCATATTTGGCTGTCTCCTGGCCCTCGGGCGCCCCTCTTAGCGAGTTGGTCGTCCGGGGCACCTTTATCCCGCTGCTCTTCGCAGGTCTGGTACTGGCCGCCGGGCTGGAGATGGTTCGCCTGATGCGGGCGGCAGGGTTGCACCCCCACGCCATCATCGGCTTGGCCATGTCCTTGATCCTCGTGCTCTCGCCCTGGCTATGCGCCGCCCGCCTGTTGGGCAGCAGCCCCAGCGACGTCGAGGGCATCCGGTGGCAGCTCATCTGGCTGGTGCTGCTGGTGATCGCGGTGGCCGTTGCCCAACTGTGGCGCGGAGTCACCAGCGGCGCGATCGCCGATGTCGGGGCAACCTGGATGATCGCCGTCTACCTGGGGCTGTTTCCCTCGTTCGCCGTGCAATTGCGCTGCAACGGGGACATCCCGGGAGAAGCGGCGGCTTGGCTGGTTCTGTCTTTCCTGCTGGTGACCAAGGCATCCGACATCGGGGCCTACCTGATCGGATCGGCACTGGGCAGGCACAAACTGGCCCCGGCGATCAGCCCAGGCAAATCCGTTGAGGGAGCAGTGGGGGCCGTCCTGGCCAGCGCGATCGTGGCGGTTATCTTATATAAGCTTTACTTTATCGCCTCTGTCACGCTTCCGTACGACTCGGATTACCTGATCCGTCTGGAGCGTCTGGACAGAGTCACGCGGGTATTTCGCTCTCTTGAGCTGTGGCAAGCTATTGTCTTTGGGGTACTTATGTCGATATCCGGTCAACTGGGCGATCTGCTGGAGTCGGGTTTCAAGCGGGCCGTCGGTCGAAAAGACTCCGCCGCGGTGCTGCCGGGCTTCGGGGGCGTGCTGGATTTGATCGATAGTCCGGTTATCGCCGCCCCGGTAGCGTGGTTCGTCCTGACAGTATGGTGGGATGTTGTATAGTATTGACGGGACGGGGCGTTGAGCCGTCCCGGGCCGAGGCGGATCTCGACGGCTGGATGGAGCGAACACCGCCGGCGTGGACTTGACCATCACCATTGACGACGTGGACAAACGGGGTGCGTTGTTCGGCGCAGCCGACCGCAACCTCCGTCTGATCCGGGCGGCGCTGGATGTGCAGGTCAGCGCTCGGGAGTCGTCGATCATGCTGAGCGGGCCGGCGGGCGCGGTGGGCAAGGCCGCCAGGGTCATCGAGGCCCTGCAGCGCCGCCTGCAGGAGGCAGGCTCCCTGGCCACCGAGGACGTCTCGCGGGCCCTGGCCGATGTCTCCCGACCGGGTGGAGCGGCTCAGGGAAATGCGATCGAGGTCTTCACCTCGAACGTGTCCATCTTCCCCAAGACACCGGGCCAGAAGAGCTACGTGGAGGCCATCCTGAAGCACGATCTGACCTTCTGTGTCGGACCGGCCGGAACCGGCAAGACCTACTTGGCGGTGGCCCTGGGCGTCAGCCTGCTGAAGCAGAACCGGATCAAGAGAATCATGCTGGTCCGCCCGGCGGTCGAAGCCGGCGAAAAGCTGGGCTATCTGCCGGGGGACATGCAGGCCAAGGTCAACCCCTATCTGCGCCCGCTGTTCGACGCCATGCACGACATGATGAGCTTCGATCAGATCAAGCGTTTCATGCAGAACGACGTGATCGAGGTGATCCCGCTGGCCTTCATGCGCGGGCGGACGCTCAGCAAGGCGGTTATTATTCTGGACGAGGCCCAGAACACCACGGTCCCGCAGATGTTGATGTTCCTGACCCGGCTGGGGCACGACAGCAAGATGATCGTGACCGGCGACGACTCGCAGGTAGACCTACCCCCCGGTCAGGCCAGCGGGGTGCGTGACGCCTGCGCCCGCCTGCGGGGAGTGGAAGGGATCGCCGTGGTCAGGCTGGCCGAGGGCGACATCGTGCGGCACGCGCTGGTTCAGGACATCGTGGAGGCCTACGGCAATGGCAGTGTGGACGGGTAAGCTTCTTCGCGGCTCGGCCGCGGTCGGGCTGGGCTCCGCTGGCGCACGGTTCGGGCCACACGGTCCGAGCGTCGGCACCGGTTCGCACTTGTAGGGCGATGGGCAAGACCCCCAAAACCAAGATTCGCCGCAAGCAGGTGCGCAAGCAGCGGGCTGAGAGCACCGCCTCGTGGTCGGAGCGTTTCCGGGCCAGGGTCGGGCTCTGGCCGGCGTTCATGTTTGTGGTGTTTGCGGTGGTGGCGATCGCCATCGGGCTTTACGGCCGGCACTCGCCGGACTATTCGCAGGGACAAAAGATCACCCAGGCCATCCACGCCCGGGTGGACTTCGAGTGGGTGGACGAACTCCAGACGGAGCAAGCCCGCCAGGGTGCCCGAGCGGCGGCCCCGAGTTTTTTCAAGACCAGTCACAAGCTGATCAGTGATATCAGCCTGGGCATCCAAACGTTGTATCAGGACGCCAAGGCCGCTGAGACCTTCGAGGCCTTCGCCGAGGCGGTTCAGCCGGAGGGCTGGGCCGTGGATGAGGCCCTATTCGGCGAGCTGCGCACGTTGATGGACGACGAGGGTAGCAAGGCGTTCGCCCATTGGGTCGAGAAGCTCCGGGGGTTGCTGTCCAACTGCCATACCTTCCGCCCGGCCGATGCCCGGGCCCGGCAGCCCGAAGCCAGTGGGCCGACGGTGCGCATCCTGTCCACGGGCCCGAAGCAGCCCGAGGGCGAGCAGCCGGAGCCGATCGAACTCGAGGCGGTCCTGCTCTATCCCATCGAGAACGCCGAGCAGATGCAGCGGCTCGCTCGTGAGTTGGCCGCCGAGGCGGGGTTTCCCATGCCCGCCGTGCAGCCGGCCATTCGCGGCATGCTCGGCCAGCACCTGCGGGCCAAACCGCTGCTGCTCTACGACAAGGCCCTGACCGAAGAGGCGATGCGGACAGCGGCCGTCGAGGTCAAGCCTGTGGTGATCTCATTCAAGCGCGGCCAACCCATCGTATCGCCCACCCAGGGTGGCGAAGACGTGGTCTTGACCGACCAGCACCTGGATATGCTGGAGGCGGAAGCCGGACAATACCGGGCCCTGCTGGCCGGTGACGATCCGGCCGCCCGCCCGCTGCGCGAGCAGCTTTACCTGGAACGGACGGGCACCGCGGCCATCATCCTGCTTCTTTCGCTGCTGCTGTTTATTCACGCCGGGCTCTACCAACGACGGATACTGGAAGTTCGCATGCGCACGGTCGCGTTCGTGGTGTTGATCCTGGGCCTGCTGCTGACGGCCCGACTGATCGACACCCGGTTCCAGGCCAAGGAGCTGGCCCTGGTCCCGGCGCTGGTCGTGGCGGCGTGTCTGGCCATTGCCTATCCGCGCCGTTTCGCCCTGGGCACAACGGCGATCGCCGCCCTGCTGATGGTCCAGATCATCCGCGGAGATATGGGGCTGTTTGTAACCCTGCTGGCCGGGCTGTTGATGACCGTATACCTGCTCTACGATATCCGCTCCCGGACCCAGATCATCACCGCCGGAGTACTGACCGCGATAGCGGTCTTCGTGGTGACCTTCGCCTTCGGGCTGATCGACCGGCAGGCGCTGGATTACGTAGCCAGACGGGCGGGTCTGGCGGCAGGCAGCGCCGTAGCCGCCGCCCTGGTGGTCCAGGGGATTCTGCCCTTTATCGAGCGGGCCTTTCGGATCGCCACCTCGTTGACGTTGGCGGAGTGGAGCCTGGCTGACAAGCCCTTGCTGCAGCGGCTGGCCCGCGAGGCGCCCGGCACCTACAACCACAGCCTGGCTTCGGGGACCTTCGCCGAGGCCGCCTGCGAGGCCATCGGGGCCAACGGATTGCTGGTGCGCGTCGGGGCCCTCTATCACGACATCGGCAAGATGCACAAGGCCGACTATTTCGCCGAGAACCAGGAGGCTTCGATCAGCCGGCATGAGAACCTCTCCGCCAGCATGAGCCTGCTGATCATTCTGGGCCACGTGAAGGACGGCATCGAGCTGGCCCGGGAGTACGGACTGCCGCGGGTGTTGTACCAATTCATCGAGGAGCACCACGGCACCACGGTGGTCCGCTACTTCCACCACAAGGCCAGCGAGAAGCAGCCCCAGATCGCCAGCGGAAAGCACGATCGCAAGGTGCCCGAGGCGGAGTTCCGCTACCCCGGGCCCAAGCCCCGGAGCAAGGAATCGGCTGTACTCATGCTCTGTGACGGGGTGGAGGGCAGCGTTCGGGCTCTGACCGAGCCGACCGCAGGACGCATTGAGAGCGTCGTTCACCAGATCATCATGGAACGCCTCAACGACGCCCAGTTCGGTGATTGCGACATCACCCTCAAAGAGCTGCAAACGGTGGAGGACTCTCTGGTCAAGAGCCTGTGTACCTTCTACCACGGGCGGGTGTCCTATCCCAAGGCCCCACCTTCGAAGGATGAAGCCCCGCGCCGAGACGAAGGCCAGGTCCCGCAGGCACCGGCGGCAGGCCAGACAGACGAGCCCCCATCCGACCAGGACGAAGAACACACCCAGCCGGAGCAGCGCCAGCCAGCCTAGGTCCGGAGGAACCAGTCCCTCGATGGAAGACGGCCCGTCATACCAGATCGAAGTTACCCGGCAGACGGATCCGGGCGACTTCGACGAACAGCGGCTTCAAGAAGCGATCGAGTTGGCTCTAAGGCGTCACCGCTGCCCCCAGGCTCAACTGAGTATTGCCCTGGTGGACGACGCCGAAATCGCCCGGCTCAACCAAGAGTATCTGGGTCACGCCGGCCCCACTGACGTATTGAGCTTCGACCTGGCCGAGCCCGATCAGGACGCGCTGGAGGGGCAGGTCGTTGTGTCGGTGGACACCGCCCGCCGCCAGGCCCGCCGACGCGGTCACTCCGTCGAGGCGGAAGTGGTGCTCTACTGCCTGCACGGCACACTCCATCTGCTGGGACACGACGACGACCAGCCCGCGGAGGCGGAGCGCATGCACCATACGGAGGACAGTCTGTTGACCGAGCTGGGGTTCGGGGCGGTCTACGGGACGCAATCGCCATGAGGCTCGCCCTGCTGCAGATTCGCATTCGCCCCGGGGCCCGCAGCGCCAATCTGGCCCATGCCCTGCGGCGGGTTGTCCGGGCGGCGGAGACGGACCCCCCGCCGGACCTGATTGTCCTGCCGGCCTGGTGCGACGGGCACTCGGGCGGTGAGGTGAGCGAGGCGATGGCCCAGGGCTTTTCCGAATCGCTGGCCGCCGCGGCCCGCGAGTGGGGCGTCTATCTTGCGGCCGGCTCGCTTCAGGTCAGCGGGAAGAGTGCGTTCGAGCGCGCCCGGCTTTATGATCCCGATGGTGACGTGATCGCCCGCAGCACGAAGGCTGCAGCCCGCCAGGTGGCTGAGACTTCGCTCGGGCGGCTTGCCGTGTGCCTCGACCGAAAGGGGGGGCCAGCGGAACTCCCGCACGTGAGGTGCGACATGTTGCTGGTCCTGGGGCGTTGGACTGCCGGACCGAAAGACCGGCGGCGAGTCGCCAGACGGCTGGAAACCCGATTAGGCCGGCTGGCCCGGCGGACCGCGGCGGTGGTCTGCGGGGTGGGCCCGGTGACCGAGCCGGCGGCGGACAAAGGCCCGTTGTGCATCGGCGGCACCGCGGCCTACGGGCCCGACGGGCGGTGCCTGGCCGCCGCCGGCGACCGAGCCGACCGGACGGTCGTAGTAGACGTGCGCCCGCCGGCGCAGGCTCGGACGGATCGTCCGGCGAAGATGTAGCCACCGCCCGCGACGCAGACTCGCGCAAGTGCGGTGGATGACCCCGAGGCGTCTGTATCGAGTTGCCAAGGTGAGTAACCCTTTTTTCTGGGCGGCTCTGGCGGCGCTGGTGGTGGTGCTGCTGTTCTCCTCGACGGTGAGCCTGGCCCTGCGCATGCCCTCGCGAAGCCGCATCGGTGACGTCCTTTCCAAGGCCGGTCGGCAGGGCGAACTCAAGAAGCTGGTCGAAAGTCTCCCCCAACTGTCGCTAGCCAACGGCATCCTGCGCAGCGGGTCGGTCATCGGCGTGGTGCTGGTGATCGTCGCCCTGCTCGAGCGTTTCGGAGCCCAGAGCGCCTGGGCCCGATACGGGGTCGGCTTCTTAGCATCCTGGGCGGTAATCCTGGTTTTCGGCGTGGCCATTCCGAACGCCTGGGCCCGATACGCGGGTGAGTTACTCCTGGCGATGGTGCTCCCGGCCCTGCACGGGCTTCGCATCGTGCTGGCCCCGCTGGTGGCCCTGCTGCGCGTCTTCGACGAGTTGGTGCGTCGTCTGGCCGGCGTACCGCTGCAAACCGCCCAGTCGCAGGCGGACGAACTCGAGCGGGAGATTCTCGACGTCGTCTCCGAAGGGGAGATGCGCGGGGCGGTGGACGAAGAGGAGAAGGAGATGATCGAGTCGGTCATCGATCTGCGGGATACGCAGGTCGAGGCCATCATGACCCCGCGGACTGAGATGGTCGCCGCCGACAAGAACGTCACTCTGAGCCAGATCAAGGGGCTCATCGCCGAGTCGGGGCACTCACGCATCCCGGTCTACGAGGAGACCATCGACGTCATCCTGGGCGTGCTCTACGCCAAGGATCTGCTGACCCGCGATCAGGACGAGTCCTTCGAGGTGACCAGGGTGATGCGCAGCGTGCTGTTCATCCCCGAGACCAAGCTGCTGCGCGACCTGCTGCACGAGTTCCAGGAGCAGAAGGTGCACATCGCCGTCGTGCTGGACGAATACGGCGGGACGGCGGGCCTGGTGACCATCGAGGATATCCTCGAAGAGCTGGTCGGCGAGATCGTGGACGAGTACGAGCGCGAGGAGCCGGCCCCGCTCCGCCGCCTCGACGAGCACACCGTCGAGGTGGACGCCCGCATGCGCATCGACGACCTCAACGACGAACTGAACATCGAGCTGCCCGAGGACGAAGACTACGAGACCATCGGCGGCTTCGTCTTCAGCACGCTGGGCAAGATCCCCAAGGTGGGCGAGCGCTGCCGGCACGATAACGTCGGCATCCAGGTGGTCGCCGCCGAGCCCAGGAGGATCACCCGCCTGCGGCTCAACATCGCCCCCGCCAACGGCGAAAAGCAAGACGCGTAAGCCCCGCCGCGCGGACCGGATGGCATCGGGTTGTTGACCTAGACTCCCCGAGCGCGCAGATCATGGTCGAGAATAGGAGACTGCCCCCAGTCTCACCCGGCTTCAACGTACTACTGGTTATGCCTAGCCCGCTTGCTGGGCACGCTTCGCCCCGTCTCGACCTGACTGGTGCACAGCCCGGCTTGCTGCTATCCCCGGTGACCGGATCCGGCGTGGGGCAAAGGGCGGCCAGGTGCCACAATCCTGTCATGGTACACTGCGTGGCCTGCGCGGCCGTGAAACAAGGCTCAAGGCTGCGTGTCAGCCTGGGCAGTGAATAATCGGAGGCCAAGTCGGGGAATCCGCAGTTGAAATACATAAGCCTTCGTTTGCCAAAACAAAACGGCTTGTTGGTAACCGGCACTAACCCCCGGTCAGACGAGCGATGGTTTTGCGCGTTTGTTCGGCGGCGGGGTGGTTGGGGGCAAGTTCCAGGAATCGTGTCAAATGGGCAACGGCTTCCTCGGGCGCACGGCCCAGTTGCACGCACAGGTCACCCGCGCAGCGGCGGGCTTGCGTGTGATCGGGATTGATCCGCAGAAGGGCCTCGAATTGCCTCAGGCTATCTTCAAATTCATCGCATCGGTAATAGGCGACCCCGAGATTGACCATCGCGGTCTGATTCGTCGGGTTGTACGACACGCTCTTTTTGTAATAGGATTTTGCCAGCGGCCAATCGCCGCTGCGCATGGCGTAATCACCGTAGCGCAAATAAAAGTGCGGACTCTGCGGAAAATAGGATTCCAGCGTCGCCATCATGCGAAGGGCCTCGTCGTAGTGACCGGCGAGAAACTCCCGATGAGCCGACTGCAAACGCTCGTACACTTCGATGCGATCCTTGGGATCGACGCGGTTGGCCTGATGACTCGGACCGGCCAAAGGTGCCGAGATGTAACCCAAGCTGGCCAGTCGCTCGATTGTTCCTTCATCTACATCTGCGACGGCGAAACGACCCTCGTCGATTCCGGCGAGCTGCTCTGCCAAACGAGCGGCGGCCTCGGGCCGGAGGGTGTAAAGGTTCTGCGTTTCTTTGGGGTCAGCCTTGAGATCGTAGAATTCCGGCTTTGGCGCGGAGATGTATTTGAGGTGGCCGATGCGGATGCCGCGCAGCGGTGCCCACCCGCACCTCAGCGAGCTCACTAAGCTTTCGAAATAGATCGGGCGGCCTGACGCGTCCGGATTATCGATGAACGGGACGATTGATTCCCCCGCGATACCGGGCAGTCCGGCTAATCCGAGGATCGTGGAAGGAATGTCCACGATGCTGACCGGCGTGCCGACGCGGCACGGCTTGATCACGCCGGGGTGGCAAATAATCAGCGGCACGTGGAGCGTCGACTCATACACGAACAGGCCATGCGTTCCTTCGCCGTGTTCGTGGAGGGATTCGCCGTGGTCGGACGTGAGGACGGTGAGCATTCCTTCCCAGCGTGAAGACTTGACCAAGCCCGACAAAAACGCGCCCAATTCACGATCCACGTAAGCGATCTCACCATCATAGCTGTTTCTCGAGGATCCCAGAAGCGCTTTTTCATACGGCTTATGAGGATCAAAGATGTGCACGAACGCAAAGACCGGTCGAGTGGGATTGGTGTTGTCCAGCCATCTCGCGGCGGAAGCCAGGACGGCGTCGGCGTATCGTTCATTTCGTGCCACCGGTGCATTGGCTCGGCTCTTTTGGGAAAGCTGGTCGTCGTAGAAGTCGAAGCCCTGTGCCAACCCGTTGGCCGCGACCAACGGCAGCCCGGCGATGAATCCGCCGGTTTGGTAGCCGTTCTCTGTGAGAACCTCGGCCAGGGTGCAGATGGATTCGCCTAGGCGATATCCCGAGTTCAGGCGCACACCATGCTCGGGGGGAATAAGGCCGGTGAGCATGGATGCGTGGGAGGGCAGCGTCGTCGGCACTGGGGCGGTGGCGGATTCAAACACCACGCCCTCGTCGGCGAGACGGTCGATGTGCGGGGTCTGAGCACCCCGGTAACCGTAGCACCCGAGTCGGTCAGCCCTGAGGGTGTCGATGCTGATCAGTAGAATGTCGGGTTGCTTTTTGGGATTCGCCGGATGCGGGCCCTTGGCAATACGGGTTAGAACCACGGCGACTACGGCCACTGCAAGCAGCCCCACGAGGAGCCCCGTCCGCTTTCGCGAACTGGAAGCCGGTGTTCTTGGGCTCTGCCCGGCGTGGGCCCGTCGCCCGCTTGCGGTGGCCTGGCGGTTAGGCATTGACTTGCTGCCGCGGTTCAGCTTCGCTGGCGTTGTCCTCCGCTTGCGTTGTCCGGATGTGCTCATGTTCGCCAGACCTGTCCGCTCAGTCGCCAAGCCCCCTCGTAAAAGGCTAACCACCCAAAAGGTCCGCTTTGCTCTCCTTGTCCTGTATGTTCATCACCGTGCCGTGCTTGTCGAAGTTGACCGCGAAAGTGGCCGCATCCGAGAACCTGTATAGAAAGCAGAAGCCATTCTCCAGGTCGTTCTTCTCCAATCGTTCGCGGATCGCATCGGGCGTGCTTGAATCGAACGGGACGTACCCGGTAACGAAATCGAAAGCACTGTCGCCTTCCTTCCATTTACGCGGTTCGCCGGCGGCGTCCAGTGCCTCCATCCAGGACGCGCCCACCTTAATGGCCGCTCGGGCCGCCCTGCCCTGCTGCGTCGGGTCGAAGCCCTCCTCGACCGAAGACTTCGTGAAACACAGGAGAAGAATCCCCCCCGCGACGACCAGAATGCCCAGAACAACAATTGCCTTCATCGGTTGGGCCTTTCAGAAATGGTTCGTTCGATCCTTAACGGACCCAGAGACGATCGGCAGTCACGTACTTCTTGCCCGCTCGTTTGCCTTTCCCGGACTTGACCGTTTTCTTAGCCTGCCCACGGGCAGCGGCCGAAAGCAGCGACCCGGTTTAGACTCCAGCTATACTCGAGAACCTGTCGCTGCTCAAGGATCGGCCTCTGTGCGTACTCAGACGGATTATGGACGTTTCGGCCTCGTCGGCCCGTGGGGGGAGCGCCTTGCAGGGGATGGTCCCTTCGCGTCCAATGGTCCGGCCCGGGCGGCGCCATCGGGAGTCGTCCGGTCACCTGCACCAGAAGGATGCGAACTTGGACGGCGTGGGGCCGCAGATGCCGGGTTTGTTGAGGGTGGTACCTGGGCCCGGCCTGTTGTTCGGGCTGATATTGCTGGCGGCGATTGTCGGCGGGTTCGTCGCACGGCGGGTCCACGTCCCGCGGGTCATCGGGTACCTGTTGGGCGGCATTGTTCTGCGGCGGATTCTGGACGTTCTTTTCGGCCCGGTGGAGGGTGGGGCGACGGCGCTGCAGGCCGCCGCCCGGCCTCTCGAAGCCATCAATGACCTGGCCCTGGGGATGATCCTCTTTGCCATCGGCCGGGTGTTCGAGCGCTCGCGGCTGCGGGCCGCCGGCGGACGCGTGCTGCGCATCGGCGTGGTGGAGATCGGGCTGGTCCTGGTGTTGGTGTTTGTCGGAACGGCCCTGCTCGCTGTCATCACTCAGTCGAAGTACGGCGCCGGGCAGAACCTGGTCCTGGCCCTGCTATTGGCCGCCGCAGCCATCGCCACCGCGCCGGCGGCCACGCTGTTCGTGCTGCGCGAGTACGACGCCAAAGGGCCCATCACCGACACCGTGCTCGGTCTGGTCGGACTCAACAACATCGTCTGCATCATGTTGTTCCAGGCGGCGTTTCTGGTGCTGGCCTGGTGCGGAGCGATAGACGCTCCGCCGCTCCTGAGCAAACACTTGTGGCTGGGACTCGCCCTGACCACTGTGGGTAGCGTCCTGCTGGGCGTGATCGGCGGAACGATGATCAGCATCGTCCACGGCAAGCTGCCCCTGGCCGAAACCAGCCTGATCTTCTTCGCCATGCTGATCGTTCTGGGGGCGGGGGAGAAATGGCTCCTGGAGCAGGTCGGCCTGTCCTTCAACTTCCTCCTTACCGCCCTGACCATCGGAGCGGTCTTTTACAACGTAGCCATCGACTCGGAGAAGCTGCAGGAGGCGTTGCGGGCGGTAGCGGCTCCGGTTTTCGCCGGGTTCTTCGTGATGGCCGGCTACAACCTGCACCTGCACGAGCTTACCCACCTGGGCTGGGTCGGCGGAGCCTATGTTCTCTGCCGCAGCCTGGGCAAGTTTATGGGTGGTCGGATCGGCGTCCGCCGGGCCGGCCAAACCGAGCGCCTGGGCCAGCGAGTGGGAACGGCCCTGCTCTGCCAGGCGGCGGTGGTCATCGGGCTGGCCGCTTTCGTCCAGCAGAACTGGCACAGCGAGCTGGCCCGTCAGTTCTCGACCATCATTCTAGGCAGCGTGGTGGTTTTCGAGTTGATCGGCCCGCTGCTGGTCAAGCGCTGCGTGGTTCAGGGCGGCGAGGTCAAGGTCATCACTCTGCTCCGTCGGGCGGGGCCGGCCACGGAAGGGGCCTCGGTCTCGCGGCTCACGCTACGCTCGCTCCTGCGCCTGCTGGGCCTGCGGGCTGAGCGCGACACCACCGATCCCAAAGAGATGCAGGTCAAGCATATCATGCGCCGCAACGTCCAGTTCCTGCGCGACTCAGCCACGCTCGACGAGGTGCTCCACTTCATCGAGCGATCCACCTACAGC
>Ga0114922_10002945_pt1 | contig 15921 bp, 10 predicted proteins | sample AartaG_FD_100975 | JGI IMG/M metagenome (GOLD analysis project Ga0114922, IMG submission 100975) | Deep subsurface microbial communities from Aarhus Bay to uncover new lineages of life (NeLLi) - Aarhus_00045 metaG | ecosystem: Environmental > Aquatic > Marine > Oceanic > Sediment | place...
ATCACTGATTCCTTTGCGGTCGCCGGCCATGGCGATAACGTTTCGCCATTTGTATTCGGCGGCGTCTTTGATGTTTGTGCGGAAGTCATCGAGGAATTTGGCGTGCAAAGATTTGTCGTTGAGGCCTTTTCTGATGCTTCCGGCACCTCTTACAATCGTTGCCACGAGGCCGTGTTTTTTCAGCGTGGGCCAGTCATTTTTGCCGACAAAATCTATACCGACCAGGCCCATTTTCGAAGCCATAGCCGCCATCTGTTCGATGTCCATTCCGCTTTTACGCAGGCAGCCGCGGCATATAGCCTGTTTGATGCGTCCCTTTTTGACCACTCGCCCCGTCTGGGCGTAAAGCTGCCTTGGCAGGATTGTCAGTGTCGAGTATGCCCCAACAAGCCCGGCCGCACTTATGAGCATATCGCGACGTGTTAATGATTTGCCGGATGCCTGACGATTATCCTGATATCTGTTATGTATTGTCTTCATTTTTGTTCCTTTCCATACAATTTCCCATATCAAACGTTAAGCCTTTGCATTTAGGCTGTGGGTGCAGTGATAATATCATAATTTTCGTCGAATTGCAGCATTTTTCAAAGGAGAAACCTTTTTAGAAATGGAACTGGAAATATTTTTTTAATTATCTGTGTTTTTTTCGTAACAAAAACTCATATTTATGCCTCTAAATAGTAGACAGCATAAAATAAATGAGATGGAATACGAAAGGAGATAGTAATGGCTAAAATTTTAAAAAACATCGTAATCATAGTTTGTGTAATTTCCTGTGCTTCTATTGCAGCGGGCCCTCTTGTCAAGCCAACCGTCAAAGCCAAGGTAAAGAAAACCGAACCAATCGAAGACCCATACAAAGACTCAACCATACTAATTGAGGCGTTTGTCGTTGAAGTAAGACTTTCTGCACTTTACGATTTAGGAGTGAGTCCTATCGGGGAAAAACCTAATTCTGTCTCGATTGACAATATTCTAAGGTGTCTGCAAGATGAGGATAACGCAAGAATTCGTTCAGGAGCGAAAGTTGCAGTTAAGCAGAGAGAAATGGGAAGAACTGAAACGGCGCAAAGAATTTACTTGGAACTGCAAACAAGTGAAGGAAATAAAAGGGCATCTGGTTCGAGACCAGCTCGGCCATATCAGTTTAGTAAAACCTTCGATGCTTCAGCAAATATCTTAGCTCACAATAGAATATATGTGAGTTTTACCTACAGAGAGAATTCTATGGACAAGGCGTCAATCAAGAATAATACACCACCAGATACTGCAGATTGGCAGTGGTCAGGTCCTATTTATCTTGAGAGTGGAAAGGCAAGTATAGTCGGCGCAACACAAGATGAGACAAAGGCGGTCTTTTTGATTCTTTGTGCAGACATCAGGGGTAGTTAGGCTTATGGAATGAGAATTTGCTGATAAATCAGAGTAAAAGTATATTATTTTTTGACGCTTTATCAGCTTAAAAATATGAAATAACGAATGTTTTTTTTTATTATCTCGCTTATTTTTTCCTTGATTGGACGGCCTTTGTGTGTATATAATTATGTAAAGCGCGGGAAATTCCAAAACACCAACGGAGGTGTAAGAATGAGCTTGACGATTCATGTTTTGCAAAGCGGCGTATATGAGAAACACCTTATCAGGATACTTTTTAGGCAATAACCACCCTCCTTAAAAGGGCTGGATGCGCAACTTCGGAAGCGTATCCAGTCGTTATTATAGTGTAAGTAAGTTTGGACAGCGAATCAAGAAGCGTGATTATCGAACAGTTTTAGCACCAAAAACCTGGTTTGGATATTTATTTAAGGCTTAGCATTTGTAAGTTAGTCCTAACTCAAATGCGTTTTAGTTTCAGGCCCCTGCGGGTTCACACATTCCCTTTTCCTCCTTACCGCGGGGGCTTTTATTTTTAGCGACTTTAAAAGAAAACACGGATATTTCAAAATTTTTGCAATATCATGAGGGGCTAAAACGTCTGTCTCCTGTAGAGCAAAAACAACAGTATTTGTCTAAGCTCTTTTTACGAAGGATTTTTTGACAAAAGGCAAAAAAGGAGGCACTAAAGGGATCCAGAGTCCAATCATTTCAAATGAGGACTGAGGACCAATCTTGAGGACACTATCAAGGGAAGCTTTATGATATTACACATATGATTATTTTTTAGTTGAGAATCGTAAATCTCTGAAGTATAAGAGAACGGCTTAAAGAAACTTTTTTGGAGGAAAATGTAATGAAAGTACTAACATCTCCCAAGACAGTCTGTTTTGTCGCGCTTATGCTTTTGTCAATGTTGATGGTGGAAGCAACGGCCGGACAACAAAGACGAGCAATTGCAGGAGACTGGGAAATTAAAATAGACTTTAACGGCCAGGAGATGACATCGATTTTGTCATTTTCCCAGGACAAGGAGGGCAAGCTTACCGGCAAATGGATTGCTTTTTGGGGGGTGAATGAGCTGAATAATCTTAAGTACGAAGAGAACAAACTCAGCTTCGTACAGGTCAGCCGGTTCCGTGACAGTGAAATCACGTCGAATTTTGCCGGTGTGATCCAGCGGGGGAAGCTCTCCGGCACTCTATCGAATGATAGAGGTGAGTTCGAGGTCGAGGGCAAACGCTTTAGACGGATGCCTATGGTAATGGGCAGTTGGGAAATGAAGTTCAAGGTGGGTGAGCGGGAAATCACGACGATGCTCGTGGTTAAGGCGGACGAGGCGGGGAAACCGGCCGCGGAATGGCAAAGTCAATGGGGTGAGCATCAGATTACGGACGTTACATTCAAAAAGGGCAAGCTGACGTTTCAGCGGAAGAGCAAAATCCAAGACCAACAGTTGGAATCGAGTTTTGAAGGAACGGTCAAGGGGCACAAACTTTCCGGTGTAATAAAGACCGAACGGGGAGACATTGCGACAGAAGGGACACGTGTTGGGGGTGCGCTCGTCGGCCTATGGGAGCTTGAAATCACAACCGAGAACGGCAGCCGGAAGCAGTTGCTTCGGATTAATCCCGATTTGAGCGCGATGCTCGGGCCTATTGCCGTTAAGAAGGTCAATCTTAACAACAACGAAGTGGCTTTTAAGACAGAACTGGAGTTCGGTGAGCAAAAATTCGAAATCGGCTTCGCGGGTAAGCTGGACGGCAGAAAGCTGAGCGGCGAGCTGACCAGTTCCAGAGGCAGCCAGCAGGTAACAGGCAAGAAAATCAGACGCACATCAACTGGACAAGGAAGAGTCCAAATCAGGAAACCATCCCGCAAGCCGGATGTTATATATGTCCCTACCCCGCAGGAAGTAGTGGACAAGATGCTTGAAATGGCGGAGATAAAAGAGGGAGATGTGGTATATGACCTGGGCTGTGGTGACGGCCGGATCGTGGTGACCGCGGCGGAGCGTTACGGAGTTAAGGCCGTTGGTTTCGATATCAATCCGAAGCGTGTCAGAGAATCGCTTGAAAATGTGAGAAAACACAATGTAGGGCATCTGGTGACCATTAAGCAGGAGGACATCTTCACACTGGACCTTCGGGAGGCCAATGTTGTGACTTTATACCTTCTTCCGAGCCTGAACGTTAAACTGATGCCGCAGTTGGAGAAACTCAGATCCGGTTCGCGTATTCTTTCACACGACTTCGATATGCGAGGTGCCAAGCCGGCGGTGGAATATCGCATGAATACCTCGGGAAACGGTAACGATGATGACGAAGAGTACTACGGAGAGGAGCAACATACGATTTACAAGTGGATAGTACCCTGGGAAAAGGAATAAAACAAGCCTTAATCAATGACTGATTGAGGCGGCTAAATCATTAATCTTTTTAGGAGGTACACATTATGAAACGCCAAACATTTTTCAAGGCAGTCCTGTGTTGTACGCTGATGGTTATGGTCATGCTATCGGCACAGGTAAGAGCCCAGCCGTCTTCATCCCGCGGAAGGGGATTATACGGCGACTGGCAGGTCAAGGTCGATTACGATGGAAGACAATTCGAATCGATTCTGTCGTTTTCGAGGGACAGGGAGGGCAACCTAACCGGCAACTGGATCAGTTTCATGGGACTTAGCGAGCTGAAAGACATCAAGTACGAAGAAGGTAAAATCAGCTTCTCACGGGAAAGCCGCTCTCGTGACGGTGAGACCAGGACATCCAACTTCAAAGGGACAATCGAGGATGGAAAAATCTCGGGAATCTGGTCGAGCAGCAGGGGGGATTATAATCTCGAGGGCAAGCGGGCCCCACGAATGCCCAGGGCTGTCGGGAGCTGGGCATTGACACTCAAGATGGGCGAGCGGGAATTTACATCAACGCTTGTCGTCAAGGTTGACAAGGAAGGCAATCCCATCGGGCAATGGCAGAGCCGACGGGGGGAAAGTAAGGTTACCGACCTGCAATACGAACGGGGCAAGCTGACCTTCAAACGCACAAGCACATATCAGGATCGACAGCGGGAATCGACTTTCGAGGGAACCGTCCGTGGAGATACACTTTCCGGAGTGATGAAGTCTGAGAGGGGAGAGATTACGGTCGAGGGAAAACTTGTTGGTGCTCCCATTATCGGTACATGGAACCTTGAAGTTGCATCCGAGCGCGGCAGCCGGAAACAGAGGCTGAGAGTCAACCCGGACATGAGTGGATTGTACGGGGCTATTGCCATCAAGAAGGTCGAGCTCGAAGGCGATAAGGTGAGCTTTAAGATTGTTCTGGAATTCGGTGATCAGAAATTCGAAATGAACTTTGCGGGAAAAATTGAGGACTCGAAGCTTACCGGAGAGATGACGACCGACAGAGGCAGCCAGAAGATAACAGGTACTAAAGTTATCCGTACATTCAGAAGACGCAGCACAGGATAAATGAAGTATGTATTTTTTGAGCCTGCCGGAGCGATACTCGGCAGGCTCTTTCTCTTAACTTACTCCGATACATCAAAAGACCTTCAAATCAGATACCCTTCGGCTTGAGTCCGGCCATTGTAGAACGTTAAAATATCTTTCACAACCATCCTACAGAAAATTTTTAACTGGTTCCTGGGCGTTAGCCGTTTGATTTCTTTTGTTTTTTACCATCGGACTTGATTTCCTGATAGTTTTGCATTTGAAGTCTATTGTACACTATGGCTCTCCCAAACCACATTAAGCAATTATCTACCTTCAAGAACCTTGCCAAAAAAACCGTACTAAGAGGGTCTATTTGGGCCAGGCAAGAAAGAAGGTCTCTCTGCGGAAGTGAGCGCTGACATGACCATCGAGGAAGGCGCAGTTTCCTTTGCCGCCGAGCCTGTTGCTGGAGGGGGCGTGGTGGAAGCCGGCGATTACATCCCAGAACTGGCCGACACCTTCGGGGCCGGGTTCAACCAGACGAGGATTACCGCCAACCTGGTTAAGCCAGCCCTGAACCATAGAATCATCGCCGGGGACCATGAAAGTGTCGTTCAGACCTGAGGCATTATAGGCCGTGTCCACACGAGAGCTCTCTTCGGTGAATGAGAAAGTTGTAGCGGGACGCCTGACTTCAGAGATATTGACCACACGCGTTTGCCTGACGCCCGTATTTTCACTGCCCACGTAAGCATTCATGGTGTAGTTGTACCAGGGCTCGTAATTTTGAATGGTAGAGCCGTAAGCCTGGTAGAACTGGTCCTCAGAATTTTGAACCGCCAAACGCTTGTAAGTCGGGCAAATGAATGCCCTCGCATCGGCAATATATGGAAATAACGAGCCGCCATATTCCGGATGACTTTTCAGATCAATGTCCCCGTTGCACCAGCGAAGGTGCAAGTGGTTGCCTCCGACGCCAGCTTCCACCGGGAGGCGATCCAACGTCTTGAAGTAACATTTATGTGCATCACAGAACTTGCCGTCATTGTCGTCGAGATACATCGCTATTGCCAGGGTGTAGTTCTTCAGGTTCCCTCTACAGGCCGCTCCCATGGCGAGATCTCTGGCTTTGCTCAAAGCAGGCATTAATATCCCCATAAGCAGCGCAATAATTGCAATAACCACCAGCAACTCTATCAGGGTAAATCCACAAAATCTTCGCATGATATAGTCCTCCAATTTTTCAGAAAACGTGGAGTTCTGCCCACATGCCACTTACACAACTACCGGGCGGCGAACTCATGTACGCTTGTCCCGGCTCTTGCTCTGTCCAGTTAAGTCTGTAATATAACCACTGTCTGATTTTATATGATACTGGTGTTCGTTGCAATAACTTTCCTTAGATTGCGCAGATGCCGAAGATTCGCATGAAAACAAGTTTTTCAATGAAGATATGAAGAGCAGTGCATCCTTAAGTATAATTCGGTAGAAAAGATTAATCCTTATACGAAAGGAGGCCCTTGTGGCAACGTATTATATCGGAGCAGATGTACATTGCAACAACACAGAACCAGCAATAGAGATTTTAGTATTTGACTTTGAGATCTTCATAGGTTTCCAGTCTTGGTGCCGCATATAAAAAACGGCTGACAATGGAAAAAAGACTTCTACAGTACCCTGCCATCTTTCAATTTAAAGCGCCCGGCAGGCCGTAGAATGGACGAACGCATCCTGACTTTACTCAGTTTCCATCCATCGTCATCAGCACACCGTTGAAGATTTTTCAATTTTTTCTAAAAAATCAATCAACAATAGGGTGCTTGGATGCGCCTTAGAGATAGAAGATAAAGGTATGCGCAGAAATTGCTTTGGCTTTTACACTTTGGGGCAGCTTGTTTGTAATAAAGCACATAGTCAACAGCGTAGGTGAGCAGGTATAAATGTGAAATCAAAGTATAAAAAAGGAGTTACCGATGCTCAAAGCAAGAGACATTATGAATACAAATGTAGTTAGTGTGAAAAAAGACACCCCGATATTTGAGGCGGTAAAGCTCCTGGCGGAACATAACATCTCGGGCCTGCCAGTGGTGGAAGATGATATGACCTTGGCAGGAATTCTTTCAGAAAAGGATGTTGTAGATTTGTTCTACGAAAGTGAAAAGGCGGAGAACAAGACAGTTAATGACTATATGACAGATCCTGCAGTTCATTTTGAAGAAAATAGCGCTCTGGTTAATATCTGTGACTTTTTGATCAAGAACATATTTCGAAGAGTCCCGGTCACATCAGAGGGCAAGCTCATTGGCATAATCAGCGTAAAGGATGTCCTCAACTTAGTCCTTCATCTAAGACAGGAAAAAGCAGCACAGATTAAGGGATGAAAATCGTCATAGAATTTATCGACCGGCTACGTAGACGAAGAGTACTATAACTTAGTTTTGAAAATATGTCGGTTCAGTTAAGGCCCCTGTGGGAACGAGTTCATCACCCACCTCGCCGCAGGGGCTTTTATTATTTGTTAGCTATAGAAAAATTGCTCTTAGAAACCTGTTTTATTCGATATGCGCGTAAGTAAAAATAGCGAGGCGGCGGCTCCGGCTGGGGGGAGACCGGTTGACCACACTACCTCGCCGAGGACTAAGGTAAATAAACTAAACTTTTTATAGTAATACATCGGCGCGTTCAGGCAGCAACTTTGTCAGAATATGGGATTGCCAACCGTTATGTCATCGAATAGCATTGTACCTGAGCCACCGACTGATGGATTGCTCTTATCGCCGAAACCGATAGCAATTGTGTTGACATTGGCCAAGTTTACGCCCTGGTCTGCAAACACCTGCAGGTCAATATTCCATTGGGTCCAGGTATCTATCAGTGGTGCATTGAGATTGTCATGATAGACCCCTGCGCTGCCATTTAGGGCGATGTACATCTTCTCAGCAGCATTGTTCGGCTCACCACGGAACCACACTGATAATTCCGTAACACCTCCTATGGTCCAGTCACGGGTGTCACTCAACGTCAGAGTCGTCTCAGAGTTCCCGACGCTGTTGTCGTAGAAATACGGCATCGACTGCCTGCCGCCATGAACAATTTCTTGCTCTGTGAATGGAGGATTACCATAACCAACAATAGATCCGTTTATTGCAGGATTGTCAAATCCGTCCAACCAGGCATTAAATATCCTGTTGCTTGCAGGATCAGCGGGGTCAAGGTCATTATAGCTCTCAAAATCGTCAACAACGAAGTACTCTATGGAGGAAAAGTTCCAGACGGCACCTTCCCAGGAAGGAGTGCTTGCAGCATCATTAACCTCATTAACCTTCCAGTAGTAAATCTGTCCAAAATCAAGAGAACCGGGCTGATAGCTGCTTTCGCTCACTGTAGCCACAAGGGCCGTACCATCAGTTACGGAGTGCCTATCCTGGCTGAAGTAGACCTCATGCGAGGCCGCCTCTCTTCCGTCTCGCCAATCAAGAACAAAATCCCGTGAAACACCTTTGCCTCCTGAAGCCGGTTTGGGCCCTCTTGCCCGGACCGGAATGGAGAAGAGCCTGACTTCACTCAAACCGTATTGAGGTAACAGCCCAACCCAGTTACTGCTTATATTAAGCCTGACGTACTTTGCCATCGCGCCAGCCATATCGACAGTTGTGTTGTGCATGTAATCAGACGAGCCGGGGGCCTGAGCAAATTCAACATCACCCAGCGATGTCCAGTTAACGTTGTCTTCGGAGTACTCAACCGTAACGTCCTTCGCTCCAAGACCGAAAGAGGACTCAAGCAACTGATTCGAGTTCCAGACCCACATTTCATGGAGTTTGTAAACTTTGTCGAATTCATACTGTATCCAGGTAGGCTGAGGACCCAGTACACTACTTAGCCACATATCCGTTGGTTCTGCTGAGTGCCGGTCACCAGCGTTGAGTCCGGAGCCATCAACCGTTTTCTCAGGCCCCATATCCTGGGTATTCGAACTTGACGTGGCGGTTACGTTAGCAATCGGGTAGGCAAAGGGCTCAGCAGTAAAACTCCAGACGTCCCCTTTGAAGACGGTGGAATCCGGCAGTGCATTGACTTCATCGACACGCCAGTAATAAGTCCGGCTGAATTCGAGAAGCCCCTCTGGGTCGTATTCGGTTTCAGCCTGGCCCGGGCTGGTCAGGACGTCCAGCGTATTGGTGGTATCGGCATTATTGACGTCATCGAAGACGGTGCCGAAGTACACGTTGTGCGTGTTGGCGAGCGGGCCCGGTTCCCAGCTCAATATTGTATCACGAGGAACATCGACGGCGCCATCTTCAGGGCTGGGCTCATCAGCCGTAAGCTTTTTTTTGAAAGCTGGCGGGACATACTCGCCTTCATAGAATCTTATGCCATCGATCCAGAGGTTCCCTTCTGCGAAGCCTATGTGGAAAGTGATGGCCGCTGGGTCTACGGTCTCGGTGAAAACAGGAGTGGTTACGCTAAATTCTGTCCATTCCTGGGTCATGGTGAAGATCTGTTCAGGATATCCCTCAAATGGAGATCCATCCCGTTCCGGCTTGAAACGGATATCCAGTGTGCCTTCACTGCATTTAACAAAGGCGGAAAGCGTGTATTGTTTGCCTTGTTCAAAAACATGGCCTCCGTGCTTTAGGCCAACATCCCAGTTGTTTGCACCTAATGTGGTTACATCAAGATGTAGACAATATTTCCCCTCAATCGGATCTTCGGGAACTACGGCACCCTCCAGACTATCCACAACTTCCGTGGTCACACCGCCATAGGTGATCCACGGATCTATGGCGCCGCTCTCAAAGCCACCGTTGACCAGCAGATTCTCGACTTCTTGTGCGTGGCCTGGACTGAATCCGATGAATCCTATCAATAAAACTGCTGTCAACCAGACTACCCGAGTTTTCATGATATTTACTCCTAATAAAAGATTACAATAATAACGACTGTTTTTTGCCACAAACCAAAATGTTTGTTGTTCTCAGAATATGGATTATTAGTCGAAATGTAAAAACTCAATTGTGAAACACAAAGTCATCGATTCTACTAACTCTATGTCTTGCACAATAACTCCTCCTCGATTCAACAAATGATAAAGTCCCCTTGCCTGGGTGGTTCAGAATACTTCGATACCCACAGATACAGATCCAGCCCTCACTAATCTATTTATACCACATCAGCCACTTTCCCGTCAAGGAAAATTTTTTGATTAGGTATTAGTGTACCTCGTTGATATAACTTCTGGAGAAGTGCAACGAAAAGGCAGTTAAGCCTAATTGTACAACCTTACATATCGCCCCTCATTTTTCAATTCAAAGCGCCTCAGGAGGCCATTTAAACGACGAACTCATACTGAAGGATATCATAGGGTTTTCCCCTATAGAAGAATCAGGCCAAACCCTGATTTACATAAAAAACCGGTTGGTTAATATATAACATAAGACATATAACTCTTTGGTAAGCCCTTGCTTCCTGGAGGTTGCTGTAAGCAAGGGCTTTTTTTGGCCTTATGATATAATCAGAAGCACCATCGTAAACCAAAGGAGCCGTATGAGACCATAAGCCGGGCACACTAAAGGTCAAGCTGGCAATGGAAATCACGCAAAATCATAAAACACAAATAGAAGAAATCATCAGCGGTACGGAATGCCCAAAGGATTTCAAGTGCTACAAATCAGGATTTGAGCACCTTTGCAAGACAAAGATTTTCCAAGACGGCGAGCTGATCGAGTGTTTAGATACAAGTTCATGGTTATGCAAATTAAGTTTTGGCTTTGGGAGAGGGTATTTTTGTAAATGTCCTCTTCGGAAATATGTTGCCAAGAACTTTTACAGGTGAACTCTCGCATTCCTGCTCAGAGATTTTTTTAAGAGGTGTTCTTCGCTGCCAACAATTTGCCTTTTTGTCTTGTTATCGCATCCTTTCGTCGTGCGTCGCAACAACTTGCATATGCCTATGACGCATAGGTCAACAACTAAGACGAACGCAATAATTGCTCCAACTTCCCACATTTGTTTTTCCCTACCGCTCCATTTTAATAACCACCTGTTGTAATTCAACTAATACTTTCAGATTCTCACAGACCATTCCTCATTGTTAAATTTAAAGCGCCCAGAAGGCCATTTAAACGGCGAACTCGTGTTGAGGGAAGTCATCATATGCCAGAATTCCTCACACAGCCCCCTGAAAATCAAACAAGAGTTTTTTAGCCTCTCCATCCTGCAACAGTTCGACTATCATAATCGGCTCTTTCCTTGCTTTTTTGAAAATATCGTAGGCCTCTTTCTTGCTGCTTAAAGTTTGTCCGTTTACAGCGAGAATAATATCACCGCTCTTAAGGAGAAGGGCTTTTGCCTCCGAAATTTCGTCCAGGCCGTTTATTCGAAGTCCTTCTATTTGACCGTTGACGTAATAAGGTTCAATAGCGGCGTTCTTTAATATCGATTCTACACATTTTATTTTGGTCCGTACCCTGATCTGCTCTTTTTGAGCATCCTTTTTCTCCGTATCGCTCTTCTTCTCAGTGTTCCGGACCCCGGACGGTTCAGTAGTATTATTGCCGCTGAAAAACTGCTCAATGCCAGGGCTCGTCATTGGTTCCTGCACTTGTTCTAAATATAACACCACTTTATCTTCTTCGATGCTTGCTGCTGCGCTATCTGCTCTTATAGTACCCAACATGTCGAAACCGTGTGCATCGCCTTCCGGATTTTCTACGGGTACTGGGAAACTCGTTAGAGTACCAAAAACTATGAGTATGGTTATTAATATTATCCTTTTCATTGTTCTTGTCCAAACACAATCACATACTATATAATTCTCACTCTATATATATAAAGGCAATAACTTGACTGTTGGTAACACAAGATTTGACCTGAAAAATACCATACTTCTAACATCGCGTCTTAAGGTACAGTTTTTTCCTTGAAAATCACGTTTATCCAATGTAAACTTCTTGCAGAGGCTGCGGAAAACTATATAAAAAATAATTGGCAATAATGATGAAACTCATAATCGATGGCTACTCGTTTGGAAGAATGACTATTGGGGGAAGGGAGTTCACGTCGGACCTGATCCTTCATCCTGATGGACACATTCAGGATAATTGGTTGAGAGCACAAGGCCACAGTCTTCTCCCGGGCGACATTACCACGGTGCTTGATGCGGCACCTGAGAAGCTGGTCATCGGAACTGGAGCCAGTGGCATGATGAGGGTATCTGATATCGTGGTGGAGCTTTGTAGGGATCGTGGAATTGAAGTCGAAGTATGCCGCACGGCTGTGGCTATAAAGCGATTTAACGAAGCTGCGGAAGCAGGCACAGTCGTCGCAGCATGTTTCCATTTGACCTGTTAGCAAAAGAGGAAGTTATCAACAACTTGCTGTAACCGACTTCCTACAGCCAAGTAGCTTCGCCTCTTGTATATTGTAAGCAGTTAATCGCCAAGTTGGAAGTTTCGCAATTGAACCCTCAGAAGACCGCATTGGTCTTCTGAGGGTATATTTCTTTGAAGGTGTTATGCCATATCAAAGTGCCTGCAAAATATCGGTTTTTTCTGAGCCGGCTTTTGAGGATACGCAGGACAGAGCGGGGGAACTGTTGGTCTATTCATGCCTGAGCGATTCAATCGGGTCCATATTGGCCGCACGATAGGCCGGATACAGACCAAAGACTACGCCTACCAATCCACTGATTCCGAACGATAAAATCAGAGAACTAATCGTAATGACTGTAGGCATATGACCAAAACGAGTTACCAGCAACGGCAGAAGAGAACCCAGAACAATCCCCAGGATACCACCGGAAAATGTTAAGATTAAAGTCTCAGAAAGGAATTGAACGATAATATCGCGTTTCTTAGCACCGAGTGCACGACGGATTCCAATCTCCCGCGTTCGCTCACTAACGGTGGCCAGCATAATGTTCATAATTCCTATACCACCGACAAGAAGTGAAATTGCAGCGATTGAACCGAGCACAATGCTGAAAATACGCTGGGTTCGTTTGGCCTGGCGCAACAGCTCAAGGGGAACAACTATACGGTAGTCCTTCTTGTCTTCATGAATACGTCCCAGCAAGGTATCCAAAATATCACGCATCGGTAACACTTGCTCGGCCGATTTAACTTTCACAGTGATCTTTTGTAGCTGTACCCTTTCCAAACTTTCCTTACCCCCGCTAAAGCTGGCTGTTATCTCGGTGAATCGGGACTTAGCGGTTGACAAAGGCAAATATATGCTACCCGTAGCCCCACTGTCAGAACCGACTGCCGCTGGCACAGCATTGTCAAAATCATCCTTACCGGCCAAAGGCGGTGCCCCGGCCACACCTACAACCTTGAAACTATTACCCTGTATTTGAACATCTTTGCCAAGCGGATCCACAAATCCGAACAAGCCGCTCACGAGCTGCTCATCGACCACGCATACACTTTGTTGCTGATGAAGGTCAATACTGCTAAGGAATCTTCCATGAACCACTTTTAGAGGCGAAATCTCCGTGTACCAGGGAATAGAGCCTATGATTTTAATCCCCACCTTGCGACTAAGATATCGTGCTTCCTGGTCTATCTCGCGAATGGGTACAACAACCTCAACGTCGTGAAGAGTGTTTTGAATTGATTCGGCATCCTTGTAGGTCAAGCCGTAGCTGTTCATTCTATTTGCCCCGCCGGTGTCGGCTCGTACCTTTGGCGGCTCAACTGTTTCAATAATCAAATTGGTGCTGCCAAGCCGCGCTATCACCGCCTGTGTTTCCTGGCTGGCTCCCTCACCTATGGCAAGCATAGCAATAACTGAGGAGACGCCGAAGATAATTCCTAATGCGGTCAGAGTCGAACGCAGCTTGTGCATCCAAAGGCTCTTGATACCTAACTTGGCCGTCCTTTTAATTCCAAAAAATCGCATAATAACCGACGTTTATGATTATAGTTTTACTGTTTAGCTGATTCTTCTTTCTTTTCTGTCTCTGATGCAGTCCATCTCGGCGGAGCAAGTAACACTTTCTCGCCCTTGGTCAAACCACTTTTTATCTCAACAAAATTGTCGTTAAACAATCCCGTCTCAACCTCACGTTTCTCCGCACGGCTGCCTGCCATAACATAGCAAACTTCTTTGTCGTCCACCGTGACGACCGATTGTATCGGCACATAGAGAACGTCCTTTAGCTCATTAATAAGCACTTCAACCTTCCCTGTCATACCGGTCTTGATAGCATCGTCCATTCCGTCAATGCTCACATCAGTAGTGTAAACTTTAAGGTCCGGATTCAGGAATTCATCGGGGTTTGCTAATGGTGCTTTTTTCAGCACCCTGCCCGTAAAGACCTTATCCGGAAATGCAGCAATGGTTATCCTGGCCGGTTGGTTCGGCTCAATCTTATCAATCCAGACTTCGTGAATCTTGATCTCGACTTTCATTTTGGATGCATCAGGTATCGTGATAATCTTATAGCCTTCAGGTACTTCCGCTCCCTGCTCAATCTTGTACCTGACCCACCGTTCCGTGCTCGACCAGTAAACTACCTGACCCGGGGCAGGGGCCTTAATCACACAAGCTTTAATCTGGTCGTTGAGTTTTTCCAGGCGCTTCCTTTGCATTTCGAACGTGGCACTCGCATTCGCCAGCTTCGCCTTGGCCTGGGCCAACTGTGCACGGGCTCGTGCCTGAGTTCGCTCTAATTCCAGCTTGGCCTCCTTATAGTCGCTCAGGAACGTCTGGGCTTGTTTGCTGAAATCGTAAAGCTGAAACAATTCCATTTCTTTCAAGGCTGCTTTCACTTGAACATCTTTACTGGCTTTATCCAGTTGAGCACTTTTCAAATCAAGCTCTGATGCGTAATTCGCATCGCGCAGCTTTTCGGTCCCTTCCAAGAAATCAGTCGCTTTGTCTAAGTTTCCCCGGGCAAGAAAAATAGCATCTTGTAATGTATCCACTTGTTTCGAAGCCTCGCCACCCAGGCTGTTGGGATCTTTCATCAGGGATATCATATTAGGATCAAAATTCGGTTCACTAATTATTTGATCTGCAATATCTGCACCCAGATACTTCTGAAAGTCTATCAGGGCGAATTTCACTTTCAACTCGGCGGCAGTAATGTCACTTTCATTTTGTTTTACCTGAATAAGATGGGATTCTTTTGCATCTTCGTGGGCTGCTTCGGCGTTTGCAAACTCAATGTTCTTTTGTGCTATTTGCTCCTCCAACTTCGAAGAATCCAGCTCTACCAGCACTTTGCCATCATTCACATCTTCCGGAGTTATAGTAGTACCTTCAGGAACAATGCTGACTATAGTCGCCCGTCCTTCCACCTTGGACTTAATATCTACCGAGTCAACAGCCTTGATGTCACCGCTTTCAGTCACGCTGATAGTCAAATCACCTTGTTCTACTGTAAACAATCCCGTTCCCGTATTCGAACTACCAGAGCCGCCCGTCTTATAACGTAAAAATCCGAACACACCTACAGCAACAACTACAGCCACGGAAATCAATATCAGAATAGTCCGTCTGGCTAATCCTAAATTGCCATTCACTTTGTTATCTTGCCTTTTTGTGCTCTTTACTTTCATCATATTATCTCACTCAATTTCACTTCCTTTTTTCGCTCCTACATTCCGTCCGGTCTGACCTGCAAAATGCCAAGTTTCTGTGAAGAAGTTTACAATTGTATTGTCTAAAAAACGCACAACATCATTTTGGGCTTCTAATTCGACAATGCCCATTTGACGTCATTTTTATACCGACCCTCCGATTATATTGACCATAATACCAAACCTGACTCAAAATACAAGACCTAAAACTGTTTTTATGTCAAATTATCTGACCGGAATCACAAATAAAACGGGCGAAGCAGCTCATTTTTTAACAATTGCCCGCCTTAATTCAACTGAAAGTTCCGTCTTCTCCCAGAACACCCCTCATCTTTGAATTTAAGATACCTCAGGAGGCCATTTAGACGATGTACTCGTATTGATGATTGTTCTACCTGCGGTGTGACCGGGATAGGGCTTTTCCCGATAGAAGAAACAGGCTCTGCCCTGATTTACAGAATCCAACCTCTGGTTATCATTAGCGTAGTTAAAAAGCTTAAGAGAGTTTGACTAATGTTGTTTG
>Ga0114922_10002946_pt1 | contig 15916 bp, 23 predicted proteins | sample AartaG_FD_100975 | JGI IMG/M metagenome (GOLD analysis project Ga0114922, IMG submission 100975) | Deep subsurface microbial communities from Aarhus Bay to uncover new lineages of life (NeLLi) - Aarhus_00045 metaG | ecosystem: Environmental > Aquatic > Marine > Oceanic > Sediment | place...
AGAATGAAAGGATTTGCCAAAAGAGGCAGCAAACTGGCATTTGGTTCATTTGGAATTAAAGCTATGCAATCTGCATGGATTACAGGAAGACAACTTGAAGCGGCACGTCAGGCAGTTACACGTTATATGAAGCGTGAAGGTCAAATCTGGATTAGAATTTTTCCCGATAAACCAATCACCAAAAAACCTGCTGAAGTAAGAATGGGTAAAGGGAAAGGTGCACCGGAAGGATTTGTTGCTCCAGTTACACCAGGAAGAATAATAATTGAAGCAGAGGGTGTATCATTTGATGTTGCAAAAGAAGCTATGCGCTTGGCAGCACAGAAACTGCCCATTACTACTAAGTTTGTTGTCAGACATGATTATGAGGTAACCTAAAATATATTGCAATGAAAGCTTCTGAAATTGAGGAACTTAGCATAAAAGAAATTGAAGAGAGGATTGACAATGAGAGAACTTTTTTAATTCGTCAAAAATTAAATCATGCAATTTCTCCGCTTGACAATCCAATGAAAATGCGGGAAACAAAAAGGACGATAGCAAGGTTGTGCACATTGCTTAAGCAAAAGATGCTGGAAAATAATAAGAACAATTAATATTTAATAAATGGGAAAAAGAAATATACGTAAAGAGCGTATTTGCATAGTAGTAAGTAACAAAATGAATAAGTCTATTGTTGTTACTGAAAAACGTAAGATGATGCATCCTATTTACGGAAAATTCATAAATAAGACCTCAAAATTTACGGCTCATGATGAAAAAAATGAGTGTAATATTGGTGATCTGGTCAGAATTATGGAAACACGGCCTTTAAGCAAAAATAAAAACTGGAGATTAATTGAAATAATAGAAAGAGCTAAATAGTCATGATACAACAAGAATCAAGATTATCGGTTGCAGATAACAGCGGCGCAAAAGAAGTTTTGTGCATCAGAGTCTTAGGAGGAACAAAAAGAAGATATGCAAGTATAGGTGATAAAGTAGTTGTAACGGTAAAAAACGCGATACCTTCAGGCGAAGTAAAAAAAGGCACTGTTAGTAAAGCCATTGTTGTAAGAACTAAAAAAGAGATTCGCAGATCTGATGGATCATACATTCGCTTTGACGATAATGCTTGTGTTCTGGTAAATGATGTGAACGAACTAAGGGGAACCAGAATTTTTGGTCCGGTAGCACGGGAACTCCGTGATCAGTATATGAAAATAATATCATTAGCCCCTGAGGTACTATAATTAGTTAAACTTTTGTATAAATGCAGAAAAAATTACATGTTAAAAAAGGAGATACGGTATTTGTAGTCACAGGCGAATATAAAGGCCAAAAAGGCAGAGTGCTTGAGGTTATTCGAAAGACAAATAAAGCTATAATTGAGGGTATTAATATGATATCAAAGCATACAAAACCAAACTCCAAGCATCCTCAAGGTGGAATTATTAAAAAAGAAGCACCAGTTCATATATCAAATCTAATGCTTGTAGATCCATCATCTGGTGAACCTACAAGAATAGGCAGAAAATTAAGTAATAAAAATAAACTTATTAGATACTCAAAAAAATCAGGAGAGGAAATTAAATAATGTCTTATATACCTAATCTTAAGCAAAAATATAAGGAAGAAATTATTCCGGCTCTAACCAAAGAATTTGGATACACATCAGTAATGCAGGTACCCCGGATAAATAGAATAGTTATTAATCAGGGTGTTGGTCAAGCTGTGGCTGATAAGAAACTTATTGATGTCGCACAGGAAGAGCTTACATTAATTGCAGGACAGAAAGCTATCCAAACATTCTCAAAAAAAGACATTTCTAATTTTAAGCTAAGAAAAAAGACGCCAATTGGAGTGAAAGTTGTTCTTAGAAGAGATAGAATGTACGAATTCCTTGAAAGACTGATTAGTACGGCACTCCCGAGAATCAGGGATTTCAGAGGTTTGAATACTAAATTTGACGGCAGGGGTAACTACAATCTTGGCATACAGGAACAGATAATATTCCCGGAGATTGATATTGATAAAATAATCAAAATCCTTGGTATGGAAATTACTTTTGTTACTACAGCAAAAACTGATGAAGAAGGCCATTCCTTATTAAAAGAATTTGGCCTGCCTTTTAAAAATATTAAAAAAACTTAGTATGGCTAAAGAATCTATGAAAGCTCGTGAAATCAAGCGTAGAAAACTTGTTGAAAAGTTCGCTAAAAAGCGCGCTATTCTCAAAGCTGAAGGAGATTATCAGGGACTAAGCAGATTACCTCGAAATTCAAATCCTATTAGACTGCACAACAGATGCCAGTTAACAGGAAGACCTAAAGGTTATATGAGGCAATTCGGACTTAGCAGGATTTCATTCAGAGAAATGGCTTCCGAAGGATTAATACCGGGAGTAAAAAAGGCTAGTTGGTAACTATAAATTAATTTGTAACGCGTAAATAATAAACTGATAATATTTATGACAGATCCTATTGCCGATTATTTAACCAGAATACGTAACGCCATAATGGCCAAACATAAAGTAGTTGAGATACCTGGTTCGAACCTTAAGAAAGATATAACAAAGATCCTTCATAATCAAGGTTATATTCTTAACTACAAATTTATTGACGATGAAATACAAGGTAAAATAAAAATAGCATTAAAATATAATCCTGAATCCAAATTACCTGCTATAAGATCTATTAAAAGGGTAAGCCGTCCGGGATTAAGAAGATATGCAGGAAAAGATAATATCCCCAGAGTTTTGAATGGATTAGGTGTTGCTATTCTGTCAACATCAAAAGGTGTAATGACAGATAAAGAAGCACGGGAACAACAAGTTGGGGGTGAAATATTATGCTATGTACATTAAACAGGAGGAATAAATAAATGTCACGAATAGGATTACTACCAATAAATATTCCGGAGGGTGTAACAATTAATGTTGACCCGGATAATATTGTTAATGTTAAGGGACAGCTTGGAGAATTGAGCCAAAAAGTCAATTCTGATATTAAGGTTGAAATTAAAGATAATATAATATCTATTATTAGGCCGACTGATCAAAAGAGACATAAGGCACTTCACGGCCTATACCGTGCCTTAATATATAATATGGTTGAAGGTGTTTCCAAAGGATATGTCATTCAGCAAGAATTAGTAGGTGTTGGATATAGGGCTGAAGTAAAAGGTCAGAAACTTGAGCTGAATTTGGGTTTTTCTCATGATATTCATTTTGAGTTGCCAAAAGAAATAATTGTAGAAGCAAAGACCGAGAGAAGAAGTAACCCTATTATTACACTTAAGAGTGTTGATAAACAACTTATTGGGCAAGTTGCCGCAAAAATACGTTCACTGAGGAAACCTGAACCTTATAAAGGTAAGGGTATAAAATTCGTCGGTGAAAAACTTAGAAAGAAAGCTGGTAAATCTGCAAGCGTTTAATTGTTGATAAAAATTTTTAATGATGGCTGTAACAAAGGAACAAAGAAGACTAAGAATTAAGAAAAGAATAAGAAAAGTAATCTTTGGGACAAAAGAAAAACCAAGATTAACTGTATTTCGGAGTAATAAACAAATTTATACACAATTTGTCAATGATGCAAAGGGTACTACTTTGCTTGCCGTATCTTCTCTAAACAAAGAAATTGCTGAAAAGAAAAACATAACTAAAATTGAACAGGCAAAACTCGTTGGAAAACTTGCAGCTGAAAAATCTAAAGATGCTGGTATAAAGAATATTGTTTTTGACAGAAACGGGTATCTCTATCATGGAAGAATTAAAGCTCTTGCTGACGCGGCCAGGGAAGGTGGACTAAAATTTTAAAAATTATGCTAACAACAAGTATTAGAAAAGTAAAAACTACGGATTTAGATTTAAAGGACCGATTAGTAAGTATACAAAGAGTTACTAAAGTTACTAAGGGTGGACGTACGTTTAGTTTTTCCGCAGTTGTGGTTGTGGGAAATGAAGATGGTATAGTTGGTTTTGGCCTTGGAAAAGCCAATGAAGTAACTACAGCTATTGCAAAAGGAATAGAAGATGCAAAGAAGAATCTGATAAAAGTCCCTATCTCAAAAGGTACCATACCACATGAGCAATTTTCTAAATATGAGGGAGCAAAAGTGTACATTAAACCTGCATCAAGCGGAACAGGTGTGAAGGCTGGAGGAGCAATGCGTGCAGTGTTTGAAAGCGTAGGTATAACTGATGTTCTGGCAAAATCAAAAGGTTCATCAAATCCTCATAATCTTGTTAAGGCTACATTTACAGCACTTTTACAGCTTAGAGATGCATATACTGTAGCCCAGCAAAGAGGCATAACTCTGCATAAAGTTTTTAACGGATAAAGCTTAAATAATTTATTATCAAATGGCTAAAATAAAAGTAACTCAGGTAAGAAGCAGGATAGGAAGTACCAAGAGACAGAAAAGAACACTTGATGCTCTGGGATTGAGAAAGATAAGCTCAACTGTTGAGATAGAAGCTACACCTCAAATGTTAGGAATGGTCAATAAAATAAAACATTTGGTAAATATTGAGAAACCAAGTTAATTAAAGATATTATAGAAGATATGGACTTAAGTAATATGAAACCGGCAAAGGGTTCAATAAAAAGTAAATCACGACTCGGAAAAGGTCAGGGTTCAGGAAAAGGAGGAACTGCCACCAAAGGACATAAGGGAGCTAAGTCACGGTCAGGATATAAAAGAAAAAAAGGTTTTGAAGGAGGACAAATGCCTTTACAAAGAAGAGTACCTAAATACGGGTTTATTAATATTAACAGAAAAGAATATAAAGGAATTAACATAGGTACTTTGCAGACTCTGGCTGATACAAAAAAGCTGACCTCAATTGATGTTCAGACTTTAATTGATGCAGGTCTTACTTCAAAGAAACAATTAATAAAAATTCTTGGAAATGGGAAACTTACTTCTAAACTTGAAGTTAAAGCCCATGCTTTTTCAAAATCTGCTAAAGAAGCTATTGAAGCTTTAAAAGGTACTGCAGTAAAAATTTAAGTGAATGAAAGCATTTATTGATACAATTAAGAACATTTATAAAATTGAGGAGCTTAGATCAAGAATACTATATACTCTTGGTATACTATTAGTATATCGCCTGGGGACAAAAATAGTGTTACCGGGTGTAGATCCTTCCCAATTACAGTTATTGCAGGAAAGAGCTTCTCAGGGAGTATTGGGTCTTCTGAATATGTTTTCCGGTGGCGCCTTTGCTAATGCTTCAATATTTGCACTTGGAATTATGCCGTATATTTCTGCTTCGATAGTAATTCAACTACTTGGAATTGCTGTACCCTATTTCCAGAGATTACAAAAAGAAGGAGAGAGCGGGAGAAGAAAAATCAATCAGATAACAAGATACCTGACAGTTGGCATATTAATAATCCAGGCTCCGACATATCTGACACAAATTCCACCGGAAGCACGTGTTATGCAACGACTGTTTGTTCCTTTTTCCATACTCATTCTCACAACAGGTACTATGTTTATTATGTGGCTCGGTGAAAGAATAACAGACAAAGGAATAGGTAATGGTATCTCCCTGATTATTATGATTGGAATAATAGCACGATTTCCATTTGCCATTTCCAGTGAGCTTATAGCAAGACTTGAAAAACAAGGAGGAGGATTAGTTGCATTTCTGGTAGAAGTTGTGTTTTTATTCCTTGTATTTGTTATAAGTATATTGTTGGTACAGGGAACCAGAAGAATACCGGTACAATACGCAAAAAGAATAATCGGGAACAAACAATATGGGGGTGTAAGACAGTATATTCCCCTTAAAGTAAATGCTGCAGGTGTTATGCCAATTATCTTCGCACAGGCAATAGTCATGTTGCCATTATCATTTGCTCGTTACGGCGGGGATTCTTTATCAGGATTCGTATCAGCATTTGCCAATCCCGTAGGCTTTTTATACAACTTTACAAATGCAATTTTAATTGTATTATTTACATATTTCTATACTGCCATTACAATTAATCCTACTCAAATGGCAGAAGACATGAAAAAACATGGAGGTTTTATCCCGGGAGTGAAACCAGGGAGAAAGACAGCAGAATTTCTGGATAACATCATGTCAAGAATTACATTACCAGGTTCAATTTTCCTGGCATTTGTGGCCATATTACCAGCCTTTGCAATGAAAGCAGGCATTACCAGAGGATTTGCATATTTTTATGGAGGAACATCATTACTTATTATGGTTGGAGTTATACTGGACACATTACAACAAATAGAAAGTCATTTGTTAATGCGGCATTATGATGGCTTAATGAAATCGGGCAGAATAAAAGGAAAAGCTGGAGGAATAGCTTCTTCCATGTAACATAATTTACGTTCTTTGATGATTTTTTATAAAACAGAAGAAGAGATTGAATTGCTTGGAAAAAGTAATCAGCTGGTGTCAAAAACCCTGGCTGAAGTTGCTAAGTTGATACAACCCGGTATTACAACGTTGAAATTAGACCGGCAAGCAGAGGAATACATACTGGATAACGGAGGAAAACCTGGTTTTAAGGGATATAATAAGTATCCGAAAACGCTTTGTACATCCGTAAACAGCGAGGTTGTACATGGAATCCCATCTGCCTACGAGCTTAAAGATGGAGATATAGTATCAATTGACTGCGGAGTAATTTTAAACGGATATTATGGGGATTCAGCTTATACTTTTTCTATTGGTAAAATTGATGATAGTATTAAAAAACTAATGAAAGTAACAAAGGAGTCTTTATTCAAGGGAATTGAATTTGCAGTTGATGGACTCAGAATAGGTGATATCGGTTATGCAATTCAGGATCATTGTGAGCATGCAGGATTTTCTGTAGTAAGGGAAATGGTTGGACATGGTTTGGGAAAAAATTTGCACGAAGCGCCCGAAGTACCTAATTATGGGCGAAGAGGAAAAGGAATTATGCTTAAGAAGGGAATGGTGATTTGCATAGAGCCAATGATAAACATGGGAAATAAAGAAATCGTGCAGGAAAAAGATGGCTGGACCATAAGAACAGCTGATAATAAACCATCAGCACATTATGAACTGGCAGTAGCAGTCAATAAAAACAAAGCTGACATATTATCCAACTTTAAATGCATTGAAGAAGTAATTAATAATAAACAAAATACATAACGTATAAGTTATTAAATTAAATATAATGGCAAAACAACCTTCAATTGAACAAGATGGTGTTATAAAAGAAGCCTTATCAAATGCAATGTTTAGAGTAGAGCTTGAAAATGGACATATAATTACTGCTCACATTTCCGGAAAAATGAGAATGCATTATATAAAAATTCTCCCCGGGGATAAAGTAAAAGTTGAAATGTCGCCTTATGATCTTACAAAAGGGAGAATTACATTCAGATATAAATAATTAAAAATAAAATGAAATGAAGGTTCGGGCATCAGTTAAAAAGCGCAGTTCTGATTGCAAGATAGTAAAAAGAAAAGGGCGCATTTATGTAATAAATAAGAAAAATCCCAGGCATAAACAAAGGCAGGGTTAATACGCTATTAACTATTTTTAAATTTAAAAATTAAACTATGGCAAGAATTGTTGGTGTCGACTTACCAAAAAATAAAAGAGGAGAAATAGGATTAACATATATTTTTGGAATAGGACGTAGTATCGCTAATAAAATATTACAGGAAGCAAATGTGGATAAAGAAATTAAAGTAAAAGACTGGACAGATGACCAGATTAGTAATATTAGAAAAGTAATTAATGATAATTACAAAGTTGAAGGAGAATTACGGTCAAGTGTACAGATGAACGTTAAGCGATTAATGGACATTGGTTGTTACAGGGGAATTAGACACCGTATTGGCCTCCCGGTAAGAGGACAAAGTACAAAAAATAATGCCCGGACAAGAAAGGGCAGAAGAAGAACCGTTGCAAACAAAAAGAAAGCAACTAAATAAGAGTATATTATGGCAAAGAAAACAGGAACATCAAGAAAAAAGGCTGTAAAAATTGAACCTGCAGGACAGGCTCATATCCATGCTTCATTTAATAATATAATCATATCACTGACTAATAATCAGGGGCAGGTTATTTCATGGGCATCGGCAGGTAAGATGGGATTTAAAGGTTCAAAGAAGAATACTCCGTATGCTGCCCAGACAGCTGCCGCAAATTGTTCAAAAACTGCGTATGACTTAGGCCTGAGGAAAGTTAAAGTATTTGTAAAGGGCCCCGGCGCAGGAAGAGAGTCTGCAATTAGAACTATTCATACAGCAGGTATTGAGGTTGTAGAGATTGTTGACGTAACACCGTTACCTCATAATGGATGCAGACCACCAAATAGAAGACGTGTATAAATATTAAATATAATTCATATTATTTAAATTCAATATTGTAAATGGCTAGATATATAGGTCCAAAAACTAAGGTTGCAAGAAAATTTGGAGATCCGATATTTGGGACTGACAAATCCCTTGATAGGAAAAATTATCCTCCCGGAATGCATGGTACTAACAGAAAAAGGAAAAAACTTTCTGAATATGGCCAACAGTTGAAAGAAAAACAGAAGGCTAAATCTACTTATGGTGTTCTCGAAAGGCAATTCTCAAATTTATTTAAAAAAGCCTCAAGAAGCAAAGGAATTACTGGTGCAGTATTACTACAGTTGCTTGAATCAAGGCTTGATAATGTAGTCTATCGCTTGTCAATTGCACCAACACGAAGTGGCGCAAGGCAACTTGTATCACACAGGCATATAACAGTAAACGGTGAAATAGTAAATATTCCTTCATATTCATTAAGAGCAGGTGATATTATTGGGGTGCGGGAGAAATCAAAAGCTTTTGAGGTTATTAAAAATTCCCTCTCTGGCAATAGAAATGCATACTCGTGGCTTGAATGGGATTCTAACGAGATGGCCGGTAAATTCCTGAATAAACCTGAAAGAGAGGAAATCCCTGAAAATATAAAAGAACAATTAATTGTTGAATTGTATTCTAAATAATCTAAATAATAATTCGTTTTTATGGCAATATTAGCTTTTCAAAAACCAGATAAGGTAATAATGATCGATTCTGACGACAAATTCGGAAAATTCGAATTTCGCCCGTTAGAACCCGGATATGGTATTACTGTAGGAAATTCTTTAAGAAGAATTCTCCTTTCTTCTTTAGAGGGATATGCAATAACTATGATTAAGATGGAAGGAATTGAACATGAATTCTCTTCAATTACCGGGGTGATTGAAGATACGACTGAAATAATATTGAACTTAAAACAAATTCGATTTAAGAAACTGATTGAAGAAATTGACAATGAAAAAATCGTTGTCACACTTACCGGTCAGGAAGCATTTAAAGCCGGTGACTTAAACAGATTTTTAAGCAGTTTTGAAGTGTTGAATCCTGACCTAGTGGTTTGTCATATGGAACCAGATGTTGAACTGCAGATGGAAATTGTTCTGAACAAAGGCAGAGGTTATGTGCCGGCAGAAGAAAATAAACCTCTTGATGCAGAGTTCGGCCTTATTCCTGTTGATTCAATTTTCACTCCAATACGTAATGTAAAATATTCAATAGAAAATTACAGGGTAGAACAAAAGACAGATTATGAGAAATTAATTCTTGAAATACAGACCGATGGATCAATACACCCTAAGGAGGCATTGAAAGAAGCGGCTAAAATATTAATCTATCATTTTATGTTATTTTCCGATGAAAAGATTACTCTCGAAGCTGATGAAAAATCCACACAGGAAGAATTTGATGAGGAAGTACTGCATATGAGGCAATTACTGAAGACCAAACTAGTTGACCTGGACCTTTCTGTAAGAGCATTAAACTGTTTAAAAGCAGCTGAAGTAGATACTTTAGGGGATTTGGTAAAATTTAATAAAAATGACCTGCTTAAATTCAGAAACTTTGGTAAAAAATCTCTTACCGAATTAGATGAATTGCTCGAAAGCATGAATCTTTCATTTGGAATGGATACTTCCAAATATAAATTGGACAAAGAATAATATTATATAACTCATTTATAATCCGGATTTTTAATGTTATATTTTTTTAATTTGAAAATCATGATTATAATTCAAAACAGGATACTATAATGCGACATAGAAAAAGCTTTAACCATTTAAGCAGGAAGAGAGGTCACAGAAAAGCTATGCTGTCAAATATGGCTGCATCCTTAATAATGCATAAAAGGATCAAAACCACAACAGCAAAAGCTAAAGCATTAAGAATGTTTATTGAGCCATTGATTACCAAATCAAAGGATGACTCAACTCATTCAAGGAGAATAGCTTTTAGTTACCTTCAAAATAAGGATGCCGTCACAGAATTATTTAGAGAAATATCACCTAAGATTGCTGAACGGCCAGGTGGATATACCAGAATATTAAAGACAGGTACCAGATTAGGTGATAATGCCGATATGTGTGTAATTGAACTGGTTGATTACAATGAAAATCTCCTTACGGCAAAATCAGAAGCTGCAGAAAAAACATCACGCCGAAGAAGAAGAGGTGCCAGGAAAAAAGCAATAGAATCTGAACAGGTTGACAAAAAAATAGAAGCTGATGCTAAAGAAACATCCGCACCGGTTGAAAAAGTTGAATCAAAAGAAGTACTAGCTGAAGAACCGAAATCTGAACAGGAAGCATCCACAAAAGATAAAACCGAAGAAGTTAGCGACGATGTTAAATCGGAAACTCCTGCTAAAGAAATTGATAGTAAGGATGTGGAGTCAAAATCAGATATAGCGGAAGTCAGAGAAGAAGAGACACAAGCCCCTAAAGCTGAAACTGAACAGGAGGCTTCACCTGAAGATAAAACCGAAAAAGTAAGCGACGATGCTAATTCGGAAGCTCCTGCTGAAGTAGCTGATAGTAAAGATGTAGAATCAAAATCAGATGTAGCGGAAACCCCAACGGCTGAAACAGAACCCGGGAAAGAGGAAATATCAGATGACAAAAAAGATAATAATAAAGACGTTAAAGATAAACAAGGATAAAGTTTTATGATATATTATAATTTTATTCAAACACGGGGATATATTAAAAATATTAATTTTTTATTTCATATAAATCATAAAAGTATAAATAAACCATGGGCCAAATTACTAATATACATGCACGTGAAATACTGGATTCGCGCGGAAATCCTACAATAGAGGTTGAAGTAACATTAGCAAGCGGATTTATTGGAAGAGCTGCTGTTCCTTCCGGAGCATCAACAGGTGAAAACGAAGCGCTGGAATTAAGGGATGGCGATAAAAAAAGATATCTCGGCAAGGGTGTTCTTCATGCAATAGATAATGTAAATAAAACCATTGCAAAAGAGATCATCGGTATGAATGCTCTCGATCAGGTTGGGATTGATATGAAAATGATTGAACTGGATGGTACAAAAACAAAAAGTAAACTCGGAGCAAATGCTATATTAGGTGTTTCCCTGGCTGTAGCTAAAGTTGCAGCGATGTATCATGATATGCCTTTATATCGATATATTGGAGGGACAAATGCAATAACACTGCCTGTGCCAATGATGAATATTATTAATGGAGGTTCGCACTCCGATGCACCTATTGCCTTTCAGGAATTTATGATACGTCCCATTGGAGCAAAAAACTTCAGGGAAGGTCTGAGAATGGGAGCTGAAGTATTTCATTCTTTAAAAAAAGTCTTAAAGGAAAGAAATTTAAGCACTGCTGTAGGAGATGAAGGTGGTTTTGCTCCTGAATTAACGGGTACTGAAGATGCACTGGACTCAATTCTCAAAGCTGTTAAAGCCGCTGGGTATAAACCCGGAAGAAAAGAAGATGGCGGTGATATTTCAATTGCCCTTGATTGTGCTGCTTCAGAATTTTTTGAAAATGGCAAATATAATTATAAGAAATTCGAAGGAGAAAATGGTGCAGTAAGAACCTCGGAAGAACAAACAGAATACCTTGCAGAGTTGTTAAGCAAATACCCGATTGACTCAATTGAGGATGGAATGTCAGAAGATGACTGGCACGGATGGAAAATATTAAACTCCAGGATTGGTGATAAATGCCAGGTTGTAGGTGATGATGTGTTCGTCACTAATGTAGAGTTTCTTAAAAAAGGTATTGATATGGGATGTGCCAACTCTATTTTAATAAAGGTTAACCAAATCGGAACATTAACTGAAACCCTGAATTGTGTAGAAATGGCACACCGGGCCGGGTATACTACTGTAATATCTCACCGCTCTGGTGAAACTGAAGATACAACGATTGCTGATATTTCTGTTGCAACGAACTCAGGACAAATAAAAACAGGATCGCTAAGCCGTTCCGACCGTATGGCAAAATATAATCAGTTGCTGAGAATTGAAGAGGAATTAGGAGATATTGCCACCTATGGTTATATAAAATAAATAAAGATTAATCTATTCCAGAATTTTTATTGCCTCCTGTAATGTAAGATCAATCTGCCTGATAATAGGATAATATCCTTTATTGTCAATTATATTTCTTGCAATAAAAGCAGTTAGCTGAGTTTTTAACAGTCTTTCAGAGACTTTAATTTCATCAGGTACTTTTGTTACGCCTTCATTATCTGCAAATTCTATAAAATCTCTTAAAACATTTTTCTTATTCAAATATTCTACAAATTGCTCAGGTTTATCAAATTTCTCCAATAACATTCTATTATCATCAGCATATCTGAGTGCAAAACGATACAATAAACCCCTGTTCCTTACATCTAAATAATAATCTGTAATATATGTTGTGTCAATAGGTACAAAAAAATCAGGCATTATTCCCCCGCCTCCGAAAACAATTTTGCCCCCGGGAGTTCTATACCTCAATGAATCATTAAAACGGATACTATCCTGTATAGCAAATTCGCCTTTTATATACCTGTTATTTAAGTCATTCAAATACTCCTCCAAACCGTTATCGTATGGTTTCTGGATACTTCTACCGGTTGGGGTATAGTATCTTGCAATAGTTAATCTGATAGCCGAACCATCGGATAAAGGTTTTTGTTCCTGGACCAGCCCTTTACCAAAAGTCCGTCGTCCGATAACAGTCCCCCTGTCATTATCCTGTATAGCACCGGCAAATATTTCAGTTGCAGAGGCTGAACCTTCATCAATTATAACTACCAGTTCAATATTCTCGCATATTCCGCCCGGAGTAGACCTGTATTCCTCCCTCTTTCTTGCATTACCTTCCGTATATACAATCAATTCCTTGTCTCCTAAAAACTCATCTGTAATTTTTACTGCTGAAGTCATGTAACCGCCTCCATTATTTCTTAAATCCAGAATTAATTTTTTTATTCCCTGGGTACTTAACCTGTCGAACGCGGAAATAAATTCTTCATAAGTAGTTCTTGAAAATTTGTTTATTTTTATATACCCGAGATCACCGGTTAACATATAAGCGACATCCAGGCTATACAAAGGAATATTATCGCGGACAATTTCAAAAGGAAGTAACTCTTCAACATTTCTCCTTAAAATTTCAACAATAACTTTTGTTCCTTTAGGTCCTCTTAAACGGTTAACAATCGAATCACTCGGCATATCAACTCCCGCAACTATTTCACCATCAACCTTTATTATACGGTCTCCTGCAAGAATACCAATCTTTTCAGACGGCCCGTTAGCTATTGTGCTAATGATAACAAGAGTATCATTCAGTATGTTAAACTGTACTCCAATACCCGTGAAATTACCCTCCAGTGGTTCGTTCACCCTTTGGACATCTTTAGCCGAAATATATTGTGAATGGGGATCCAAATCTTCAAGTACTTTTGGTATGGTTTTTTCAACCAGTTCCTCTTTTGAAACCGGATCGACATATTCCCTTTCAATGTAATTTAATACATTTGTCAGCTTATCAGCCCGCGGATAAATATAAAAACGCCGTTCAGAATAATTACTTTTATAGTATCTGCCGATTAATATGCCAACAGCAAGCGCTACTGCCAAAAGAACCGGATAATATATAGCTCTGCGTGAATTTTTGTATTCCATATTTGATTAAACTTATAACTCTACATATCCTACTTCAATATTTGCTCTTTTTAATAGTTTTATTCCATCTTCAGTATGATACTTATTACAGTATATTACTCTTTTTATTCCCGATTGAATAATAAGCTTGGAACATTCTATACAGGGGCCCTGAGTAACATATAATGTAGCTCCCTCACTGCTATTATTCGATTTAGCAACTTTAGTAATTGCATTAGCCTCAGCATGTAATACATATGGTTTGGTTTTATTGTCTTTATCTTCACAAATATTCTCAAAACCTGCCGGAGTACCATTATAACCATCTGAAATAATCATTTTCTCTTTTACAATTAAGGCACCTACCTGTCTGCGCTTACAATATGAATTCAATGCCCAGATTGAGGCCATTTCAAGATAACGCTTATCGAATTCCTTCTGCTTTTTACCGTATGGATGTATGGGATTGTAATTGCTCATTCTTAGAGGAGACAGTGCCCCTTTTTAGTACCGAAGGTGGGAATCGAACCCACACCCCCTCGCGGAGACATGATTTTGAATCATGCGCGTCTACCAATTCCGCCACTTCGGCATTTGATACGCAAAAATAGTAAATACAATCAATTTGAATGAAATTTTCTTTCATTAATTTATATGATTAGAATTAAGATTAGTAACTTTATTTTTGTTAAATTCTGTGTTAATATTTTTTTTAAAATTTAAGTATGCAATTGTTGCATATTTGTTATGCGATTTGTATGATAATAATTAGTAAATAATATATGCATCAGTATATCAATATATTAATTGTCGAGTTAATAAATATTCCGAAATGTTGATAAATACGAATATCATCAAGTTGCAGAAATTTGATTCTATTTCTAAATTGCATAACCTTCGTTCGTTTCTCTAAAGAACAGTTATCACTTGGATTTCCAACGTTTTAAAAAATTAGTAAATGCACACTGAAGAAATAAAGACAGGAAAAACTACCTCCGGAGACTTTAAATTAAAGAAAGATGAAAATAAAGATTTAAATAATCCTGTGAAAAAAACTTATAGTTTTAGGAAAGCTTTAGAAAGCTCTCTGGAGTATTTTAATGGTGACGAACTTGCTGCTACTGTCTGGATTAATAAATACGCCCTTAAGGATTCATCAGGCAAATTATACGAGAAGAATCCTTCTGAAATGCATAGAAGAATAGCCAGAGAAATAGCAAGGATTGAGAAAAATTATCCGAATCCATTAAGTGAGAACCAAATATATGCATTACTTAAGGATTTTAAATATATTGTCCCTCAAGGTGGCCCGATGACCGGCATAGGTAACAAACACCAGGTAGCTTCTCTTTCGAACTGTTTTGTTATCGGGCATGATAAACCCGCCGATTCGTATGGGGGTATTATGAAAATCGATCAGGAACAGGTTCAGTTAATGAAACGCAGAGGTGGCGTAGGGCATGATTTATCTCATATCCGTCCTATAGGCAGTTCAGTATTAAATAGCGCTCTCACGTCCACAGGTATCATTCCATTTATGGAAAGATATTCTAATTCAACACGGGAGGTAGCTCAGGATGGAAGAAGAGGGGCGTTAATGTTAAGTATATCCATAAAACATCCTGATGCTGAGCAGTTTATTGATGCCAAGCTAAAAAAAGGAAAAGTAACCGGAGCTAATGTTTCCGTGAAGATCGATAATGAATTTATGGATGCGGTGGTTAAAAATAAAAAGTATGTGCAACAATTCCCGATAGATTCAAAAAGTCCTGTTGTAAAAAAAGAGATTGATGCACGAAAACTTTGGAATAAAATAGTTCATAATGCATGGAAATCAGCTGAACCAGGCATATTATTCTGGGATACTATCACAATGGAATCTGTGCCGGATTGCTATTCTGACTTTGGTTATAAAACCGCTTCCACTAATCCCTGCGGAGAGATCCCCCTTTGCCCTTATGA
>Ga0114922_10002947_pt1 | contig 15912 bp, 12 predicted proteins | sample AartaG_FD_100975 | JGI IMG/M metagenome (GOLD analysis project Ga0114922, IMG submission 100975) | Deep subsurface microbial communities from Aarhus Bay to uncover new lineages of life (NeLLi) - Aarhus_00045 metaG | ecosystem: Environmental > Aquatic > Marine > Oceanic > Sediment | place...
CGGTCGACGTCGAGCTGATCACGCCGATCGCGATGGAGAGGGGCCTGCGCTTCGCCATCCGCGAGGGCGGCCACACCGTCGGCGCCGGCACGATCACCGAAATCGTGGAGTGACGCAACGATGGCGAAGGCGACCAAGCGGGAGATCATCACCCTGGCCTGCACCGAGTGCGGCGACCGCAACTACACCACCACCAAGAACCGCCGCACTGCGCAGGGCAAGCTCGAGGTGAAGAAATTCTGCAGGCGCGACCGGAGGCACACGCCGCACCGCGAGGTCAAGTGAGCGCGGGCGGCGATCGAGCGAGGTGAAAAGGCCAGTAGCTCAATTGGTAGAGCACCGGTCTCCAAAACCGGGGGTTGGGGGTTCGAGCCCCTCCTGGCCTGCCAACCTTTTCCGCCCGGCGGCGGTCGCCGGAAGGCAGAGGAAGAAATGTTCAAGAGGATCAGACGGTATTACACCGAGGTCAAGGGCGAGCTGAAGAAGAGCACCTGGCCCAAGAGGGACGAGGTGCGCAACACCACCTTCGTGGTCATCGTCACCGTGTTCATCTTCGCATTCTACCTCTACCTCTGCGACATCGTCCTCTCCCACGCGATCGGATTCATAAACGACTTCTTCAGCGGTCTGGTGGGATGACAGCAGCGGCAGAGGACAGCAAGCGCTGGTACGTGGTGCACACTTACTCCGGGTTCGAGAAGAAGGTGCAGGAGAGCCTGGAGCAGCGGATCCACGCCATGGGGCTGGAGGACCGCATCGAGGAGATCCTGATCCCCACCGAGGATGTGGTGGAGCGCCGCGGCAGCAAGCGCGTGGTGACCGACAAAAAACTCTTTCCGGGCTACCTGCTGATCCGGATGGAGATGGACGACAACCTCTGGCACTTCGTCCGCAGCACACCGAAAGTCACCGGCTTCGTCGGCTCCGGCAAGAACCCGACGCCGCTGACCGACGAGGAGTTCGGCCAGATCGTGAACCGGATGGAGGAGACCGCCGAGAAGCCGGCCCCGGCCGTCAGCTTCGAGCACGGCGACTCGGTGCGGATCATCGACGGCCCCTTCACAAACTTCCAGGGCCGCGTCGAGGACGTCAACCTCGAGCGCAGCACGCTGCGCGTGCTGGTGACGATCTTCGGCCGGGCGACCCCGGTGGAGCTGGAGTTCCTGCAGGTAGAGAAGGTCTAGAAAGCGATGGCCAAGAAGGTTAGCGGCTACATAAAGCTGCACATCCCCGCCGGCAAGGCGACCCCCTCGCCGCCCGTCGGCCCGGCTCTGGGCCAGCACGGGCTCAACATCATGGACTTCTGCAAGGCGTTCAACACCCGCACGGCGGACCGCGAGGGCCTCATAATCCCGGTGGTGATCACCGTCTACGCCGACAAGACCTACAGCTTCGTCACCAAGACGCCGCCGGCCTCGGTGCTGATCAAGCGCGCCGTGAACATAGCCAAGGGCAGCCCGGAGCCGAACCTCGAGAAGGTGGGGCGGCTGACGCAGGCGCAGCTCGAGGAGATCGCCCGCGCCAAGATGCCCGACCTGAACGTCTACGACATCGAGGCGGCCAAGAAGATCATCGCCGGCAGCGCCCGCAGCATGGGCATAGAGATCGAGAAGTGAGGGCAGCGCCATGGCGCGACGCGGAAAGCAGATAAAGGCGGCCCGGGAGAGGGTGGAAGACCGGGCCTACGGCCTCGAGGAGGCGCTGCGCTTCCTGGTCGACGCCGGCTACGCACGCTTCGACGAGACGCTCGAGATCGCCATGCGGCTGGGCGTCGATCCCAAGCACGCAGATCAGATGGTTCGCGGCACCGTGATGCTGCCCCACGGCACCGGCAAGACCAAGAGGGTTGTCGCCTTCGCCGAGGGCGACGCCGCTGCGGCGGCCTCCGAGGCCGGCGCCGACGAGGTGGGCGCCGAGGAGCTGGCCAAGAAGATCGAGGGCGGCTGGCTCGAGTTCGACGCGGCAGTGGCCACTCCTGACATGATGCGCGTCGTCGGCAAGCTCGGCCGTGTGCTCGGGCCGCGCGGGCTGATGCCAAACCCCAAGACCGGCACCGTCAGCCCCGACGTCGGCGCGGCGGTGGCGGAGATCAAGAAGGGGAAAGTGGAGTTCCGGGTCGACAAGGCCGGCATCGTGCACGCGCCGCTGGGCAAGCTCAGCTTCGGCGTCGGCAAGCTGGCGGACAACACGCGGGCCTTCGCGACCGCGGTGATCAAGGCCAGGCCCCCCGCGGCCAAGGGGCGCTACCTGCGCGCAGTGTCCCTGAGCAGCACCATGGGGCCGGGCCTGAGCGTCGACCCCGCCACACTCGAGGAGCAGTGAGAACAGCGCCATGAAAAAAGAGCGGAAGATCCAGTTCGTCGAGGAGTGGTCGCGGGAGATAGCCGACGTGCCCCACGCTGTCCTGGTCAACTACCGCGGCCTGACGGTGGCCGAGGTCACCGAGCTACGTCGCAGGATGCGCGAGGCCGACTGCGTATACCGCGTGGTCAAGAACAACCTGGCCTGCCGCGCGCTGCCGGGCACCGCGCTCGAGGGCTTGGCCGAGCACTTCGTGGGGCCGTGCGCGGTGGCCTACAACCGTCAGGATCCGGTGGTGCTGGCCAAGACGCTGGTCGAGTTCGGCAGGGACAACCCGGCGCTGGAGGTTAAGGTCGGCGTGGTGGAGGGCCGGCTGCTCGAGGCCGACCAGATCAAGCAGCTCTCCAAGACACCTGCCAGGGTCGAGCTGCTGGCCAGGCTGGCCTTCCTGCTGCAGCACCCGATCCGGGGCTTCGCTACGGCACTGAAAAACGTAGTGCGCAACCTGGCGGTTGTTCTCGACCAGGTCGCTAGGAGCAGAGAGTAACTTCGGCCGCAGCCAAGGCCGATACTGGAGGAGACGATGGCAGAACTAGACAACGAAAAGATCATCGAGCACATCAAGGGCATGAACGTTCTCGACCTCAACAACCTGGTCAAGGCGATCGAAGAGGAGTTCGGCGTCAGCGCCTCGGCCGCCGTCGCCGCCGGCCCTGCCGTCGCGGGCCCCGCCGGGACGGCCGCCGAGGAGAAGACCGAGTTTAACGTAGTCCTGGAGAGCTTCGGCGACAAGAAGGTGCAGGTGATCAAGGCGGTGCGCGAGCTCACCAGCCTCGGGCTGAAGGAGGCCAAGGAGCTGGTGGACAAGTGCCCCAGCCCGGTTAAGGAGGCAGTCGGCAAAGAGGAGGCCGAGGCGGCCAAGAGCAAACTGGAGGAGGCCGGAGCGCAAGTCCAGATCAAGTGAAGGGCGTGGCGGAACTCCTCCGGAATCAGGGCGGAACGGCGAGGGGGCGAGGGGGCCAGGTCGGCCCCGCGTCGCCGCGTGCGTGCCCAATGGCTCTTTTTAATCGAGATCCTATGGCCTGGCGCACGGGGTCGAGGGCTCACCCCGGCGCGCCTCGATGGGCGAGTTGAACCGAGGCCGAACCCTCCCCCACGTCGGGGCGGCGGCCCGAAACAGTCTCTGTTTAGGAGAATCATCGATGGCCAAGATGAGCAAAAGGGAGCGGACAGGCTTCGCCGAAATCCCCTCCGCCATCCCGATACCGAACCTCATTGGCATCCAGAAGGAAAGCTACAACCGCTTCCTGCAGATGAACCTGCTGCCCAACGAGCGCAGCGACGTCGGCCTGCAGGCCGTCTTCAAGAACATCTTCCCGATCACAGACTACCGCGAGAACTGCTCGCTCGAGTTCGTCAGCTACACAATAGGGGAGTGGGAGTGCGCCTGCAGCCGCCTCAGCGGCCTGCACCACCTGCGCTCCTCCTGCAAGAAGTGCGACGCGCCGCTGCCGCCGGCGCCGGAAGGCGTCGCCGAGGTGGTCTGCCAGCAGCCGAACTGCGGGCACGTCAACAAGATCTCGCCGGCGACCTGCGAGTTCTGCGGCACGCCCGTCAGGCCGCGCTACAAGTACGGCGTCGAGGAGAGCATCGAGCGCGGCATGACCTTCAGCGCGCCGCTGAGGGTGACGATCCGGCTGGTGGTCTGGGACAAGGACGAGGAGACCGGGGCCAAGAGCATCCGCGACATCAAGGAGCAGGACGTATACTTCGGCGACATCCCGCTGATGACCGATGGCGGCACCTTCATCATCAACGGCACCGAGCGGGTGATCGTCAGCCAGCTCCACCGCAGCCCCGGCGTCTTCTTCCACTACAACGCCGCCAAGAACCTGCACTTCGCGCAGATCATCCCCTACCGCGGCTCCTGGGTCGAGTTCGAGATCGACAAGAAGGAACTGATGGCGGTGCGGATCGACCGCAAGCGCAAGTTCCCGGCAACCATCCTGCTCAGGGCCCTCGGCCTGACCAGCAGCGAGGCGATCGTCCGCCGCTTCTGCCGCCTCGGCACCCTGCGCGGCGGCGAGGGCGGGCTGAGACTCGACCTCAGCGAGGCTTGTCTGGGCATGGCGCTCGCCGCCGACGTCAAGAAGGGCAAGGAGACGCTGGCCCCCGCCGGCCGCAAGCTCACCAGGGGGCTGATGGCCAAGCTGAGGAAGGCCAGCATCGACTCCTTCCCCACAGAGCGGGAGGCACTGGAGGGCGCGCTGGCCGCCGCGGACGTCGTCGACCTGGAGAGCGGCGAGATCCTGCTGGAGGTTAACGAGGAGGTCGAGCCCAAGCTCGAAGAGATCTTCGGCGCTGGCATCGCTAAGCTGGAAGTTTTCTTCCCCGAGCGCGACCGGGTCAGCGCGGTGATCGCGGCCACGCTCAAGAAAGACTCCGTCCGCTCCGTCGAGGAGGCGCTGATGGAGATCTACCGCCGCCTGCGGCCCGGCGACCCGCCAACGGTGGAGAGCGCGCGCAAGCTGTTCGAGACGATGTTCTTCGAGCCGCAGGCCTACGACTTCTCGCGCGTCGGGCGGCTTAAGTTCAACACCAAGCTCGGCACCGACGTCGAACTCGACCAGAAGACCCTCACCCGCGAGGACTTCCAGGCGGTGGTCGAGTACCTGCTGCAGCTCCGCGCCGGAAAGGGATCGGTCGACGACATAGACCACCTCGGCAACCGCCGCGTGCGCTGCGTCGGCGAGCTGCTGGAAAACCAGTTCCGCATCGGCCTGGTGCGCATGGAGCGGGCGATCAAAGAGAAGATGAGTGTCTACCCGGAGATCGCCACCGCCCTGCCGCACGACCTGATCAACGCCAAGCCGGTGCTCAGCGCCATCAAGGAGTTCTTCGGCTCCAGCCAGCTGAGCCAGTTCATGGACCAGACCAATCCGCTCAGCGAGATCACCCATAAGCGGCGCCTCAGCGCTCTCGGCCCCGGCGGCCTCAGCCGCGAGCGCGCCGGCTTCGAGGTGCGCGATGTCCACCCCTCCCACTACGGCCGCATCTGCCCGATCGAGACGCCGGAGGGGCCGAACATCGGGCTGATCTCCAGCCTCAGCAGCTACGCGCGCGTAAACGAGTTCGGCTTCATCGAAACCCCCTACCGCAAGGTGGAGGGAGGCAAGGTGGTTGACTACGTGCGCGTCAGCAAGCCCGGCGCCGGCAGGTTCAAGGTGGGCGAGGTGGTCAAGGCCGTCAATCTGGCCCGGGAGCAGAAGCGGATGAGGGCGGCCAAGAAGAAGCCGCCAGAGGGCGAGCCGCACGCCTTCTACCTCAGCGCCTACGAGGAGGACAAGTACTACATCGCCCAGGCCAACGCCAGGCTCGACAGCCGCATGCGCTTCATCAACGAGCGGGTCAACGCCCGCAAGGCCGGCGAGACGATGCTCGCCGCCCGCGACGAGCTGTCCTTCATCGACGTCAGCCCCAAGCAACTAGTCAGCGTGGCGGCCTCCCTGATCCCCTTCCTCGAGCACGACGACGCCAACCGTGCCCTGATGGGCTCGAACATGCAGCGCCAGGCCGTGCCGCTGCTGACCACAGAGGCCCCCTACGTCGGCACCGGCATGGAGGAAATCACAGCGCGCGACAGCGTCGCCGTGGTGCTCTGCCGCCGCGACGGCGTCGTCGATAGCGCCGACGCCCAGCGTGTCGTGGTCAAGCTCGACACCGAGGGCACCGGCAAGGGCAAGAGCACCGGCGCCGACGTTTACACACTCAACAAGTTCAAGCGCAGCAACCAGAACACCTGCATCAACCAGAAGCCGATAGTCAAGGTCGGCCAGCGCGTGCAGCGGGGCGACGTGCTCGCCGACGGCCCCTGCACCAGCCACGGCGAGCTGGCCCTGGGCCGCAACGTGCTGGTAGCCTTCATGCCCTGGCGCGGCTACAACTTCGAGGACGCCATCCTCATCAGCGAGCGGCTGGTCAAGGAGGATCTCTACACCTCGATCCACATCGAGGAGTTCGAGATCGAGGCGCGCGACACCAAGCTCGGGCCGGAGGAGATCACCCGCGACATCCCCAACATCTCTGAGGAGCTGCTCAAGAACCTCGACGACAGCGGCATCATCCGCATCGGCGCCCGCGTCCGCCCCGGCGACATACTGGTCGGCAAGGTGACACCCAAGGGCGAGACGCAGCTGACGCCAGAGGAGAAGCTGCTGCGGGCGATCTTCGGCGAGAAGGCCGGCGACGTGCGCGACGCCTCCCTCTACACCCCGCCGGGCATCGACGGCGTCGCCGTCGACGTCCGCATCTTCAGCCGCAAGGGCATCGAGAAGGACGAGCGGGCCCTGGAGATCGAGGGCGACGAGATCGACCGCCTCGAGAAGGACCTGGCCGACGAGATCCGCATCATAAACGCCGAGCGGGCCCGCAAGGTCTCCGAAATCGTCGTCGGCAAGGCGTTGGCTGCCGACGTCATCGACGACGAGAGCGGCGAGGTGGTGGCCGAGGCCGGGACCAAGCTGACCAAGGAGGCCCTCGCCAAGCTCGGCGACGCGCTCGCGCGCGACGTCGTCATCGACCACAAGAAACAGGAGATCGTCGACCAGGTCAACGCTAAGATCGACAAGCAGATCGACGTGCTCAAGGTCCAGTTCGCGGAGAAGACTAGCCAGTTCGACCACGGCGACGAGCTCCCGCCCGGCGTGCGCAAGAGCGTCAAGGTCTACATCGCCATGAAGCGCAAGCTGCAGGTCGGCGACAAGATGGCCGGCCGCCACGGCAACAAGGGAGTCATCGCCCGCATCCTGCCCGAGGAGGACCTGCCCTACATGCCCGACGGCACGCCCATCGAGATCATCCTCAACCCGCTCGGCGTGCCCAGCCGCATGAACGTCGGCCAGATCCTGGAGACCACCCTCGGCTGGGCCGGGCACGAGCTGGGGGTGAACTACGCCACGCCGGTCTTCAACGGGCCGAGCGAGGCGGAGATCGGGGCAGAGCTCAAGAAGGCCGGCCTGCCGCCGGACGGCAAGACGGTGCTCCACGACGGGCTCACCGGCGAGCCGTTCGAGGGGAAGGTAACGGTGGGCAGCATCTACATGCTGAAGCTGTTCCACATGGTCGACGACAAGATCCACGCCCGCAGCATCGGCCCCTACAGCCTCATCACCCAGCAGCCGCTGGGCGGCAAGGCGCAGTTCGGCGGCCAGCGCTTCGGCGAGATGGAGGTCTGGGCCCTCGAGGCCTACGGCGCGGCCCACGTCCTACAGGAGCTGCTCACCGCCAAGAGCGACGACGTCTACGGCCGCTCCAAAATCTACGAGGCGATCGTCAAGGGCCAGACAACGCTGGAGCCGGGCGTGCCGGAGAGCTTCAACGTCCTGGTGCGGGAGCTCCAGAGCCTCTGCCTCGACGTTCAGCTGCTCAAGAAGCCGCGCCACAGGCTGGACGAGCTTGTGGAGAAGGCCGCGGCCGCCGATACGTCCGACGTCCCGGCAGGCCGGGAAGAGGAAACCGTATAGGATTGGCGCCAGGAGGATAGGACAGTGCTGTTCGACCTGCCCCAAAAGAAACCGAGGGCCGCCATCACGCGCGACTTCGACATGGTGCGCATCAGCCTCGCCAGCCCGGAGAAGATCCGGGAGTGGAGCTGGGGCGAGGTCACCAAGCCGGAGACGATCAACTACCGCACCTTCAAGCCGGAAAAGGACGGGCTCTTCTGCGCCCGCATCTTCGGCCCGGTGACCGACTGGGAGTGCCTCTGCGGCAAGTACAAGCGGATGAAGCACCGCGGCGTGATCTGCGAGAAGTGCGGCGTCGAGGTCACCCTCAGCAAGGTGCGCCGCGAGCGCATGGGCCACATCGAGCTCGCCTGCCCCGCCTCCCACGTCTGGTTCTTCAAGGGCCTGCCCAGCCGCATCGGCCACCTGCTGGAGATCACCCTGCGCGACCTCGAGAGGGTCCTCTACTTCGAGGCCTACGTGGTGATCGACCCCGGCGAGACTCCGCTGGAGGAGAAGCAGGTCCTGACCGAGGAGGAGTACCGCCGCCTGCGCGAGGAGCACCCCGAGCCCAAATCGTTCGTCGCCAAGATGGGGGCCGAGGCGATCAAGGAGCTGCTGATGAAGGTCCGGATCGACGAGCTCGCCCTCGAGCTGCGCCACCAGATGAAGGCCGCCACCAGCCAGCAGAAGCGGCAGAAGTACTCCAAGCGGCTCAAGGTAGTCGAGGCCTTCCGCACCAGCGGCAACCACCCGGAGTGGATGATCCTCGACGTAATTCCGGTCATCCCGCCCGAGCTGCGTCCGCTGGTGCCCCTGGACGGCGGCCGCTTCGCCACCTCCGACCTCAACGACCTCTACCGCCGCGTCATCAACCGCAACAACCGCCTCAAAAAGCTCATCGAGCTCAAGGCTCCCGGCGTCATCGTCCGCAACGAGAAGCGGATGCTGCAGGAGGCCGTCGACGCGCTCTTCGACAACGGCCGCCGCGGCCGCATCCTGCGCGGCGCCAACAACCGGCCGCTCAAGAGCCTCAGCGACACGCTGAAGGGCAAGCAGGGGCGCTTCCGCCAGAACCTGCTCGGCAAGCGGGTAGACTACTCCGGCCGCAGCGTCATCGTCGTCGGGCCGGAGCTCGAGCTGCACCAGTGCGGCCTGCCCAAGAAGATGGCCCTGGAGCTGTTCAAGCCCTTCATCTACCACAAGCTCGAGCTGCGCGGCCACGTGCAGACCATCAAGGCCGCCAAGGAGATGGTCGAGGCGGAGCTCGACGAGGTCTGGGACATCCTCGAGGAGGTGATACAAGAGCACCCGGTGCTGCTCAACCGCGCGCCCACGCTCCACCGCCTCGGCATCCAGGCCTTCCAGCCGGTGCTCGTCGAGGGCAAGGCGATCAAGATCCACCCGCTGGTCTGCACCGCCTTCAACGCAGACTTCGACGGCGACCAGATGGCCGTGCACGTGCCGCTCAGCCCCATCGCGCAGATGGAGGCCTGGGTGCTGATGATGAGCACCGAGAACATCCTCAGCCCCGCCAGCGGCGGCCCGATTGCGGTGCCCAGCCAGGACATCGTGCTGGGCTGCTACTACCTCACTCACAGCCGCCCCGGCGCCCGCGGCGAGGGGCGGCTCTTCAACAGCATCGAGGACGTGCTGATCGCCCTGAACCAGCGCGAGGTCGAGACGCTCTCGCGCATCCGCCTGCGCTACAGCGGAGAGCTCGTCCAACTCGGCGAGACCGACGGCGGGCAGGATATGCTGCGCGCCCAGGTCGAGCAGGCCGAGAACCGGGTCATCGAGACCACCGTCGGCCGCTGCATCTTCAACGACGCCCTGCCGCCCGAGGTACCCTTTGTCAACGGCCTACTAAAGAAGAAGGGGCTGACGCGGCTGGTCAACTGGTGCGTCCTCGAGCTCGGCGCCGACGCCACCGTGGCGCTCCTGGACAAGCTCAAGCAGCTCGGCTTCGAGTACGCTACCGTCGCCGGCATCTCCATCGGCATCCAGGACATGGTGGTTCCCGGCGACAAGGACGAAATCATCGCCAGAGCGCGCCAGGAGGTGATCGAGATCAACCGCCAGTACCAGGAGGGGGCGATAACCAACGGCGAGCGCTACAACAAGGTGATAGCCATCTGGAGCAACGTCACCGACCATGTGGCCGATAAGATGTTCGACCAGATGGCTGAGTTCGACACCGGCGGCAGCTTCAACCCGATCTACATGATGGCCGACAGCGGCGCGCGCGGCTCCAAGCAGCAGATCCGACAGCTCGCCGGCATGGGTGGCCTGATGGCCAAGCCGTCGGGGGAGATCATCGAGACGCCGATCACAGCCAACTTCCGCGAGGGCCTGACCGTGCTCCAGTACTTCATCTCCACCCACGGCGCCCGCAAGGGCCTGGCCGACACCGCGCTCAAGACCGCCGACAGCGGCTACCTGACGCGCCGCCTCGTCGACGTTGCCCAGGATGTCATCGTCACCGAGCAGGACTGCGGCACCCTCAAGGGGATAACCGCCACCGCCATCGTCGAGAGCGGCGAGGTGATCGAGAGCCTCTACGACCGCATCATCGGCCGCGTGGCGCTCGACAACGTCGTGGACCCCTACAGCGGCAAGGTGATCGTGCCGCGCGACGCCGAGATCACCAACGAGCTGGCCACCCGCATCCAGAGCATCGGCATCCAGGAGGTGCGCATCCGCAGCGTGCTGACCTGCGAGACCTGCCGCGGCGTCTGCCGCCTCTGCTACGGCCGCAATCTGGCCACCGGCAAAATGGTCGAGCTGGGCGAGGCGGTTGGCGTAATCGCCGCCCAGAGCATAGGCGAGCCCGGCACGCAGCTGACCATGCGCACCTTCCACATCGGCGGCGCCGCCAGCCAGGTGGGCCTGAAGACGACGATGGAAGCGCCCAACGACGGCGTCGTCAAGTTCGTCAACGTCAAAACCGTCAAGCGCGACGACGGCGCCCTCACCGTCATCAACCGCGACGGCAAGGTCGCCGTCACCGACGCCGAGGGGCGCGAACACGAGCTCCCTACAATTGTATACGGCGCCGTGCTCAAGGTGGACGACGGCGGCCACGTCGCCAAGGGGCAGACCCTCGTCGAGTGGGACCCCTACAGCTTCACCATCATCTCCGAGAAGCCGGGCAAGGTGAAGTTCGAGGGCATCGTCTACGCCGAGGAGGTCGACGAGCGCACCGGGCTGAGCAGCCGCGTCATCGTCGAGAATCCCGACATCACCATCCAGCCGCAGATCGCCGTCCGCGGCCGCGGCAAAGTCCTGAGCAAGTACTTCATGCCGCTGGGCGCCCACCTGCTGGTAGAGGACGGCCAGGAGGTGGCGCCGGGCCACGTGCTGGCCAAGATCCCGCGCGAGACCACCAAGACCAAGGACATCACCGGCGGCCTGCCACGCGTTGTCGAGCTCTTCGAGGCCCGCAAGCCCAAGGAGCCGGCGGTGATCACCGAGATCGACGGCACCATCCGCTACGGCGACATCAAGAAGGGCTACCGCGAGGTGGTCGTCGAGGCCGCCGACGGCGACCAGCGGAGCTACCAGGTCCCCCGGGGCGTGCACATCAACGTGCAGGAGGGCGAGCGGGTGAAGGCCGGCGAGCCGCTCATCGACGGCCCCGTCAACCCCCACGACATCCTCGACGTGCTCGGCGAGGAGGCGCTGCAGAACTACCTGGTCAACGAGGTCCAGGAGGTCTACCGGCTCCAGGGAGTGCAGATCAACGACAAGCACATCGAAGTGATCGTGCGCCAGATGATGCGCTGGATCAAGGTCTCCGAGGTCGGCGACACCGGCTTCCTCATCGACCAGCAGGTCGACCGCTTCGCCTTCCAGGCCGAAAACGAGGGCGTCGTCGAGGCCGGCGGCAAGCCGGCCCGAGGCAAGCCGCAGCTGCTCGGGATAACCAAGGCATCGCTGAGCACCGACTCCTTCATCTCCGCCGCCAGCTTCCAGGAGACCACGCGCGTGCTGACCGAGGCCAGCATCAGCGGCAAGACCGACTACCTGCGCGGGCTGAAGGAGAACGTCATCGTCGGGCGGCTCATCCCGGCCGGCACCGGCATGGAGTACTACCGCCGCGTGAAGCTCAACGAGGAGATGCCGCCGGAGCCGACCCCCGACGAGCTATTCGAGCGCGGCCTCGAGGAGATCCGCAGCGCCGGCGAAATCCCCACGCCGCCCGCCCTGACGACGCCCGGGGAGGACGCGGAGCCCGAGGGCGGCAGCGAGTAGCACCCGCTCCTCGCGGCCGGCAGAAGAATGCCGGAAACAGGGGCCCCAATTGGCCTTGACAGCCCTGGGGGCCTGTGGTAGCGTCTTCCGCCGCTGGGCGCCTGAAACCCTCCGCGGCCCGCAAGTTAAGCGGTTTCAGTCGGTTGGACTGTCGGGGCAGTTAAGACCACCGGGGCCGTCGAGACGGTCAGGACGGAAGGAAAGGGTAGGAGACGGAGAGGCGAAGTGCCGACAATCAACCAGCTTGTGCGCAAGGGCCGCGTGGCGGCCAAGGCCAAGACATCGAGCCCGGCGCTGCACCGCTGCCCGCAGCGGCGCGGTGTCTGCACCCGTGTCTACACCTCGACGCCCAAAAAGCCCAACTCCGCGCTGCGCAAGGTGGCCCGGGTGCGGCTGACAAACGGCATCGAGGTGACCTCCTACATCCCAGGGATCGGCCACAACCTGCAGGAGCACAGCATCGTGCTCATCCGCGGCGGCCGCGTAAAGGACCTCCCGGGGGTACGCTACCACGTGATCCGCGGCACCCTGGACGCCTCCGGGGTGGAGGAGCGGCGCCAGCGCAGGAGCAAGTACGGGGCCAAGCGCCCCAAGGGCTAAGCGGAAACCGACAATGCCACGCAAAAGAGGAATCCAGCCGCGGCCGATGCCGGCCGATCCGGTCTACGGGTCGGTGCTGGTCACCAAGTTCATCAACTGCCTGATGGAGCGGGGCAAGCGCCGGCTCGCCGAGAGAATCTTCTACGACGCCCTCAGGCGTATCGAGGAGCGCGCCAAGGAGGAGCCGCTCGGCATCTTCAAGCAGGCGGTCGAGAACGTCAAGCCCGCCCTCGAGGTCAAGAGCCGCCGCGTCGGCGGCTCCACCTACCAGGTGCCGGTCGAGGTTCCGCTCCGGCGGCGCCAGAGCCTGGCGATCCGATGGATCCTCAGCCACGCAGCCTCGCGCAGCGAGAAGACGATGTCGGACCGCCTGGCCAACGAACTTATCGATGCCTTCAACAACCGCGGTGCGGCGATCAAGAAGCGGGAAGACACCCACCGCATGGCCGAGGCCAACAAGGCTTTCGCCCACTACCGCTGGTAGGCCCGCGGTTGGAGGCAAGACCGCGCTTCCGCGGTCCGCTGCCGCTAGCGTGCGCAGCATGTAAACTCCCGCTGTAGAGTAGAGGCGGGAGGCAAAACCGACGGGCCGCGCCCGGCCCCCAGTGGGGGGTAGGTGTGGCGGCTCCGCAGTGGAGGAGAACGTGGCTCGCGTAGTGCCGATCGAGAGCTGCCGCAACATAGGCATCATGGCCCACATCGATGCGGGCAAGACCACGACTACCGAGCGGATCCTCTACTACACCGGCCGCACCCACAGGATGGGCGAGGTGCACGACGGCACGGCGGTGATGGACTGGATGGCGCAGGAGCAGGAGCGCGGCATCACCATCACCAGCGCCGCCACCACATGCTACTGGCGCGACCACCGCGTCAACATCATCGACACCCCCGGACACGTCGACTTCACCGCCGAGGTCGAGCGCAGCCTGAGGGTGCTCGACGGCGCTATAGCTCTCTTCGACGCCGTCGCCGGCGTCGAGCCGCAGAGCGAGACAGTCTGGCGCCAGGCCGACAAGTACCGCGTGCCGCGCCTGGCCTTCGTCAACAAGATGGACCGCACCGGCGCCGACTTCGACCGCTGCATCGCCATGATGCGCGACCGCCTCAAGGCCAACCCCGTGGCCGTGCAGTTGCCGCTGTTCGACGGCGAGGAGTTCGTCGGCGTCATCGACCTCATCGCCATGCGCGCCGTCCGCTACCTGGCCGAGACGCTGGGGGCCGAGTTCGCCAACGAGGAGATCCCCGCTCCCCAGAGGGAGCGTGCCGAGGAGGCCCGGCGGCAGCTCTTCGAGTCCGCCGCCGAGGTCGACGACTCGCTGCTGGAGCGCTACCTCGAGGACGCCGAAATCTCCGAACGGGAGCTCGTCGGCGCCCTGCGGGCCGGCGCCATCGGGGCCAGGCTGGTGCCCGTGTTCTGCGGCTCCGCCTTCAAGAACAAGGGAATCCAGCCGCTGCTCGACGCCATCGTCGACTACCTGCCCTCGCCCGCCGACATGCCGCCGGTGCGCGGCACCTCGGTCGACGGCAAGGGGGTGGTCGAGCGCGGCGCAGGCGACGGCGAGCCGTTCAGCGCCCTCATCTTCAAGATCATGAGCGACCCCTACGTCGGCCAGCTCAGCTTCATGCGCGTCTACAGCGGCAGCGCCAGGACAGGGCACGCGGTGCTCAACGTAAACAAGGGCAAGAGCGCCAAGCTCGGCCGCCTGCTGCGCATGCACGCCAACAAGCGCGAGGAGCTGCAGCAGATCTTCGCCGGCGACATCGGCGCCGCCGTCGGCCTCAAGCACGCCGGCACGGGCGACACCATCACCGCCCCCAACGCGCCGTTCTTCCTGGAGAACATAATCTTCCCCGAGCCGGTCATCAGCATCGCCATCGAGCCCAAAACCAAGGCCGACCAGGAGAGGCTCGGCATCAGCCTCAACAAGCTCGGCTTCGAGGACCCGACCTTCAAGGTACACCAGGACGAGGAGACGGCGCAGACCATCATCAGCGGCATGGGCGAGCTGCACCTCGAGATCCTCGTCGAGCGGCTGCTGCGCGAGTTCAACGTCGGCGCCAACGTAGGCAAGCCGAAGGTGACCTACCGCGAGACCGTCACCGAGCCCGCCTGCGGCGAGGCCCGCTACGTGCGCCAGAGTGGCGGCCGCGGCCAGTACGGCCACGTCGAGCTCGAGCTCGAGCCGGTGCCAGGGCACAAGGGATTCACTTTCGTCAGCAGGATCGCCGGCGGCGCCATACCCAAGGAGTACGTCCCGGCCTGCGAGCAGGGGGTGCGCGAGGCGATGGCCGCAGGCGTCCTGGCCGGCTACGAGATGGACGGCATCAAGGTGGTCCTCACCAACGGCTCTTACCACGAGGTCGACTCCAGCGAGCTGAGCTTCAAGGTGGCGGCCTCGATGGCCTTCAAGGACGCCGTCGCTCAGGCCTCGCCGGTGCTGCTCGAGCCGCTCATGGACGTCGAGGTCGTGATGCCCGAGGAGTACCTGGGGGACGTCATGGGCGACCTCAACGCGCGGCGCGGCAAGATCGCCAAGGTGGACCACCGCATCGGCGCCCAGATCGTGCGCGCAACTGTGCCGCTGGCCGAGATGTTCGGCTACGCCACCGACCTGCGCTCCCTAACCCAGGGGCGCGCCAACTACACCATGCAGTTCCACAGCTACGTGGAGGTTCCCAAAGCGATCCAGGCGGAAATAATCGAGCGGGTGACGGGCCGCCGGCCCGCCTGAGCGCCCGCCGAGCGGGAGGAGTTAGCTATGGCCAAAGAGAAGTATGAGCGCACGAAGCCGCACTGCAACGTGGGCACCATCGGCCACGTAGACCACGGCAAGACGACGCTGACGGCGGCGATCACCAAGCTGCTGGCGATGCACAACCCCAAGGTGGCCTACCGCGACTTCTGGAGCATCGACAACGCGCCGGAGGAGAAGGAGCGTGGCATCACGATCGCCGTGGCGCACGTCGAGTATGAGACGGAGAACCGCCACTACGCGCACATCGACTGCCCTGGCCACGCCGACTACGTCAAGAACATGATCACCGGCGCGGCGCAGATGGACGGCGCGGTGCTGGTGGTCAGCGCCGCCGACGGCCCGATGCCGCAGACGCGGGAGCACATTCTGCTTGCGCGGCAGGTAGGTGTGCCGGCGATCGTAGTGTATCTGAACAAGGTTGACATGGTCGACGACCCGGAGCTTCTGGAGCTGGTGGAGCTTGAGGTGCGCGAGCTGCTGAGCAGCTACGAGTTTCC
>Ga0114922_10002948_pt1 | contig 15911 bp, 11 predicted proteins | sample AartaG_FD_100975 | JGI IMG/M metagenome (GOLD analysis project Ga0114922, IMG submission 100975) | Deep subsurface microbial communities from Aarhus Bay to uncover new lineages of life (NeLLi) - Aarhus_00045 metaG | ecosystem: Environmental > Aquatic > Marine > Oceanic > Sediment | place...
CCGTACCCGCCGAAGGTCTCGAGCTTGTCGTTGGTAAACTCACCCTCGCCCGTATAGACGCTGATGATGCCGGAAGTGTCGTCGGTCGTTGTCCTGCAAAATGTAGCCTTATTGGGAGCAATCCTGCCGACAACGGTACCGTAAGTATTCTCCATGCCGACCGAGCCGGCGATAATCTCCTGGTAGTCCATCTTTGCGCTCTTGAAGAATGACTTGGGCAGGTTGCTGCAGTGGAACAAAACGCATTTGTTCGGATCGTTACCATAGCTATTGTTCCAGTCGAGTATCGCACTGGGGGTGCCGCAGGCCAATTGCAGTATATACATTCCCAAAAGGCCGGTAATGTCAACCTCGCAAGCGCTTGGAATCAGAGCCTCGCTCATCATGCTCATGAGCGTGCAAGGCACAATTCCAAAGAACTCCTCAAGACTCGTCCAGCACTGAATAGCCGTGCCTGCTACTTCCACCTCTTTGACCCAACGGTCAACCACATACCCGAATTTAGCCATCTTCAGCAGCGCGTCCCGGGGGATTGACCCGGTTTTTGTGTACTTCTTAATGGCATTGAGCTTGTTCTGAACCCCCTTGCTGTTGTCAGTGAGCCGGGCGACTCTGCCGAGTATTTCAGACAGGTCGATCGGCTCAACCGTGATGCCGGAGTCCTCGAGAATCTTTTCACTGAAGCGCATCGTATTGAATGCCCCCGGCCGGGCGCCAATCGCGCCGAACCGCACGTTCTCAAGCCCCTTCACTATCCTGCAGACAGAAGCAAAATCGTCAAGTTCTTTTCTAAATTCCGCGGATGTGACTTTGACCGTGTGCGATTCGGTCAATGTATAAGGAATTGCCGCCTGTCTGAGATTGTTGCAGGCGCTGATTTTCCCGCAGAAAGAATCGCGCCTGTCTTTTATTGTCATTTTGCCGACAGTATCAGGTTCGGCCTGAATCAAGACGGGAACATTCAATCCGCATCGCTTGATAGTTTCGGCAACGGCCCTTTCATCGCCGAAATTCGGCAGCGTTACTATTATACCGTCAATCTTACCGGCCTTGGACGCGAAAAGCGCCGCGCACTTCTTGGCCTCTTCAAAAGTCTCGACCGCACCGTACTTGGCATCTTTTGTCGAAACAGCCACAACTCCGTACCCGTTTTTCTTCAGAACTTCCAGAATGTCACGTCTGCCGGTTTTCGCAAGCGAATCCGGAAAAAAACCCCGGTTCCCCACAATTACTCCGAACGTTTGCTTTCTCATCTTAAGATTCTCCTTTATTTTACAGCGAGCTTAACTAAAGTTTCACTATGGCACCCAATATGGCTTTTGTTGCTAAAATAACTGCCTACGCCAACAACCTGTTTATAGCGATTTTACTGAAAACTTCCAGAAATTTTATGAGTTTCTAAAAAAATAATTCAGGAGGCTGCCAAATCGCAGATTTCGGGACCGTTAAGCCCGATTCGATGACGATGACCGATCCCAAACACAAACACATCTGATTTCCCCACATAAGCGCGGCGGCGCGAGCCGCCCGAAAAGGGTGCATCTTGTAGGGTGCGATGAATCGCACCGGTTTTGTTAAATCAACCCCGCGAAGCGCTTCCTTACTTTGTACCTTCGGCCCTCAAGGGCCTTAGCCCCCACAATTTATTGAGGGGCTTACTCTTCGACGCGCCAATCTCGATCCTCTCTTTGTCATGCCGGACTTGCCTGTCCTGAGGCAAATCGAAGGAATCCGGCATCCAGGTTATTTAGCCCCGCGTTTCACGCGGGGTTATGTTTTTTTGACATTTGAATTTTGAATTTCGAGTTTAGTGCTTAGGATTTATATTCACGTAGGGTGGGCTTCTAGCCCACGCGGTTTTTTTACGTCCGGATCAGCCCGGTCAGACCGACAACAAGCAATGTCGTAAGTATCCATCCGGCGATAATGTGAAACCACAAGTACCGACGCAAGGAACTACCGCTCACAGGCACCTTAAACCAACTCAGGTTAAACGGCCTCCACTCGCCTTGCTGCACCGGGTCAGGAAGCCAGTATTTAGCCTGGTATAGATCGACAAGTGGCACGAACATATCTATCGAATATACTAAGGCTTGGAATTTTACACTTGAGGCATTTTCGGAATCCTTGGTGTCCACCATAAGATCGTTCTTAAATCCAATGCGGAAAAGGAAAGTTCCAAACACGATAATTGCCAGACCTATCAAAAACGCACGCCATGGACTGTGGCCATAGCCAATCATCGGACCAAACACCCGATACCAGAACCACTCGGACAACGCAAGTTTTGGTCCCCACTTGGCCCTGTCCTTGTTTTTTGTGATGAGGACCTTCTTTGCATCGGCATCTTTGCCCATTTTGCGAAGGACGGAGGCCAACTGCTCATAAGGTTGGGGGCGAAATTGGGAATCTTTCTTAATATGAGGATCATACTGCCTCCGAATCCATTCGATCCGGCTCTTAGAATCTGTTGGCGAATTATCACCAATTTCATCATATTTAAATCCGTTCAAAAACAATTTGCCCTTTCTCGGCCAACTCTCTTTGTTATCCCAAAGTGTCCCAATCACAGCAGACTGTAAGTATAATGTTATTTTCCCGGGCGAATCCTCTGCTAACCACTGAAAGACTCCATCGATTTCAGCTTTTACTAATCTTACTATGCCATCCGCCTTAAAACCTTTATACAAAAGGACACTTTTTTTGACTTTAACCGAATCGCAACTGAGAGCATTTCCATTCGGGTGGATAAATTTGCCATTAGTACAACTTAGCTGCCCCTCAATTACCGCCCCTCTCAAATTCACTTCTCCCTCAGCTTTGAAACCCTTGTTTAAAAGCACATTAGCGCCAACTGTCAATCCATCACCGTCGAGGGCCACCCCATTAAAATCGATAAATTTTCCGGAAGAACAATTTAATTGTCCTCCTATAATTGCATTACTTAAATCAACTCTTCCTTTAACACGAAAGCCTTGATCAAAAAAAACGCTTCTTGTAATTTTAAGCGAATTAACATTGAGGGCTATTCCATCAGTGTCCTGAGAACTAATAAATTCTCCACCTCTACAAGCCAACTGTCCAGTGATTGTTGCACCGACCAAATGCACACCGCCAACAGCCTTTACTTTTCGCAATAAGACATCTCCCTCAACTTTGAGTCCATCAGCCTTAATTCGGCCAGTATGTGTCCCATAAAGACTTAACATTCGTATTTCAGCGTGGCGCAGGTCTATCCCACTTAAAATCGAACACTCCATGATAATCAAAGGAAATGGGATGTTAAAAAACTTCAGATTAAGTTCACCGTCTATGCGAACACCCCTAATCAAGACGCCCTCATAACTTACTAACGCAACCTGCGGTTTTCTACAGAGCCATTCAATGCAATCGGCCCTTATTGAGCGGGCCTTTGGCCAGTCAGCAGCGTTTGCCGGGTCGTTATCTTTTTTTGGACCACTACAATCGGAGATTTCACCTTTTGCAGCCGCTTTGAACATTTTTCGTTCGGCCTCAGTAAGCGGAGCTAATTTCGTCTCTGCTAAGTCGAGGAGTGTAGGTGCATTATCGAGGAATGGTTGTGCAGCATCGACCTGCCGAGGTAACAGGATCGACACGCTGATAAACGCCATAACAATTAGTTTTGTGCCCGTATCCATAGTGCCCTTATCCATAAATAAACCGCGTGGGCCGGAGGCCCACCCTACGAGTTTTCTCGGTAATGTTACAATAGCGGCAAGATAAGGCTTTGTCAAAGTAAAAGATATGCCAACGGATCAAAAACACATAAGGTTACAACGGTTAAGGGGGGCTTTGGCAGGGACTTTTTTTCCCTTTCCCACAAAAGGCTATTAACTTGTAAAATAGTTATTCAGACGGCGTCCGTCGTCAGGACGCAGCTTTCCTTATCGTAAGAGTTCTTCTTCAGCCCGGCCTCCGGCAACAGCAGCCCCGCGCAAGCTCCGGGTCCATAAAAATTTCCCCGCGTAGCGGTTCCATATTCGACGTTGAGCGCAGCGAAATCCCGACCTGTCGGGGTTGAACGCTGAACGTAGTAAAGTCCCGGCTTGCCGGGGTTGGACGTTCGAAGCTCACTAATCGTTTGGCCCTGAAGGGTCTGCCTCAAGGCACTTTTTGTCTGCTCACAATAGGCCGATATACTTGGCCTGTAGTTTGTCCCGCACGGAGTTTACCCCGCACCACGATGCGGGGATGCGGGAAAGACGGTAGCTTACGTGATGCTTGCATCAGAGGATTCTACCGGCGAGAACGCCAAGCAGGCAAAAAACAGTGTAAACCGGTGTAAACCTGTCCTGAGCAAATTAAGCTTGCCCTGAGCGCAGCCGAATGGGTCGAATGGATCTGTGTCTAAAAAGCAAAACAGCCTCCCGGCATTCCGGGATTCCACCGACGAGATACTGGATACGTCTCTGTCTACGAACTACCAACTCTGAATCTTTGCACCTTTAATCCTCCGCCCCTTATGGCACTCACCGTTCCACATCAAAAACTATCTCACTTATAATCCGTCCCGTCCATACATGATCGTTTGTGCCTAAAGGCACTTTGGCCGTAATAGGCGTCTTTTCCGTGTTTTCGCAAATAGTGCTTGTCTAAAAGCACCTGTGATATCCCGCTTTGATTCGGATTTATAATTAGTGTACCCAAAGCCATCCGCGCCGTTTCTTCGAGAACAACAGCTGATTCAACAGCATCCGCCGCCGTCTTGCCCCATGTGAAAGGACCGTGCCCCGCAACCAGCACAGCCGGCATTTGCGCAGGATCCAGCCCTTCAAACCTGCGCACGATGACTCTGCCGGTATTAAGTTCATAATCCTCGCTGATTTGCTCGGCCGTCATCGTCTCCGTGACGGGAACCGCACCGTAAAAGAAATCCGCGTGCGTGGTCCCCAGGCACGGAATCTCGCGATTGGCCTGCGCCCACATTGTTGCATAGACCGAATGAGTGTGGCAGACTCCTCCGATACCCTTAAAATTCCTGTAGAGTTCAAGATGGGTCGGCGTATCGGACGAAGGCCTCAGTTCACCTTCAACGATATTTCCCCCCAAATCGCACAATACAATCTTCTCAGGCCCAAGCTCGGCATAATCAACGCCGCTGGGCTTAATGGCAACCACTCCCTCTTTCCGGTCAATTCCGCTCACATTGCCCCAGCTATAGATTACGAGCTTGCGGGCGGCAAGTTCCAGGTTGGCATCGCAAACGGCTTTTCTTAATTCCTCATGCACTTATAGTGCTCCCAGTTAAATTTTCCCGTTTGCTCACGGATAAGAACCTTTATCCCGGCGCGCCGGGACAATCCCACTCGCGGGAATTTTATACCCTTAAGGGTATACACTGTCTTTTATATTCAACAAATCCTTCATCACATTTGCCATTCCGCCCGAGAAGCTCGCCAAGCCGAAGGCATCGTGGAGTTGGCTGTAAAGCGAATAAAGCTGCTCATAAACCCTGTGGTTTGCAGGTATGGTTTTGTAAGTTTTTTCTTTTGTCCCGCACATAGCCGACTGGGCATCGGCGAAATTGTCATAGCCGCCCGCCTTGCCACCTGCTACAACGGCGCCGGCCATTGCCGAACCCAAAGCACACGTCTGAGCACTGCGCGCTATCTTCATCTCTCTGCCGGTAACGTCCGCGTAAATCTGCATCAGAAGGGGATTCTTCTCCGCGATACCACCGCAGTTAATCACTTCGTTGATTTTGACACCGTACTCTTCGAACCGGTTAATGATTGTCAAAGCCCCGAAAGCCGTCGCCTCAATCAGGGCACGGTAAATCTCTTCCGGCTTCGTGTGCAGCGTCTGCCCCAATAAAAGCCCCGTCAACCTCTGGTCAACAAGGATTGTCCGGTTGCCGTTGTTCCAGTCGAGCGCCAAAAGACCTGATTGTCCCGGCTTCAACCGGGCCGCCCTTTCGGTAAGGGCCTCGTGCGAACCCGCTCCGGACCCGCCCGGCTGAATATAGTTCACAAACCAGTTAAAGATGTCCCCCACAGCAGACTGACCCGCCTCAAGGCCGAAATACCCCGGCAGCACAGAACCATCGACAATACCACACAGCCCGGGCACATCGGCAAGCGTGTCAGTATTAGGCCAGACCGTAACATCGCATGTGCTGGTCCCGATTATCTTGACTAATTTACCCGGCCCAACACCGGCCCCCGCCGCTCCTAAATGTGCATCAAAAGCTGATACTGCCACAGGAATCCCGGTTCGCAGGCCCAACTTTTGTGCCCAATCGGCTGTAAGAACTCCTGCCGTCACATCGGAGCTAAAAGTCTCTGAATAAAGCCGCTCCCGGAGTCGGCCGAGCTTGGGGTCGAGTTGTGCAAGGAAATCCTCCGCCGGCAGACCGCCCCAATTACTGTTGAACATGGCCTTGTGACCTGCAGCGCATCGGCTGCGCTTCATAACATCCGGCCGTGACGTACCCGTCAAAAACGCCGTGATATAGTCACAGCACTCGACCCAGCTATAGGCCGCATCGAAAACCTTCGGGTCGGTTCGCAGACAGTGAAGAACCTTACTGAAGAACCACTCCGATGAATATGTGCCGCCGCACTTGGCCAGATACTCCGGGTGCTCTCTGGCAGCCAGCTCCGTAATCTCCGCTGCCTCGGCATGGCCTGTATGGTCCTTCCACAGCCAGGCATGGGCATTGGGATTGTCTTTGAATTCATCCAACACACCCAGCGCCGACCCGTCAATGTCAACCGGCAGCGGGCTCGAACCTGTTGTATCTATGCCGATACCGATTATATCAGCCGGGTCAAACTCCCTGTTTGATTTCTTTGCCTCGGCAATCGCGGCCTTTATGCTGACCTCGGTCCCTTTTATATAATCACCCGGATTTTGCCGGGCCAGATTATGGTCCGCCGCATCAAGGATAATGCCCTCCTGGCCCGTCTCATACTCGTAAACAGCCGTGCCTAATTCGCCACCGTCGGAAACGTCAACAAGCACACACCTTACCGAATTCGTCCCAAAATCCAATCCCAAAGCTGATTTTCTCTCACTCAATTTTTATTTACTCCTTCTTATAATGGAATCTCCAAGCACGGATAAACCTTCTTTTTCATTAGACTGACCGTTATTTTTTTGACTTTTTTTTGCAGACAACGACAGGTTATTTGCTGATTCTAAAAGGATTTGATCATTAAGACACGTTTTCAAACCTAACTCTATTGCTATTTCTTTGGTCTTAGCCAGCTCCTCAAGAACTCCCTGATTCTTCTCCACAAGTTTGGCGAGTTTCAGCATTTTTCCTCCAGAGGAAAGGCCATCCTCAGAAAGGATATCATCAACATTGGCGTTGAATTCTTTGATCTCCCTTTGATCCAGAACTCTTCTTAACTCTCCCTCGAAATCCTTTCTGGCGGCGATCTCCTCGGCAGTGTTATTCTCCCTTGCAACTTTTGCTTTCGCATAGGCGACTCCCAAACCTTTGCTGCTTTCAAACCACGGGAGTGTCCAGAGTATCCAGGACTTGAGTCGTTGCCAAGGCGTCTCCTTCCTGGTCCCATGTGGAAGCTCACCCGGATTTTGCCGGGCCAGATTATGGTCCGCCGCGTCAAGGATAATGCCCTTCTGACCGGTCTCATACCCGTAAACAGCCGTGCCTAATTCATCGCCGTTGGCAGCATCAACCAACAGGCACCTTACCGAATTCGTCCCGAAATCCAATCCAATCGCATAAGCCATCGTTTCAAACCCCATACAATATCACTGTCATCACTAACGCGAACACCCGTTCGGACAAAGACTAACCTCTGAAGTACAGATATGCAGCAAGGATCACGAGCAACACTACAGCAGACGCTATCACATCGCGCCGGTCCCAACTGCCCCGGGATATACGGCGATGCTCATCGTCGACCGTGCCGTATGTCAGCCCGCTAATCCGCTCGTAGCTCGGCACAGACGTCAACCAGCTAACTACGACCATCACAATCACGCAAACAAAGAAGATGAAAACGCTGTAATACTGGAAGTAGATGTTATGCACGATCCAAAAGAACGACCCCTCGGCGTACGTAAACCCTTCCACAAGCTTGACAGGGGTATCGACCGCCAGACGAAAGACGCCCAACAAAAAACCGACAATCAGCGCGGACAAACACCCCTTGGCGTTGAGCCGTTTGCTGAAAATGCCTAAGAAAAACACCACGAATATCGGCGGCGCCAGATACCCCTGCACGCTCTGCAGATAGTGGTACAGGCCCTTGGCCCCCTGAATCACAGGAACCCAGAGCAGGCCAATAATCACCATAACCGTCGTAGCTACACGGCCGGTCCAAACCAGTTTGTGCTGCGACACATTGGGCTTGAATTTCGAATAGAGGTCCATCGTAAACAGCGTCGAAGACGCATTGAACACACCCGACAGCGAACTCATCAGGGCCGCCAAAAGCCCCGCCACAACAATACCTCGAACACCGGCCGGCAAAACGTGCTTAACCATCAGCGGAAAAGCCGCCTGGCTTTTTTCAATATCAAGCGTCCCGCCGGTATACAAGGCTTCCTGAAGTGAGACCATCTTGCCGCTCTTGGCCAATGCAAAACAGATCATTCCGGGAATAATAAATATGAACACCGGCAGCAGCTTCAAAAACGCCGCGAATATACTGCCACGCCTGGCCTCCTGCTCGTTCGGCGCGCCAAGAGCACGCTGCACGATGTACTGGTCCGTGCACCAGTACCACAGCCCGATGATAGGCGCACAGAAAAGCATCCCAAGCCACGGGTAATTGCCGCTGAAGTACCACGCGATCTTATGCTCGCCCAGCACCGGTTTCCATGTGCCCTCCATCCCCGCCGGCACTAACGGTTTCCACAAATTGAACATGTCCGACCCGCAAACCTCGCGCAACTGGCCCCAGCCGCCGAGCGCTTTTAGGCCGAATATTGTCACTAACACCGAGCCAATGACAAGTATAACGGTCTGAAGCGCCTCCGTATAGGCCACCGCCCTCAATCCGCCTAAAACGGTATAAATTCCGGTAAGGATAATAACGAGGAACGAACCCGTCCAGAAACTGTCTAATACCACAAATCCCAGATCCAGATGCAGCTCCGGCAAAAGAGTCCGAAACACAACTCCGCCTGCAAAGATTCCCACCGCTATCTTGGTCAGCACGTAGCCCACTAAAGAAATGATCGACAGCACCCACCGGCTGGCCGGGGAGAATCGCTTCTCTAAGAATTCCGGCATCGTGAACACCTTGCTCCGCGCGTAGAACGGAACAAACACCCACGCTAAGATCAGCAGGCACCACGCATGAAGCTCATAATGAGCCATCGCCACCCCATCGGTTGCCCCCGAGCCGGCAAGACCGACCAGGTGCTCCGAACCGATATTCGATGCAAATATAGATGTGCCGACAATCCACCATGAAAGGTTTCTTCCCGCAAGAAAGTAGTCGTCGGCCGTGTCCCTGTTCTTAAGGATGACCCACCAGGCAACACCCAACAAAAGTGCAAAATACGCACCAACCATGACCCAGTCTAAAGTCTCGAAACCCATTTAGCTGTCCTTTCTCTCTTAACCAAAGATTCGATAAAATCCTTTTCTAAAGGCCCTTCACCCCTCGACAATCCACAATAATTCTACAGGAACCTCTTCGAACTGTCAAAAAGTTTCCTTTTCGGGGTTTTTATGCTTCAAACCCTGTTTTATCCGATGATGAGCAGGGCCACGTAGGGAACGATATTGAAGACTATGACAAAAATCTTAAATATCCCGATGAAGCAGACTAATACTACGTTAAATGCTTCTCTTGAAATCGAAAAAAACCTGTGGTTCATTCGGAAGGAAAAATCAGCGAAGAAGATGCCAACAATGGAAGTTAAAATCAGCAATCCGGCGTTAATGATCGTGCACCACATAAAGAATCTCGTTAATGTCTGAATTTCCATGATATTTGTCCTTTCTGCATCAAAAAATGATTATACAGTCTGTATAACAAGTTCCCGGGGCTTCTTCAATACTGTGTAAAGCATTCTATTTTACCATCTTCTTAAGCCAGTCCGGTGATGCCTCGGTGGGGCTCTGTATACAAACGCGAAGGCCATCGGGATCGGTGAGCACGATGCCACGTTTGTCGAGGTGAATGTCGGCAGGACCTTCGAACTTAATTCCTTTCTCACGAAGCTGGTCAGCTAGTTTGTCAACGTCGGCTATGATGAAAGAAATATGAACGCGATCCGGATAGCCTGAGCAGGCGCCGATTTCGATTCCGGGCCACCCCCCATCGAAAACCGATAGGCCATCCTCCTCATGATGAAGACGGAGTCCCAGGACCTCGTGATAGAACTTTTTACTCGCCTGGGGATCCTTAGCCAACAGTCCAATTTCGTGAAGTTTCATTTTCTCTCCTTTCAGCATCCAACAATAATTATACAGTCTGCATAAAACGCCATCGCGTTCGGCTTTTACATCCGCGTGGGCAAACCCTTCGGCTTCGCTCAGGCCAGGCAAGTTGCATATACTACACGGCTAACCTGTCACCTTATGATAATACGCAATACAATGACGAACAAAGCTAATACAAAAGCTATTGGAAGTACTTGAGCCGGATTAATAGTAAATGGCCGGGGGGAATTAGTCAATTGCAAACCTGTCCTGCCTGTCCTCCGCAGCTTTAGCGAAGGGGGGATCGGAGTCGAATGGATCACAAAACAGAACCAATAGAAGATTGTAAATTCCTGACCCCCTCACGCAACACCAATATAAAATCTCAAACCGCCATCTAATTCATTAGCGGGCCAGCGATGCAATATCCTTCATACATTCCACAACTATGTGAACATGTGTAGAAGGATCGCATTTACGCAGGTCTTCCTCATTATGCCACTGACTACGTAATATCTCTTTTGAATTACTAATCGCAGTTTCAGTCAGTTGGTAAATAGTTTCAAAAAACTCGCAGCCGCTTTTATCATATTGTTGACCAAGAAAACTCTCAAGGTTTCTATAAAGCTGTTGGCGATTACTGAAAGAGCTTCCCGTCCTCTCGAAGTGTAGAATGTACCAGTATTCAAAACAAGGGTTACTTATTATGAGCCTTAAATCATTATCGCGGGCTTTCTGGATGGCATCTCCGAGTGTGGGATGATCGTCAACATCAACCACACAGAATATATCCTCGTAATCATCTCGCACCGTGCTGGTTTCTACCTTAAGCTTTTTTTCTTTTGCAAAATCGACTACACTTATTGGTGCACTACCGCACTCCTCACCGCAGACTTCTACCTTGACGGAACTGAGGCGAAGCTCTTTGCGAAATTTATCGAAGTATTCTGGAGAGGATTTGCTGTCTTCACATACAATCAGAATTGACTTGCCAACAGTTCGGAAAGGCCTGCGAAGCACCAAGCTCCTTCCTTTGACACTGGTTTTAAACTTTTTAGGTTTACCTTTTTTATTGCTTCTTGGTCCCAACTAAATCAAACCTCTCAAGAATAGGAACAGCACCATATCTGCCGGCTAAATACCTTTTTTGCATCGCTTCGCCTTTACGCACAGCCTCTTTGTAGTCCGCGAGTGAATATAATTGTGTTGCTCCATATTTATCCTTCTCAGTAAACCAAACCTGGTCACGCCCAAATAGTTCAGGATCAAGCAATGAAGTATCGTGAGTTGTAAATATCAATTGGGCAGAAATATTATTATGCTCATTGCCACAAATAGAACTCACAATTTCCCGCGTAAGCAACGGATGCATATTTAACTCCAATTCATCCTTAAAAATCGTATAACCTAATGCTATGGATTGAAGCAAGGGGCCCAAGAGCGAATAAAATCTTTGCGTCCCATCTGATTCATCTTCTAAATTAAGCGAGTAGGTTCGACCGCAATGAAATATTATTTTTCTGCAAGGTGGATGCTCTGTAATGTCTTGAGCGATTTTTTTCTTGATTTCATCAGGCATGTCATCTGGGAATCTAATGTTTTCTGCCTGAACGGGTTCAATTTCAAAATCATCAATTCCAAAATCTGCTTGTTTAAGAACTCTGATAGCTAAATTACGATGCTTAGAATTAACATCTGGCTTACTTTGATCAAGAAATAATTCATCTGTAATTTGGCATGCAAGGGGTTGCTGAGGTAGTTCTCTAAATTTTCTCGCAAACCATTCATATATTTTTGATAATTGTTCATGATTCCATTGAGCAGCAACTGTAAGAAACAGTGAATTGCCTTTGACCTTGCTCCAGATAGACTTGTTTTGGCCTTTCAAAGATGGTCCAAAATAAGGTTCAGACTCTTTGTGATCTCTTTCAAACCACTTCTGCTCTTTACCTATTGGCCATGCGAGAAGCCACTCTTTATGGACTCTTTCTTTTGTTGCGGAGAAACCATACTGGTAACGTACCTTATCTATAAAAAATGTTGCTTCAAAAGTACTTGGCTCCAGTGGTGTGTTTTCATCGAATAGAAAAGGGGTAACAGGTATTTTATCACTTGGCTTATATCCTGCTGAATTACATATGATAGAATTCATGCAAGCCATAGCTTTTATCAAGTTGCTTTTTCCAGATGCGTTTGCCCCATATACGACAACAGTTTTTAGGATATTGTGACCAGCGATTTCTATGGAATTTTTGCCTTTAGACTCTTCCGAACTTGCTAAAAGGCTAAGAACCTGCTCGTCCTTAAAAGACCTGAAATTTCCAACCCGAAATTCGGCTAACATTTGATTTCTCCTGCAGTTTTAGTCGATTATTTGCAGCTTTTTCGCAAATACACACCTTATATGTATATTAGTATATCGTCACGTTGTTCGTTGTAAACAAATATTTTCTGTTTTTTAAAAAAAGATGCGGTTTGGTTGGTGGGTAGTTAATGCAGTATACGTGCAAAATAACCACTATAGAGAAGACGACACTCTGATTCCAGATAACACGAAACGCGCTTATGCTCACCCTTTTCAGCGAAAAGGGTGGTTACGGCCGGAGGCCGTTTTACAGCAGACAATAGACAGGTATTTCCTATTTACCAAATTGCGTTGCTGTGGGGGCAGAATTTTTTGAAAAATGGGGTTTTCGTAAAGCGAGCTCTGTTCACTATTTACACAACAGATAAATACATTTTGTAGAATACTGAAAATAGTGCTGTTTATTTTGCAAATACAGCGTATAATATTAGGTGGACTGGGGAAGAAAGTAGACATTAGACAGTAGACAGAATTTGGAGATTTACGCATGGTTAGAACAGAAGACAGAGGACGGATCCGGCTTCGTCATTCGACTACGCCGCGACAAGCAGAAAACAGTGGACGGGGGGTCAAGATTGCCAGGTCGGCCCGACAAGTCGGGCTTCCCCGCAATGACGGGGGAAAGCAGATAGAACTATCTTTCGGTAAAATCGCTATTGTCGATGCCGAGGATTACGAGCGGCTCAGTATTTATAAATGGTGTGCGGTGATGAGAAAGGGTGAGCCGTTTTATGCCAAGACGGTGAGTCCGGAAGGGTGGCTTATATCCATGCACCGGCTGATTATGAACGCACCGCGGGGGATGCTGGTCGATCATAGGGACCACAACGGCCTAAACAATCGAAAGGGCAACCTCAGGATATGTACCAAAGCCCAGAACACTCATAACAGAAGGGGCGTCAAGGGCAGTTCATCAAGGCATAAAGGAGTGCACTGGGACAAGCAGCACAACAAGTACCGGGCAGTTATCGTTCATAAAGCAAAACGATATAACCTCGGCAGGTTCGACGATGAGGATGATGCCGGAAGGGCATACGACAAAAAAGCCCGCGAACTCTTCGGCGAGTTCGCTTATCTTAACTTTCCTGAGGAAAGTTAAGAATTACGAAGTGCAGGGCGCAGCGAAATCCCGGCGCACCCTGTCCGCACCTAAGAATTTCTCTTTTCTCTGTGTCCTCTCTGTGGCCCTATTTTGCTAAGAACTTATAGGCAGTCGTGCTCTTATAAGTCTCGCCGGGACGAAGAACAATCGACGGAAACTGCGGGTGATTTGCAGAATCCGGAAAATGGTCCGTCTCTAAGCAAAGGGCGTAGCGGTGCTCGTAGGCCTTGCCGCCTTTGCCCTTAATCGTACCGTCAAGAAAATTGCCTGAATAAAACTGAAGACCCGGCTCGGTCGTATGTGTCTCCATTACCCTGCCGCTTTTTGGATCATATAAAACACATACCTTTCTTAAGCCTCCGTCATAATTGTTCAGTGCGTAGTTATGGTCATATCCCAGGCCGAACTTGAGTTGCTCATTTTCCTCGTTGATTCTCGCCCCGATGGCCGTGGATTTGTTGAAGTCGAAAGGCGTCCCCGCCACGGGCATAAGCTCACCAGTCGGGATAAGGTCCTTGTCAACCGGGGTAATACTCGCAGCATCAATCATTATCTCATGACTTAAAATATCGCCGCTGCCCTCACCGGCCAGGTTGAAGTAGCCGTGATGGGTAACATTATGAACCGTCGGCTTATCTGTTGTTACTTGGTATTCAATCTTCAATGCGTCATCGTTTGTCAGACTGAGTGTTACATTGCAGGTAAGATTGCCCGGATAACCCTCTTCGCCGTCCTTACTGAGATATGTCAGTTTTACTGCCACCGCATCGGCTGTGCGAACTTCGGCGGCGTCCCACACGACCTTGTTAAAACCAACGTTGCCGCCGTGCAGATGATTCACACCCCTCTCATTTTTCGCTAACGTGTATTCCACGCCGTCTAACGTAAACTTGCCGTTGGCAGTCCGATTGCCGATTCTCCCTACTATCGCGCCGAAATAGGCCGTGCACCCGATATATTCGGCTAATGTATCGTAGCCCTGAACCACGTTACCGAGATTACCGTTACGGTCCGGCACCCAAAGTTCCGTCACAATCGCACCAAAATTCGTTACCTTCGCCACAAGGCCGTTCGCGTTTGTCAGTGTGTACAAATCCACCGCCTTGCCGTCCGCCGTCTTGCCATAAGCTTCTTTCGTTATGTTCATTTTCGTATCTCCATTTCTTTCAGATTTCTCACAACCAAGCATAAACAATACCACAAAAGCCAATACAACAATTACTATACTCCTGGTTCCCATCTTTACTTCTCCCAATCAATTCCCAAAACGTGTGCATTACTGTAAGCAAACTAAACGATTGATATCTTAATTCTAACCGAATATTAGAAACAGCGGGATTACGGACGATTACCCTTTCGGCCAAAAGAGTCCTCTCCCGGCTCCGCCGACCGGAAGTGTACACCCCCATCACCACATTGGCAAGAGAAAAACTCCATTTTTCCCCGCCTTACCCCAAAATTCGATATTTATTCGCGTATCCTATGCCCTGTATTCCACATTTATATTTAACCCCGGCACCTGTGGGCTTGTTGCCTAAACCCTAATCGCTAAATCCGAAATTCTAAACAAGCACTAATAACCAAAATTCAAATGATCAAAACAGCCTGACTGCGTCAGGATGGGGTTTTGAGATTTTGGACATTAGCATTTTGTATTTGTTTAGGATTTCGATATTCGGATTTAGTATTTGAGCAACGCTCCCCTGTGGGCGGGGTTCGTACCTTATCGTATCATCTCGCGTGCCCCGCGTGTCCCGACGCCTCTGGGGGGCGCCGGCCCGGGGTTGCCTTTGTCACTGCGAGGAAGCCTGCGTAATCCTGACGAAACGGGACGAAGCCATTCTACAACTTTCCATTTTGATGTTTGAGCTCATAAACCAGAAGCTTAAAAAAGTGGGCGGTACTGGACTTGAACCAGCGACCTCCTGCTTGTAAGGCAGGCGCTCTTGCCAACTGAGCTAACCGCCCCAAACCTTAAAATTCAACCTTTCTTGCGTTAACTTTCTTCTACCAAAGCAGTAAAGTACTCTCCTTTGATAGTCCCTACGATGCAGTCGAACAACTCATCAATC
>Ga0114922_10002949_pt1 | contig 15910 bp, 15 predicted proteins | sample AartaG_FD_100975 | JGI IMG/M metagenome (GOLD analysis project Ga0114922, IMG submission 100975) | Deep subsurface microbial communities from Aarhus Bay to uncover new lineages of life (NeLLi) - Aarhus_00045 metaG | ecosystem: Environmental > Aquatic > Marine > Oceanic > Sediment | place...
AAATAAGAATAATTGTATGGAAGTTCTTGATGATAAGTTTTTGGATTTCTTTTTCAACCAGCAGGATGCTTTCTATTGTTTCTATTTCCAGTACCTGCCAATTGGCAGGAATGCCGACTTTGACATGATGCCTGATGCGCAACAGCGTGCCAATTTTTATAGTAAGATATGGTCACAGATAGAGAAAAATAAATACTTCCTTATTGATTTCTGGAATCACGGTCCTCTGGTAAACGGTTGCATAGCAGCTGGAAGGGAAGGAGGTTATTTCTATGTAGACTGGAATGGAAAAGTAATGCCCTGTGTTTTTGTTCCATATGGTGCCGGGAATGTAAATGATATCTACAGAGATAATAAAATGACCCTTAATGATATATGGAACCTTCCTTTCTATAAGGAAATACGCAAGTGGCAGAGGGATTTTGGTTTTGGAGCAAAAAGGGCCATAAAAAATGGAAACCTTCTTAGGCCATGTCCTTACAGGGATCACCATAAACAGTTCCTGAAATGGATAGAGGAATATGATATAGAACCCGAAGACTCGTCTGCAAAGGAGCTTCTTGTTAATTCCGATATAAGTAAAAAGATGATAAAGTATGATAAGGAACTTGAATCAATATTTGATCCAATATGGGAGAAGGATTATCTTGAATAATAAAGAATATTAGCTTAAGTTAATTTTAATAAGGGGGACAGGATTCCTACTAGTTTTTGGGGGACCCTCACAATTGACAAGACAGTGTTGTTAGAAAAGGAAGGTAAAGAAGTATGAAATTTGGTACATTATTTGCATATTGGACACACGAATGGACGGGCGATTATACGTTGTACGCGAAAAAAGTCAAGGATGCGGGTTTTGAAATCCTTGAAATTTCGGCTGGTGACCTGCTCACGATGAACGATAAAGATATCGCAGAACTAAAGGCGGTCGCGGCCAATCTCGGTATTGAGATTTCATCCAACATTGGGACGCCTAAAGAAAAAGACGTCGCGTCAAAAGACCCGGTTGTTAGAGCGGCGGGCGTGCAGTTTCTGACGGATATCATGAAACAGATGGGTAAGCTTGATTCGCATACTCTGGTCGGGGTGATGTACACGTACTGGCCGTGCGAGTTCGATGACCTTGATAAACCCGCGATTTGGGCGCGCGGTGTGGAAAGCGTCAAAAAGCTAGGTGAGGTCGCGGACGATCTCGGCATTGATTGCTGTCTCGAAGTTGTGAACCGGTTTGAAACCAACGTCCTCAACACTAGTGCAGAAGGCGTGCAGTTTTGTAAGGACGTCGACTGTCCGAGCGTCAAGCTGTTGCTCGATACGTTCCACATGAACATCGAAGAAGACAATATTACGGACGCGTTTCGTCACGCCAAAGGCTATCTTGGACATGTGCACATCGGCGAAGGCAACCGCAACCTGCCCGGAAAGGGCTCTCTGCCCTGGAACGACATCGGACAGGCGCTGAGTGATATCGGCTTTGATAAGGGCGTCGTGATGGAGCCGTTCGTCAAAATGGGAGGCAAGGTCGGCGAAGACATCAAGGTGTGGCGCGATCTTTCCGGTGGCGCGGATGAAGCCAAGATGGATCAGGACATCAAGGAATCGCTTGCGTTCCTGAAAAAAGCCTTTTTAGGATAAGGTGATAACTATGTGTGAAATATGGACAATGGGTGAAATGCTTGTTGAAATAATGCGTCCGAGAGAAGAAATGCCGCTTTGTGAGACTGGAGAGTTTGTCGGCCCGTTCCCGAGCGGCGCTCCCGCGATATTTATTGACACGGCAGCGCGGCTTGGACATAAGGCAGGCATCTTCGGCGGTGTTGGCAGCGATGATTTTGGGAAAAACATACTAGATCGCCTGAAAAAAGATGGTGTAAATGTAGACTATGTGTTTGAAGACGATAGCGAATCGACTGCTGTGGCGTTTGTGACGTATTTTGCAGACGGTTCGCGCAAGTTCATCTACCACATCGGCAACACGCCGGCGGTGCACCCTAAGTCGTTTAATATCAAGGAAATCGATTCCCCGAAATTCTTTCACATCATGGGTTGCTCGCTGATGGCGGATGACGTGTTTCGCGATAAGATCATAGGCGCGGCATTAACGTTTGCAAAGATGGGCGCGAAAATATCGTTCGATCCGAACATCCGGCTCGAACTGCTCGGCGGCCGGACGGTGGACGATGTGCTCGGCGACGTTTTGCAAAACTGTGCAGTGCTGATGCCCGGCATTGATGAGCTTAAAATGCTGACTGGGGAAGAAACTATCGAGAACGGTGTCGCAAAGCTTTTTGAGTACGAAAACATGGAAATCGTCGCGCTCAAAAAAGGCTGCAATGGCAGCACACTCTACAGCCGTACCGAGCAGACTGACTGTCCGGTGTACAAAGCTGTGCAGGTGGACCCGACCGGAGCGGGTGACTGCTATGACGCGGCGCTGCTGTGTGGTCTGCTCGAAGGCAAATCGCTGCTTGAAACAGGCAATATGGCCGCGGCGGCTGGTGCGCTGAACGTCATGGAATTCGGGCCGATGGAAGGCGACATAAATAGAGAGAACATCGAGGCTATGATCAATGAGCAAGGGTAGCGAACATCTAAGAAAAATAGCAAAAAGTAAAAAATCGCACACAGGTATCCCGTCGCTGTGCAGCGCCAACGAGCTTGTCATTGAAGCCGCGCTGGAGTATGCGAAGGAGAACAAAGAATTTGTGCTGATTGAAGCAACGGCGAATCAGGTAAACCAATACGGTGGCTATTCAGGTATGAAGCCGATGGATTTTAAGGGCTTTGTATATAGTTCTGCCGCAAAGATTGGCCTTGATAAAGAATACATCATTCTTGGTGGTGACCACCTAGGGCCGACCGTATGGAAGGATAAGGATGTAACGACCGCGATGCAAAAATCGCAGGAATTAATCGAGTCGTACGTCGAGGCGGGGTTTAAGAAGATACACATCGACACAAGCATGCGGCTGGGCAGCGACCGGGTCGATCTACCGCTCAGTGACGAGGTGATTGCACGGCGCGGAGCGCGGCTTTGCGCGGCGGCTGAGCAGGCTTATGAACGCGCATTTGGTAAGCCGAGCGAGCTCGTTTACGTGATTGGTAGCGAGGTACCGATACCAGGCGGAACACAAACTGACGATGATGAGCTTACAGTAACAACGCCTGAGAATTTTGAAGCGACGCTGCACACGTTTAAGCATTCATTTGAAGACGCGGGGTTGCATGAAGCGTTTGAACGGGTGATAGCTGTTGTCGTGCAGCCGGGTGTGGAGTTTGGCGACGATACCGTAGATGAATACGACTCGCAAAAAGCCAAGGCGCTGACCAATAAGCTGAAAGCGCACAACGGAATTGTGTTTGAAGGTCACTCGACTGATTATCAGACACCGGCAGCACTCAGAGAAATGGTACGCGATGGGATACGGATACTCAAGGTTGGTCCAGAACTGACGTTTGCGCTAAGAGAAGGTCTGTTCGCGCTTCAGTATATTGCGGATATTGTCGGTATTGATGTGGATTTTGCAGATGCGCTTGAAAAAGTGATGCTGGAAAACCCGAAATATTGGGAGAAGTATTATTCAGGTTCAAAAAAAGAAGTGGGTATAAAGCGCAAGTACAGCTTTTCGGACAGATGGCGATATTATGCCGGCCAAAGCAAGGTGAAGAATGCGATTAATGAGCTTTGCGACAGCTTAAATAACTTGAGCTATCCGATTACACTGCTGAGTCAGTTTATGCCTTTTCAGTATAGCAAAGTACGAAATAGTGTGCTTAAACTAACTTCCGATACACTTGTTAAAGATAAAGTGAAAACAGTTCTTGAAAAATATTATTTAGCTATCCAGAATAATTCTTAGCAAGAAGCATACAAGAGCAAACTGCGGCACAAACAGCGTCGGCTGTCGTGTATGGTGAAGGGGTCAAAGAACCGAGAGAAGCAGCCAGTTATTGTTGCTCGATGCTATGAAAAAGTGGCGAATCAAAACATCAACTTTTTGCACGAACTGAAGATGAGTGGTGGGCAGAAATGGAGCTTGTTCACGATAGTTAGTGGAATTAGAGTTTAACATGATTGATTTTTTAGCTTTGGGTGAATTACTAATAAACTTTACGCCAATTAAAACAAATAGTACGAAACCATGCTGTGAACAAAACCCTGGAGGTGCGCCTCCGAATATTTTAACGATGGAATCACAATTAGGGGTAGCTTTTATAGGAAAGGTTATCATATTAGGTATAATTTTAAAAAGTCTTTTGATTATGGTTTGAATTTCTTATAATCTCTGGCTAAAGTGAACATTTATCAGAATATTTTTTTACAGGAAGGAATAATTAATTAAAGCCAAATTCTTTTATAAAAATTTCCTCATCTAAATCAATAATCATAATTCCAACTTCATTTGTTATGGCCAGCAACTTAATACAACTATGCCATAGATATCTTAAATTGACATTTAGATTTTAATGTCTTAACTGTTCTATATGAAAATAAAGAAAAAATTTAATTAGACAGAAGTATATAAATTAGTAGGCGGTAGTACCACTGTAAAGGAATTTAGTGTAAATAAAATTTATAATGAAATAAAATCACAGGGTTATAAAATAAGTAAAAATACAATATATAAATTCCAGGACTATGTTGAATCCATATACCTGGCATTCTTCTTATCAAAGTATTTACCATCAATTGTGAAACAGGAATTTTCAAGGAAAAAAGCCTATTCTATTGATAATGGCCTTGCCGCCTCGGTTGATACCTTTTTTATAAGAAATAAAGGATCTGCTCTGGAAAATTTAGTATTTTTAGAGCATGTAAAATCTGGTAAAAATATTTTTTATTACCATGGTAAATACGAATGTGATTTCCTGTTAATAGAAAATGAAATAGTCAGTGAAGCTATTCAGGTTTGTTATGATATCAGTGACCGTGATACAAAAAACAGGGAAGAACAAGGTCTTCTGAGTGCATGCAATGAATTTGGATTAAAGAAAGGACGTATCCTAACCTCAAGCGATGAACAGAAATATATTATTGACGGAGTTACTATTGAGATAATGCCGGCATATAAGTATTTTCTTTCAGATCACCAGGGTGTTAAGGTTGTAAACAAATAAGGGTATAATGTAATTTGTTATCAATACCGACCAGTTCGCGGAAGTGGTACACTGAACTTCTTGCACCCAAAAACAAAAAGAGGCCTTTTGATATAAGGTAAAAACATTTTTCACTTAAAGTGAAAATTTCGTTTTACATTTAAATTAAAATCCTTTATAATAGCTTTGACATTTAAAATGGTTTTTTATAAAATTATAACCATCAATAAGGTGGTGAAGATTATTGTTTAAAAGTGAAGATAAAAGCTACCCAATAGAGCTGGTTGCAGATTTTTTAGGGGTAAACAGCAGAACACTATATTATTATGAGAAATTCAGCCTGGTGGTCCCGTTCAGGAGAGGAAGGAAAAGATACTACTCCAAGCAGGACATAAGATGGCTGGAATATATAAGGGAGTTAATGTATGACCAGGGTATGAACCTGAGATCAATAATAGTCCTTATAAGAAGACGGGATGATGTGATACTTGGAAAATGTCCCGGAGAAGTAGTGGACTGCTTCAAAAATTACCTTATGAAATTAAAGAACCATAATAAGTAAAAAAGATGGTCCTTAGCAGATTTATGCGGAAGGATCAAAAAATTATAAAGGAAAGGAAAGATAAAAATGGGAAAAGCAGTAGGAATTGACCTTGGAACTACAAATTCAGCGATTGCTGTTATGGAGGGCGGAAAACCAACCGTTATAACTAATAGCGAAGGCGGAAGAACCACTCCTTCGGTTGTCAGCCTTACAAAAAAAGGAGAAAGACTGGTAGGGCAGCTGGCAAAAAGACAGGCAGCTTTAAATCCTGAAAATACTATTTATTCGATAAAGAGATTTATCGGGCGTAAATATACTGAGGTCGAAAGTGAAAGAAAAATAGTATCTTATGAAGTGTTAAAAGGCAGAAACAATCTTGCTGAAGTAAAGATGGGAGGAAAAGACCATACTCCTGAAGAAGTATCAGCAATGATACTGCAGAAGCTAAAAAAAGATGCGGAAAGTTATCTGGGAACTGATGTAACTGATGCAGTGATCACGGTACCTGCATATTTTAATGATGCCCAGAGACAGGCGACAAAGAATGCGGGTAAGATCGCGGGACTAAATGTGCTCAGGATTATAAATGAGCCTACAGCTGCATCGCTTGCTTATGGACTGGATAAGAAAAAGGATGAGAGAATACTTGTATTTGACCTTGGAGGAGGAACCTTTGATGTTTCAGTACTTGAGGTCGGAGAGGGAGTATTTGAAGTAAAATCCAGCCATGGCGATATGCATCTCGGCGGCGATGATTATGATAACAGGATCATGAATCATCTTGCAGATGAGTTTAAAAAGGAGCAGGGGATAGATCTCAGGCAGGACAAGCAGGCGCTGCAAAGGCTTATTGAAGCATCAGAGAAAGCAAAGGTCGAGCTTTCGTCTGTAACTGAGACAAATATAAGTCTTCCGTTTATTACTGCTGACGCCAACGGACCGAAACATCTGGAATCTAAGCTTACAAGATCCAAGTTTGAACAGCTGACAGAAGATCTTACAGATAGGTGCAAGGGCCCGCTGGAGAAAGCTATTAAAGATTCGGGACTTAAGAATGAAGAGATCGATGAAGTGATCCTGGTCGGCGGTTCCACAAGAATGCCTGTGATCCAGGAACTTGTAAAAAGCTATATAGGCAAGGATCCCAATAAAAGCGTAAACCCTGATGAAGTAGTAGCAGTAGGCGCAGCCATACAATCCGGTGTTCTTATGGGAGATGTCAAGGATGTTGTTCTTCTTGATGTAACACCGCTGTCACTTGGAATAGAGACTCTGGGCGGGGTAATGACAAGACTTATTGAAAGAAATACGACAATACCTACTAAGAAAACCGAAGTATTTACTACAGCGGCCGATAATCAGACCAGTGTAGATATACATGCACTGCAGGGTGAAAGGGATATTGCAGGAGATAATAAGACAATAGGACGGTTCCGTCTTGACGGAATACCTCCGGCCCCAAGAGGCATACCCCAGATAGAGGTAACCTTTGATATAGATGCCAATGGTATTGTCAATATCTCTGCAAAGGATACCGCAACAGGTAAGGAGCAGAAGATAACCATTACTGCAACATCTCACCTGAATGATGACGAGATCGAGAGGATGGTCAATGAGGCCAAAGAACATGCGGATGAAGATAAGAAAAAACGCGAATCTATCGACGCAAGAAACATTGCTAGCGGGCTTGTCTACTCAACAGAGAAGTTGCTGAAAGACATGGGAGACAAGGTGCCTGTAGATATGAAGACAAAAATAGAGGGCCAGGTAAAGGTGCTTAAAAAGGCTATAGAATCCGGTGATGCAGAGCAGATGAAAAAAGAGACAGAGACATTACAGAACCTGCAGAATGAATTGTCGCAAAAGCTCTATTCACAGGCTGGAGCAGGAGCCGGGCAGGGAGCAGGGCAGGGAGCAGGTCCCGGCGGACAGCAGGCAGGACCAGAAGCTGGAGCTGCAGGTGGAGGAAAACAGGATGAAAATGGCGAAGAAGATGTAATAGATGCTGAATTCGAGGCTAAAGACGAAAAATAGTATAAATGATAAGTAAAAAAGCCTCGAATATGGACCTCAACAATAGAACCGTAAACGGGGCTTTTTAAATAGAAAAAGAGGAGGTGTATTAAAATGCCAATAGTAAGGTGGGATCCCTTCAGTGATATGATACAGTTCAGGGATGAAGTAGGCAGATGGTTTGATGCACTGGATAAGAAAGAGGAAGGAAAAAAAGCAGCAGTCTGGGCTCCTGATGTAGACATAAAGGAGACCGACAGCGAAATCCAGATAAAGGCTGATCTTCCGGGAATAAAGAAAGAGGATATTAATATATCCGTAGACGAGGACCAGCTTGTTATCAAAGGAGAAAGAAAAGAAGAAAAGGAAGAAAAAGACAAGGATTATGTAAGGGTTGAGAGAAGCTATGGTTCTTTCTACAGGTCCTTCAATATCGGGGTTCCGGTGAAATCAGACCAGGTCAAGGCTTCATGTAAAGATGGAGTGCTGGAACTGGTGCTTCCTAAAGCAGAAGCAAAGAAGCCTAAAAAGATCAAGATAGAGACGGCTGAATAGCGGAAAAGAAGATTTTTGGAAGGGATAAAAAAGTATAAAGAGATAAACTGCCCATAGCTTTTAATAGAAGTTATGGGCAGGTATTTTTAAGGAGAGAATGGTGTGAGAATTAAATGGTAGACTATAAGGATTATTACAATGTACTGGGAGTAAAAAAAGGTGTTACGGCAGATGAAATAAAAAAAGCATATAGCAAGCTTGCCAGGAAATATCATCCTGATGCCAACCTGGACAATCCGGCTGCGGAAGAAAAATTTAAAGAGATAGGTGAAGCTTATGAAGTACTGAAGGATCCTCAGAAAAGACAGAGATATGACCAGCTTGGTGCAAACTGGAAACAGTATGCAAATGCGGGCCGGCCCGGGAGAGGACAATCCTACAGTTATGACTTTGGCGGAGGAAGAGGTTTTAACTTTGAGAATATGGGCGGCGGATTTTCTGATTTTTTTGAGATGTTTTTTGGCAGCAGTGCGAATCAAGGTTCTTCGGGGTTTGATTTCGGCAGTAATTTTGGAGGAGGCGGCGCAAGGACATCTTTACGGAAGGGACAGGACCTTCAGTCGACTATAGAAATAAATCTTCGGGAAGCTTATGCTGGCACACAGAGATCCATAAGGCTCCAGAAAGGAAATAAGACAAGAAAAGTAAATGTAAAGATACCTAAAGGAATAAAAAACGGCGGCAAGATAAGGCTTGCAGGTGAAGGGGGGCCGGGCTCAGGCGGCGGACCGAACGGAGATCTCTACCTGACGGTAAATGTCTCAAAACATAATATTTTTGAACGAAAAGATAATGACCTGTACATAGAGGTGCCCGTGACAATAAAGGAAGCTTATTTCGGCGGAAAGATAGACATATCCACATTTGACGGAAAAGTGGATATGAAACTTCCTAAAAGGATCCAATCAGGCAGGACCTTAAGGCTTAAGGGTAAGGGAATGCCAGGATTAAAAGGAGGAAGCAACGGAAACCTTTATGTCAAGACGAGGATCGTCTTTCCGGAAAAGATGAATTCAAAGCAAAAGAAACAATTTGAACAGTTTTTAAAAGATTATGATGAAAATCCTAGAGATAATATTATTGTTTAAATGAAATAGATGATTATTACACTAAAAAATTAAAAAATATTAAAGAGGTGGTTTACATAAATGGAATTTGATAAATTTACAATAAAGTCCCAGGAGGCATTGTCTGATGCACGGAGCATTGCATCGGAAAATGGGAATCAGAGCATAGAAGATGTTCATTTGATGTCAGCAATGCTTAAACAAAAAGATGGGATAATAATACCAGTTCTCCAGAAACTGGAAGTAGATCCGGAGGATTTTAAGGCAAAAGTAGACATCCTGATAAAAAATACTCTAAAAGTCACTGGAGGAGCGGCACAGCTCTATATTAGCAGTGATCTGAATAATATACTGGAAGATTCTTTCAAAGAAGCACGCCAGCTAAAGGATGAATATGTCTCAACCGAGCATATTCTTATCTCAATGGCACAGAGCAAGGGAAAAATTGGAGAACTCCTAAAAGAATCTGGTATAAACAGGGACAGGATCTACCAGATACTGGTGGAGATCAGGGGGAACCAGAGGATAACAGACCAGAATCCAGAAGACAAATATGAAGCCCTTAAGAAATTTGGAAAGGATATTACAGGGCTTGCGAGGAATGGAAAACTTGACCCGGTGATCGGCAGGGATGATGAGATAAGAAGGGTAATACAGGTACTTTCCAGGAGGACAAAAAATAATCCAGTACTTATAGGCGAGCCGGGAGTAGGAAAGACAGCTATTGTAGAAGGACTTGCTAATAGGGTAGTTTCCGGTGATATTCCCGAGGGTCTGAAAGATAAAAAAATAATCGCCCTTGATATGGGTGCCCTTATAGCAGGAGCAAAATACAGGGGAGAGTTTGAAGACAGGCTAAAGGCAGTATTAAAAGAAGTATCAAAAGCCGAAGGGGAGATAATACTGTTCCTGGACGAGCTCCATACTATTGTGGGTGCAGGTGCGGCGGAAGGAGCGGTAGATGCTTCCAATATGCTAAAACCGATGTTAGCAAGGGGAGAACTTCATGCGATCGGGGCGACTACTCTTGATGAGTACAGGAAATATATTGAGAAGGATGCAGCACTTGAAAGAAGATTTCAACCGGTACAGGTAAATGAACCATCTGTTGAAGACACCATATCGATCTTGAGGGGACTAAGGGAAAAATATGAAGTCCACCATGGTGTCAGGATACAGGATGCAGCCCTGATCTCTGCAGCAGTACTTTCTGACAGGTATATTTCTGACAGGTTTTTACCGGATAAGGCGATAGACCTGATCGATGAAGCTGCTTCCAAACTAAGGATAGAAATAGACAGTATGCCTTCGGAAATAGATGAGGTAGAGAGAAAGATAAAGCAGGGGGAGATAGAGATACAGGCCCTGAAAAAGGAAAAGGACAAAGCTTCAAAGGACAGGCTGGAAAAGATCAAAAAGCAGCTTGCCGGGCTCAAAGAGACAAATGATTCCATGAAGGTTCACTGGCAGCAGGAAAAGGATATCATCTCAAGGATCAGAGGCTTAAAAGAAGAGATCGAGAGGGTAAGAACTGAAGCAGAGAAGGCAGAAAGGGATGCGGACCTTGCAAAAGCTGCGGAACTAAAATATGGAAAACTCCTGGAACTGTCAAAAAATATCGAAGAAGAGAATAAGAATCTTGAGAAACTTCAGAAAGAGAATAAGATGCTGAAAGAAGAAGTGGATGATGAAGACATAGCAGAGACAGTAGCAAAGTGGACAGGGATACCTGTTACCAGGCTTATGGAAGCAGAGATCGAAAAACTTGTTCATATGGAAGATAGATTGAGGCAGAGAGTCATAGGACAGGATGAAGCAATAACTGCAGTCTCAAATGCTATAAGAAGGGCAAGAGCAGGACTACAGGATCCCAATAGACCCATTGGTTCATTTATATTCCTCGGTCCTACCGGAGTAGGAAAGACTGAGCTCTCAAAAGCTCTTGCAGAATTTCTATTTGATGATGACAGGGCCATGGTCAGGGTAGACATGTCTGAATATATGGAAAAGCATACTGTTTCAAGACTAATAGGGGCTCCTCCTGGATATGTGGGTTATGAAGAAGGCGGATATCTTACAGAAGCTGTTAGAAGGAAACCCTATAGCGTGATACTCCTTGATGAGATAGAAAAGGCTCATAGTGATGTATTTAATATACTTCTCCAGATCATGGATGATGGCAGACTAACGGACGGCCATGGACGTACAGTGGATTTTAAAAATACAGTGATCATAATGACATCAAATATAGGAAGCCAGTGGATAACAGAGCTCGGAGAAAAAGATGAAAAAGAGATGATAAAGAGAATAGATGAAGCAATGAAAAATAGCTTCAAGCCGGAATTTCTAAATCGTGTTGATGATACTATTATATTCCACAGGCTAGGAATAGAAGAGATAGAAAAGATATTAAATATCCAGATGGAGGATCTTGGCAAAATACTATCTGGCAAGAAACTATCTGTTGAGATTTCCGGTAGTGCCAAAAAGCTTCTGGCGAAAGAAGGTTTTGATCCGGTATATGGTGCCAGACCCTTAAAAAGAGTGATCCAGAATGAAGTTCAAAATGTACTGGCCTTAAAGCTCCTGAACGGTGAAATAAAAGAAGGGGACACTGTATCTATTGATGTCACCGGGCCAGGTGGAAGAGTGCTTGAATTTAAGACCAAAAATCACGGGGAGAATAATGGGTAACGGTTTGGTAGTTGAAGTAAAAGACTTAACAAAGACTTATGGGGACATAAAGGCAGTAGACGGGATATCTTTTAAAGTCAAAAAAGGTGAGATATTCGGTCTGCTCGGCCCCAATGGGGCAGGAAAGACGACCACGCTGGAATGTATCGAAGGGCTCAGAAAACCAGATGAAGGTACTTTTATGCTGATGGGACTAAACCCTGATCATAGAAATTTAAGGAATATGATTGGAATCCAATTACAGGTATCCGGACTTCCCGGGACAATGCGGACTGGTGAAGCTATGAATTTTATTTGTACATACCATGGAGTAGGGCCAAGAAATGATCTATTGGGTAGATTTGGCCTTAAAGAGAAAAAAAATACACAGTATCAGTTCCTTTCCACAGGTCTGCAAAGGAAGCTTGCACTCGCACTTGCAATTGCCCACAAACCTCCTATTCTGATCCTTGATGAACCTACTGCAGGACTCGATGTCGGGTCAAGGGTTGAATTTCATACTATTATTAAAGAACTTCAGGATTCAGGTACAACTATAATACTTGCGACCCACGATATGGCTGAGGCAGAAAAAATGTCCAGCCGGGTAGCGATTTTACTTAATGGGAAGATAGTTGCGACCGGAACACCCAGGGAAATAACGGCTACGGGGAAAGGCTTTACAAGGATATCTGTTCAGGTCAAGGGTTCAAGTCTTTTAAATATGACCGGAAAATTTCTAAAAGTCATAAAATCTTCAAAAAGGGATGGATATGAGGTTTACTTCAGCTCGGATGCAGGTACAACAGTTTCTGCAATAATCAAATATATATCTGAAAATAATGATGAACTCATAGATCTAAGGGTCGAGAGGCCATCACTTGAAGAACGTTTCCTTGAAATAACCAGCAAGGGGGACCATTAATGAAAGCATTTAAAAATCATTTTGCATTTGAGTTCAAAACCGGTATAAGGGATAAAAACCTATTACTTCTAAATTATCTTTTCCCGCTGGGCTTTTATGTTTTAATAAGTGTTCTCATGGTAAACATAAATCCGGTGTTTATCGAGACTTTGATTCCAGCGATGATACTTATTTCAATTCTTGCAAGCACTCTGCTGGGGCTACCGGAACCCTATGTAAAAATGAGGGAAGCAGGGATCTTCAGGAGTTATAAGGTCAATGGTGTCCCGGCTTCATCAATTGTAATAATACCGCCTCTGACCATAATATTGCATATGGTAGTAGTATCGGTAATAATAGTTTTGACAGCATCTATATTCTTTGGTGCACCCCTACCTCTTAATTGGATTAATTTCATATTAGTATTTATTCTGACCCTATTTGCCAGCACCGGATTAGGGGTGCTGATTGGTGTGGCATCTTCAAATACACGTGCAACAGTCCTGTGGTCTCAGTTGTTTTTTCTCCCTTCGATGATGATAGGGGGCTTTTTTATTCCAGCACAAATGCTCCCGCTAGTGATTAAAAAGATAAGTTTGCTTCTTCCGGTGACGCACTCATTTAATCTCTTTAAATATTTTTCATACCAGCAGTATCTGGGATATGATCCTTTGTGGTCCATACTGATCTTGTTTGCAGGAGGGATAATAGCTTTTGGGCTTGCAATATTCCTGTTTAACTGGGACAGCAAAAACAATACCAGAAGGGGACATCCGGCCCTGGCGTTCCTTGTATTGATCCCATACATAATAGGTGCTATTTTTCTACCTTAAAGCTCCACTTAGTAATAAATACATTTTATTAAATCTATTTTACATAATGTAATACATTACATAGGATAAATTTAATATTATGTATGAAACAAGATAAAAAAGATATATTGTGGAGATCGGGGGAAGGTCCAAAGGCTTCTCTCAATTTAAAGGAATATCTGATAAATATAATAAGATCATTGCTGCCTATCCTTATTAAAAAAAGACAATAGCATTCCACTATTCTATTTTGGATTTATAGATTAATATATAACGCTTCACTGCAACTGTTTAAAAAGGGCGAATAATCTTATAGAAAAATATCTAAAACTTATTGCAGAAAAAATAAATCTATGTTTTGGTGATGACGGATTACAGTAGACCTATGGGTGATAATAGAATTGTGATCCAGAAGGGAATTCTTATAAATATATTTAAGAACTTAATATATCATCAATCTCAAGAAATTCAGCCTTTGAAGCCTTTTCTTTTATTTCAAATTTTTCAATAATTTCCCTATCATGAATTTCTTCGTACAGATCCCAGAGAGATCTTTTGATTAGATTTGAGGAATCACAGTTAAAATACTCTTTTAACGCTCTTAAAAGTTTTTCTTCCTTTGAATTAAATCTAACAGATATTACTGCCATTTGTTATACACCTCTTCTCTTTTACCAATATAAATTATATGGTAATCATTATTTAAAATATAAAATATTGCTCTGTACTTACCCTTTCTCAACCTATAATAGTCCCTATTATAGTCACCCTTTATTTTTTTAATATCAAATAAACTAAAATCATTAGTCAAATTCAAGGATAAGAATGCATTATGAAAAAGTTCAATTATCTTTTTTGGAATCAACCTTTTTTTATAATTTTTCTGAACCGATTTTTCATAAAATATCATGTAAACAATGTATTACAAATATTTAAACTTGTCAAGAAGTATACTGGCTAATTTAGATTAGTGGGTACACAGCTGGCTGTTTTTTCTGGACGAAGTTCGAACTTTTTTTGAGGAAAATCCGCAACCAGATTTTTAAATCCTGTCCCAGTAATTCCATAAAGCCACTATAGTGGCTGAGCAAAACAGAAAGATCATTTCTTCTGTTGCAAGATCACATATGGTGGTGGCGTAGCCTTTCTTTCTGGTAAAGAAGTGCTCATCTATTCCTATCACCCTGGGACAGGGAGTGTTTTTTGTTTCAGCTACTTTTCTTTCAAGATAGTCATGGAACCATCTTTCCACCGTAGCTGTTCCAATACCCAGGCTCTTTGAAAGATAGCTCTGGGTATGGCCGTTTCTATGTCTTTCAAATACCTCGGCTCTGAATGCTTCAGTTGATCTCTTGTACTTTAAAATACCGGGGAATCTCTGGTTAAAGTATCTTTTGCAGCTTAAGCAGTGATACTTCCTGGCGGTGAGGTGTAGCTCTGTCCTTCTCAGTCCAATAGTCTCATGGTTTAGTTTCCTTACGAATCTGGCTTTCTTTCTAAGATCATCACTTTTACAGAATGGAAAATTTACTTTACCGATGTACCTGGCTTCATATACCAGAGGTTTTCTTCCATGGATTCTTGTTATTTTATATCCATAGATATTTAGTATACTTGTGTCTAAGGGCATCTCGTTCTCCTTTAAATAGTTTAATAGCTAAAAATATTATAGAACTTTTTGTCCCCTTATTTGATGGAGAACCAAAGAAAGCATAATTTGCAAAAAACAGAGATTAATCATCCCCTTTTAATTTCATCAAAGAATACAGGAATAATAGGATATTATTGATACCAACCCTTCGAGTTGCTGCTATTGTTAAGATTAGAAATTAATCTATCAATAATGTATAAAAAAAGACCCTTCAAATATTATGAAGAGTCTTTCCCTTATATTTTAATAGGTGTTATTAAGTAAGCCCTATTTCCGATTTAGATTACTAAGTACCTCATTGCTTATCTTATCAACAAGATCCTGGTAAATAACTGTCCTGGCCTCTGGCTTTATCCTCGGGTCATCAAGTCCGCATGAAGTATCCGAGCAGGTAATACATAAAGTCTTATCGGCTGCGCATTGTCCCTTGCTGCCAAATACATCCATTCTGTCCATTACAACTTTCTTAAGTTCGTCCATAGCAAGCTTTGCAAGATCCGGATAACTAATGGATTTTGGATGTTCCTGGATAAACTTATGGACATTTATCATAGCTGCCTGTGATATGCCTGTATAGAAATTTATCTTACAGAT
>Ga0114922_10002950_pt1 | contig 15907 bp, 10 predicted proteins | sample AartaG_FD_100975 | JGI IMG/M metagenome (GOLD analysis project Ga0114922, IMG submission 100975) | Deep subsurface microbial communities from Aarhus Bay to uncover new lineages of life (NeLLi) - Aarhus_00045 metaG | ecosystem: Environmental > Aquatic > Marine > Oceanic > Sediment | place...
TACTCCTCTTCGGCGATCTGGTCGTTAACCCTATCGACCACGCGCCGCGCGATGTCGCCAAGACGCAGTTCCCCGCCCTCTTTTACCGAGAAGTAGCTCTCGCTGTCGGCTATGACCGATTGCCCGAACCTGTATGGATTGTGCATTTTATCGACGTAGGTTTCGCGGTAGAAGCCGCTGCCGTCGTGCAGGTTGAGGAGCAGGTCGCTCTCGCTGATCAGTTCCTTGAGAATGGCGATTATCTGGTCGTCGTAGTTGTCTTTTTTGAGATCGGTGTTGAATTTGCGGTTGTAGTCGCCGCTGCCGCTTCGCTCGCGCGTGAGAATGGAGTTGAGATTGGCCCGGGGCACGACTATCAGGTTGCCCTTCTTGAGCGTCAGATCGACGTATTTGTCGGCGGCGAGATAGCCGCCCGGCTCGTTGCCGTGGATGCCGCCGATGATCATCACGGTCGCGCCCGGCTCGCGTCCGTACACCCAATATATGTGCAGCTCGTGATCGGTTTGCGGGAAATGGATTTCGTGTCTTGAGGAGGACGAATCGTTTGCGCCGTCGGCGGCAAGAGCCGCGGCGAGAATAAAGCAGATAAACGAGGTCCCAACGGCGACGGCCATTAAGGATCTCCGGAGGATCATTCTCTGATGGATTCTATCTTTCGCCACAGCAGCCTATTCGGATCGTTGACTTCAAACACGAAGAGCGCCAGCGCGTCGTAATCTTCCAGATCGGCACCGACAAACTCGACGGTGATATCCCTTCGATAGGAAATCCTGAACAACAAGGCATCACCAGGATTTAAAATCTCGTAACTGTCGCTCTCCATACCGACGGGGTATTTCGGACCGATCCGTCCATCGCGGGTAATCAGGGCAGCGACAAACCTGCCGCTGCTCGCGTTCCCCAGTTGATCGGGGACTTTCTCCACCCGCACCGTATATCTGATTCTACCGTCGGTAACGGCGGGACCGTTCATTAAAATCGTAAGGAAGGGAGAATCGGGGGCGGCCCAGTCTTCAAGTAGTGCTGCGGACTCTATTTCGCCGCCGGCCTCCTCCGTGGTTTCGGAGGGCGTCTCTTCGACCGCGTGGGACTCCACTTCTTCCGTAGAATCCTCGCTCTGGTCGGGCCCCTGATCCGTAGAAAGCTGTTCTCCCGCCGCGACCATCTGCGGCTCCTCGCCATTGCCCGCTTGCGCCTCGCCGACCAGCATGATGTTTCCCAGGACGGAGAATGTCAGCAGCGAAACCAGTGCGATAGTCGAGAAAGCGACAAGCACAATGAGCGAAGACGTAAGGATGATGGTGTATGGCTTATCGGTGTCTCTGAAGATGATGACCTTAAGTGATCTCATCACACCTCCTCAGGGCTGCTGCACAGAAAGCGGGGAATCCAGCAGCAACCTTCCGTCGCGCGCATAGGCAACACAACGGACCTCCGCCAGGCGAGCGCCCGGCGAGGGCTTTTCAATTGTGCCCCGCACTATCTTGAACCACCTGATGCCGAACGAATCGCCCGCGGAAGCCGCCGTAGGCCTTGCGTCGACAAGGGTGACATCCGGGAACGAGGAGCAAACAGCGTCGCCCTGCCAGCGAGCGATGACGAACATCCACCCGCGTAAGCGCTTGCCGTCGCCAGCGGTGTTGCTGAGCTTCATGCTGAACTCCAGCCTGTCGCTCCGTTCGGATACGATCTCGAACTCTTCCGCCTCGACCGACGGCCCGGGGGCATCGGCCACTCTTCCTTGCGCAGCGATGTCGGCTTTTACCTTATCCTCCGGGGGAAGCATCAGCTGCGGCCTGCTCAGCGCCACGTGGCCGCCGCGCTCGATCATCACGTCTCCCAGATCATTAAGGACATTGGCCAGCCGCGGCCTCTTGACGCCCCATCTCTGGCCGGAGAGCGCTCTGCCGACCGGGAACCATTCCTCCCCCACGATTTTAAGACCGTCGCCGTTTTCCCGCAGGTACACCCATTTGATTCCGGTGTCGTCCATCAGGTTTGAACGGTATCGCTGGAAGAACGTGACAACGTAGTTGCTCTCGCCTCTCAGCACTTTCAGGTCCGCAATTTCTATCTTGGCCGAGCCGGTGGCGGTGAAAACGTTCCTCTTGCGTGAGAACCAGGCGTCTCTTCTGTTGCCGCCGCCACGGAATTGCGCTGCGTAGCAGTACTCGTAGCCGGAGTAATCCTGCGTCGACCACGCCTCGAGCCATTGGTTAACGAAGTTTTGCACTCGACCGCGCTCGGCTTTCAGCCGCCCAGCATTGCTGTAGGAGGAGCGTTCGGAGATGATGATGGGTGTCCGGTAGAGGGTTATGAAATCGGAGATCTCCCGAATGTCCTCGTTGCTGACGACGACGCAGCCGAGCGTTGTGCGCGGCTCGTTGAGGCGCTCCGGCTCGTCGGTGGCGTGCAGCCAGATCCCGTGGCCGTCCTTGCCCTCCAACTTGTCGAAGTAGTTGGGGTAGTTCATATCGAACGCCCGCAGCCCGTATTTGGAGGCCAGTTCTTTCTCCTCGCGAATCCTGATGAAGTAATAAATCCCCTCGGGCGTGCGCTCGTCGCCTTCCCGCTGCTTGTCTCCGCCATTGAGTCCGGTCGACGCCCGATAGCTGGCAACGCGGACGATGCTTTCGTTATCGAGTTTCCGGTATATGTCCAGGCGTGACAGGGATTTATCGACTACGAGAGCATATGAGTTTCCACCTGTGCCGAGATCGAGCAGGGACGAGGGCAGCTGCGCGGGTGGTGTGTCGTCAGAGAGAAGAGTCGCCACGCAGCAGAAATAGATGAATATCGAAATTGTTGCTATCAATCCTACCCGCATTTTAAACCAACACTCACCGATTCAGCACCCTGGTAATCACTTGGCGACAATATGTCTGAGTAGCATTCCCGTCATTATACACAGTATAAACAGCCCACTTGCCAAGTGTCAACAATACATAGCGTTTGCAACGACTTACCAATATCCAACCCATGAAGCCCGTACTGATATTCGCTAAATATCCGTTTCCAATTCAACATTTCGCGGCCCCGCCTGCTGCCCCGCCCTCTTCAGCCTTTTGCGGAGATACTGGACGGCGGGTATGGCGGCGAGGACGACGAAGGTGGCGATCAGGAGCTCGGGCGGGAACCGCACCTGCCCGCCCAGCAGCGCGATGAGGTAGTAGCGCGGGGCGCGGCCGATGAAGATGGCCAGCACGTATTTGTATTTGTTGTAGCGCGCGGTGGCGGCGAGGAGCTTGAAGGGATCGAATGGGATGAAGACGAGAAATCCGCTGACGACCAGGCTGAGGAAAGCAATCTTGTTGAAGAAGCGCTCCATGGTTTGGTAGTGGCGGTGCTGCAGAAACCGGTCGACGCTTTTGAGCTTGCGGACCTCGGCGACGATGATGTAGTCGATGAGCCCGGCTGCGCACGTGCCGAGGCCGCCGATGAGGGCTATCAGCCAGGCGGGGTAGGTGCCGAGGCCGGCTAGGTGGAGGATGACGGGGAAGTCGGGCAGCGGGACGAAGGACGTGGCGATCGCCATGAAGACGAAATAGGCTACCAGGTTGTCCACCAGCCCGATGATCAGGTCCACTGTGCCGCTCCTCTGCACGAATCTTAGCCGAGCGCACCGAATAACGAAATAGACTCGACGTTTATTTCAGAAGCGGCTACAGACGCGGAGCAGAGAGGAGTTGTTTGTATTTAGCGAACCGACGCGCCGAAGCAAGCCTCTTCCCAGCAGGAAAAAACCAACCGAATTTCGATTTCTTCGGTTTACCAGTGAAGGTATACTCTGAGACAGGGGCGAGCCTCGCGCAGCTCGGCTATACCTTCTTCCGTCGCCCTCGTCTGAGCCATGTAGAGCGTTGTCAGCCCTGCCAGGTTCTTCAGATGAGCCGAGCCCGCGTCCGTAACTTTCGCGTTGATAGTGAAACTCCTAACGCCGCTCCACTTGCCCTGGCCGCTGTAGTTGACTCCAGCAACACGCCAGTGGTAGGTTGTTCCACTTTTCAGCTTTTTAAAGCCGGGTTGACACGTAAGCTTACCAAGTTCGAGTCTATTTCCGGTGAGGTCGTCTTTGTCGAGATCGAATTTGGTGAACTTGCTGAAGTTTTGGTCTTTACAGATCTGGATTCTATAAGTCAGCGCCCGCTTCTTGTTCTTCCAAGCCAGCGTAGGCGAGGTTGTCGTTTCCGAACCGTCGCCCGGTGAGATTAGCTTGATACGCGCGGATCTCTTTAGAGGTTTGGCCGGTTTGTAGGGTCTTACATTTTCGATTATATTGTACCAGTAAGAATGTAAGCCAAAAATATCGATATCGCCATCATTATCCAAGTCGCCAGGAAATAGTTTCATGTCGTCACTCCAGTCTTTAAGAGAGAGTGAATTGACGAACTTATTATTGCCTTGATTTATGAATAAATTGAATCCTTCATCGGGTCCGGCTACAGAAGCCACAAAATCCATTAATCCGTCGCCATTGAAATCGGCTGTCTCCAACCACTGGATATTTGAATTTACCGGATCGGGTTCGATTTGAGTAATTCCATCAGATTCATTTCTAAAAGTTCCATCACCGTTATTTATTAGAAGCTGAATCCTATACTTTACATCAGAATCTGATACTACTTTAACTATATAAACCAATAAGTCAAGCCAGCCATCTCCGTTAAAATCTCCAGCCAGGTGTTCTTGAGTAAAGAAACCATGCTCTGTGTACCGAGGCGGCAAAACGTTTTCCGGTGCGTAGCTAAAAAAACCGTTCCCATCGTTCAAAAGCACGGTATCGCGTTCGGGATAAATTGAAGACATGCCGATGCCCAGAATCATATCCAAGTCACCGTCCTTGTCTATATCAACTAAGAGAAAAGCTATATAACCATATCCTTTGTCTTCGTTTTCAATTATGTCAGACGGTATGCGCCATGGTTCGGCCGTAAAGTGTCCTGTGCCATCGTTAATATAAAAACGAGGGCCAAGCGAGCCGTTTATATCGTGCCGGCATCCAATATTTCCTTTAAAGAGGTCGAGATCACCATCTCCATCTATGTCACCAACAGTGACCGAATGACAGAACTCAATCTCCTTGGGTAGGTGCGACTGGGTCTTGTCCAATAGTTTGCCGTTCTTGCCTTGAATCAATAATTTGCTCTGCCCACCCGGATAGGGAGACTCATCCGCGCCCCCTTCTCCTAGAAAAGCGTCCATTAATCCATCGCCGTTGAAATCAGCTACGGCTATTGTTTGAGATCCAACGTTTATTACACTGACATCTCCTATTTTTTCGTCTGTTACTTCTTTAAAAGCTCCTTGCCCATTGTTTTCGAATAGTCTCACTTTAGAAGGTTTCCAGTTTTGAGAACACTCAATACCTAAAAAATCCAAATCACCATCTGAGTCTGAGTCTAGTAGAGCGCCACGCTCAAACCTACCTGACTCCCAATCAGTGCTCAAAATACGGAAATACAATATTTTGCTTTTTACAGTAGTTCCAGAAGACAGCAATTGATCTGAACACCTTTTACTGCCTCCAACTGTAATTATTTGATACCCATGAAAAACATGCACAGAATCCCCATGTTTTTGTTTGGGTAGGCTGCTGTTGTCGTAGATAACCGACTTTGTCTGCTCGATCAAACTAACCGGCGATCTCAGCATTTGGGACATTGTCAACAGGAAAAAAATTGGAAGAATCGATAGTCTCACGACTAATCTCATGGCTTCCCCCTATTAGCAATCTGGAAATTGCTGTCATTCACTGGTTTTGAAGCTAAAAGTCTTCGACCACTTTCCCTAGCCGCTGTAGTTGACTCCAGCAACACGCCAGCAGTAGGTTGTTCCACTTTTCAGCCTTTTAAAGACACGTAAGCTAACTAACGTCGAGCGTTTGCAGCCTAGTCAGGCCTTCAGGATATTTCAGATCATCGTCTACTGCAGTTTCCAGTTCCAAGCCGGGAATCCCTTTGGCTTCGATCTCCTTTCGGACCTTCTCCATGTCCACAGGCGGAGCCGGCTTGAACAACCAGTAAAGGCACGGTGGAATCTCGAGCGTTTTTTCTGAAGGTGTGCTGCCGATGAGTTCGACCCCATCATCGAGCTCCTGCAAGACGTATACATCGAAGGCCGACTCGGAGTTGCGGGTTACTACTCCATCGGAACAAGCACCAGCCACTGCAGCGAGCAGCATTGCCGCCGCTCCTGCTGACAATAACCTGTTTGTCATTGCTTGTACTACTTGCCACCAGTTCTCTTTTGCAGACGCGAATTTCACCTGACCTGCCGAGCGATAATGCTATCCCAATTTATAGTATTTTACCATCCATATTGCTTAATTAATTATACGATAACGTATTGCCAGCAAGTCGATAACAATCATTCGAATTGACCCTCCGATCGAGGCCGCTCAGAAAAACCTCTCTTGTTTCAATTGCCTTACGCAGCGACCCGGCGGTTGCCGTCAGGCGCTACAGCAACGCTTGGGAAGCGTGTTGCATTTCAAGACTGTTTTAAGGAACAATTATCCTTCCCATGCACAGCCGGGATTTTGGATCCGCGTGTCTGGGGACGGAGCGTGGGTTGATAGTTGTTGATTCTCGCTTTAAGCGCTTGAATCACGAGGCGTTTCTAATTAGAATCTTGCGTTCTCTCGGCGGAGAGGTGACCGAGAGGCTTAAGGTGCACGCTTGGAAAGCGTGTGTAGGGAGACCTGCCGCGGGTTCGAATCCCGCCCTCTCCGCCAGCGACCACTCGCTTCAAATTTCTGCGTTGCGCCCGCTCTGCTCTCCTCGGAGTGACTTGCGCCACGCCTGTGTCGCTCATCGCAGCCGCGCCTTGACCTTTATCGCGATTGATCGCTGTTGATCCACAAACGGCTAGTGTGCTCGCACGTTCTCACTTCCTCGGAATATCTTCCGATATGCCATCGTTGTACGGTCAACACGCCGTTCTCGAGTGACACCGTGCCCTTCTGCGCGGTACCCCTGCTGTTCACGATGAAAAGGGCGACCTGCTGCGCTTCGCGGTCCCAGTAAAAATATCCCTCGGAAAAGCTGTCGATTTCCCGCATGGAAGACGAGTATTTGACGACGGCACCTCCCCAGATAACCTGGAAATTGCGTCGGACCTCGAGCAGGCGGCCATCCTGTGGATTTGCCAGCTCGCCGACCCAATGCTTGTTGACCAGTGGGTCGAGAATCATCAGGGAGTCGGAAAGGTTCGCTGCATCGGCTTTCTTCAAAGCTTCCTCTTGAGGAAAACAAGTGGCGGCGAATAGTGCCACCAAGGCGCAAATACACACCGCTCTCTTCACTATCACACCTCCCCTTTTATTCTTCCGGTCTTAATCTCTCCACTATCTCAGCCGACACCCAATAGATGTCACCTTTGGGGCCATCCAGGGAATGGAAAAAGATATATTTTCCATCATAAGTTACCCAAGCACAGAAGGCATGTTGTTTTATATATTCGCCCAAAGAAACGGGGGCTGTCCAAGAATCATCGTTGTTTTTATAGATCACAAAAAGCTTGCAGTCGCCATTCCTGGCTAGTTCATTATTATCAAAAATCAGATAGCTTCCGTCTGGGGATATTACGGAATGGCCGGCATCAAATGGAACTGATTCAGATAAGTCCACAACAGCTTTCAAATCGGAATGGGGTTCGATTTTGCGTCCAGAATTTAAAAAAACTGTGCCATCCAAGGTCGCCGATGCATGAATGCTCTGCGCAAAATATTTCGGTTCGGTCCAGCCGGTTTCCGTTTTTTTCATAAAATACATCGGAATTATCCTCTGGGTTCCTTCCGGAATAGGTAAGGCTTTTGTCGTGAAGAACCAGTATTGCCCATCAGGTGACAAGGTTGGAAGAAACACGTCTCCAAATTCTGCAAACAGCTTATGAATTTCCGGCTTTATCCATTTTCCATTTTCAATTCTTGTGGTAAAGATAGCCCCTTCTTGATATTCGTCATCTCCGTAACAATCAAACACGCATTCCTCTGCCCCGGGAGTAAATATGCAGACGAATTCGCTGTATTTATCGATGGAAACTATACCTGGAGCAAACAACTCCGGTGTGATCCCCGGCGGTTTCTGGCCGAGATAGGGCCCTTTGAGAATGGGGAAATCGGACTCGGCCACTTGTGCGCACGATATCGCGGCAAAAAAAGCGGAAGCTACAATAACCAATAAGTGAAACCTGAGGCACATAATAAGCCACCTTTTCTCGGATCGTTGACGATCTGTTCGACAGCAAGAAAAAATGCAATGAGAGTCGCCCCTGATGTTGAACCATCGTAAGAGTTTTATCCGCGCTCTCATGTAATCGAGATGACAAAATGCGACAAAAACCACACTTGAGGTGCTTGCGGTGCGTGATTGGATCAGTCCGGACGAGATTGCGCTGCGGATTCCCATCCTTCACATCGTTTTTCTCCCGCCGGATGATTTTCGCCCGCAAGGTGTTGCCGTTTTTTGTGGCTATTTATTGAAACATCATTCATTCAGTGGTAAGTAAGATGAGACGACTCTCGACGACGACAAGCCCGTTCACGCGTTAAGTTCAGATCCAATGGACTATTTATCAGGAAGGAAAAACACGATGAGGTTCGATTCGTTTCTCAACGGCAGAATCCCCACGGCGTTATTAATGACACTGGTAATCAGCAGTTTTCTCGTTCCTTCGGAAGTCTCCGCGGAGGTGGTCAAGCTGGAAATCACCAGCCGGGAGGTGGTGTCCGATCTCCCGGAGCTGATTGGCATCGGAGCCTATGAAGTCATCAAGGGCATCATCCATCTGGAGGTCGACCCCGATAATCCCGCCAATCGGCAAATAGCGGATTTGAAGCTGGCCCCAAGGAATGAGCGTGGATATGTTGAGTTTTCAACGGAATTTGAGCTGCACAAGCCGGTTGACGCGGACAGGGGTAATCACAGGCTGATCTATTTCGTCAACAATCGCGGCAACAAGATGGCGCTAGGTCATTTTAATCGTGGGGCCGAGAAGAATTGGCTCTACAGCAAGGGGTGGTCGTACATCTGGTGCGGCTGGAATTGTGATGTGCCTGAAAGTGAAAGCAGACTCAACATTTCCGTACCGGTGGCAACTGATAACGGAAAGAGCATTACGGGCAAGATTTATGCTGAAATGATCTCCTATGCAAATGGAATATCATATAGCCAGCCGATTGTATGGGGCGGCTCGATAGCATATCCGGCAGCCTCGGAGGATGATTCACAGGCCAGCTTAACGATGCGCCGATACCGCAGGGATGATCCTGTTGAAGTGCCGCGCGATCATTGGTCATTCGGGCTTTACAGAGAAGGCGAGGTGATCCCTGATTCCAATAGTATTTATATAAAGGAAGGCTTCAAGCCCGGCTGGTTGTACGACCTGGTGTATGTAGGCAAAGATCCGAAGGTGACGGGGCTCGGGCTGGCGGCGATCCGCGATGTCGTCTCATTTTTCAAGTACGAGGAGGCCGACAAGGCGGGCTTTGGCAATCCGTTGGCCGGTGTGGTGGAGTACGCCCATGCCTGGGGGCATTCCCAGTCGGCCCGGCTGCTTTATCATTTTGTTTACCAGGACTTCAACGGCGACGAGAAGCAAAGGAAAGTCTTTGACGGCGTGATGGCCAATTGTCCCGGCGCGGGCAAGGGGCTTTTCAATTCCCGTTTCGCGCAGCCTACCCGTCACGGCAGCCACCACGAAGACAACTTCTACCCGATCGATTTCTTTCCGTTTGCGACGGTCGAGCAGGTCGATCCGATCACGGGAGAGCGCGGTGACGCGCTGGCTGCGGCGCGCGAGCACGGCTTTCTGCCCAAGATGTTTTTCATCAATTCTTCCACGGATTACTGGACCCGAGCGGCTTCCCTACTCCACACCGATGTCGAGGGTAAAGAGGATGCCGCGATCGATCCCAATGTGCGGATCTATCTGGCCGCCAGCAAGGCTCACACCGATGACCGAATCGGCTTCATCGGACGCGCTCTGTTGACGGCGCTGGATTTATGGGTCAGCCAGGGCGCTGAGCCACCGGCGTCGCAGATTCCCAAGATCTCCGACGGTACGCTGGTGGACCTGGAAGGCTGGCTGAAGGCTTTTCCCGATATTCCCGGGGTGCAGAAGCCGCCTTCGTTTTACCATCCATACCGGTTGGATATGGGGCCTCGCTGGCAAACCGAGGGTATTGCGGATCACGTGCCTCCGAAAGCCGGAGCGCGCTATGTGTGCCTGGTTCCGCTCGTCGACGAGGACGGCAACGAGATAGCGGGAATTCGTCTGCCGGAAATCGCAGCGCCGTTGGCCACATCGAACGGTTGGAGCATGCGAAATCCGTTATTTCCCCAGACGCTGAGGCGCAACGCCGGCAGAATACTGCCCCTATCGCGCACGGCTGAGGAGCGCCTGCAAAAAGAGGATCCCCGCAGGTCAATTTTGGAGCGGTATCCGAGCAAGGCCGATTACCTGGCGGAAGTTACGAAGTGCCTTTTGAAATTGAAAAGCGAGCGACTGTTACTCGATGAAGACGTTTCCAGGCTGCTGATGGAGGCCGCTCGTTTGACATACTGGCCCACTGAGGAGGGCGCACCGCGGGTCAGCATCAAGGAAGTCTCCGCGCAACCCACCGAGGTGGAGGCCGGCGATTCGGTGATGCTCACGGTGGTGTTCGAAGGATCTGACAAGGATGTAATGACTGTTCAGGCGAATTTCCGGGAAGCGAACAACCTGTATTATGTGCTCAATAATGACGGTGACAACGGTGACGAAACAGCGGGCGACAATGTCTGGTCCGTCAAGGGTCGGATCCCATCGGATCTGCGTTCGGATGAATTTCACATCGATTTTCGGGCCCTGGACAAGGACCTGAACGCAATATATCTCACGGGGACGGTGAAAGAAGGATTCGGCGAGCAGGGATCGCTGGTTTTCACTGTTAAATGACGGATTAACCGGTGCCATAACTTATTATTCATGATGAGCCGCGGCGGATGCGTTGGGTCTGGATCGGCTGCTCAAGGCCATCACCCTGGCAAAACGTTATTTGTCGGTGGCTACCGTCGGCTAGCTGACGCTGCAGACACTGAAGCTACCGATAACGGTGGCGATGGAGCATTTACCCAACGAGGTTGATATATGAAACCGGGGATTGGTGAGGCGTCTCACGTATTTTGTTAGTGATCAACGCTGCAGCATATCGCTTGATCAGCAAACACCCATCTTTCCAAAGCCGATCATGTCAATAAGATTGACACTGCAATTGAATTGAATTCGTTATAGGGGACATGATTAAGGTCTCATTGGGGGATGATTTACATCAACTTACTTTACCTCTATTTTCGGTAGGGCGATATCAGCATCACCGAAATGTAGAAAATACTCATTATCCAAGCTCTCCCCAACTTCAAAAGCCAGGCAGAAGCGCATGGGATTTTGAAGTGCGGTTACTGTATACTGATCGTCCTCTTTCTCCCGACCGTATGTATAAGCTCCACCACCGATATATTCATTTGTGATAAATCCTTTTCTTACGGGTGAATCACGGGGGAAGAAGTAATTACCACAGAATCCGCTACTACCTGTAATTCCAATAGCTGAAATTTCAATTTTTACTGTTTTTTCATATTTTGAGACGAGATAGATGTTTGAAACAGTAACAGTTAAAAGATCTTCATCTTTACTCTGGAGCTCTGCGTTGATCATTAGAAAAACATTTCCTGCGTCTGCCTTAATGGCTATAAAGTTATTGCTCAACTCTTTTTCTACAGAAAATTGAAAGTCTGAAGCTGTCCAGTTCTTCTGATCCTGACTTGCTGAAACTTCTCCTTTACTAAAAAATAAGAAATTATACGTTTGTTGGCCATACTCTCTAGGCGGGGATTTGAATCCAAGCCAACAAATCACAGAATACAATAGAATATTTAAAATTACTAACAAAGCAATAAGTTTTTTCATGATTTCCTCCTTTGCATTATTGACACACACCATACCGCCCGTGCCAGCTTCTCAAGGCCCTAGTGATGAGAGATGTTTTTGTCCATTATGGAAATTACACTCTACTTTATCACAAGCAGCAGTGATTTGCTACAATTATAAGCGCAGGCTACCTGACTACTATTGCAGCAAAGGCAAGAAGGGCACCAGGCCCGTCAAGGTGGTAGCCAGCGATATGGTGACGCTTGCGGTGGGGTGTCTGTTCGTTTTCTCCGGACAGCTCATGGACGATGTCACGGCGAACCGGGGCGTGTTCCATTTCGTATACATAATCGATAGCGGAGAACCCAAGCCGGTTCGAGCCAGTTTTCACTAGCAATCCTGGCAGGCGCCCGGCGAATTCAATTTGGCACCGGTGAAGCTGTTTTTAACGCGACTGGTGTCAATCGCATCGATGAAGAGGGAGGAATCCAAATGCCAGGTACCACTTTAATCTGCCTGTTTTGCACGCTGGGCCTGCTCGCGCCCGCCCAGCAGGCCGACCTGACGACCGCCAAGATCGGTGACAATATATTGATGCTGACGGGCCATTACTTCGATGAGCACATGACTGCCATCGCGACGGGCGAGGGAGTGATTGTGGTCGACACCATGGGGACTCACCAGGCCACCGCCAGGGGGCGTGAAATCATCGAGAAATTCACCGACGAGCCGATCAAGTATCTGATCATCACCCACTTCGATGACGACCACATGGCCGGAACGCAGGCGTTCAAGGATGTCGAGATCATCGCTCACGAAAACAGCATGAAGTATTACGGGAAACAGATTTTCAGCAATCCCGCGGCGAAGGCGTCAATCGAGGGTTTGAACAATCAGTTGAAGAGCGCGCTGGCAGCGGCCGAGCCTGATTCCCCGGCGGCTGAGAGGCTGAAGAAATATATTTCGTACTTCGGTCCGTCGTTTCTGGAGGGATTTGACGGATACGAATTCACTCCCCCAACGATCCTGATCGGCTCGACTGCAGAAATTCGCCTAGGCAACACGATCGCCCGCATCCACCATCCGGGCCCCGGGCACACCGATACCGACATGGTGATTCTTCTGCCAAATGAGAAGGTGTTCATTGCCGGCGATCTGATTCTGGACCACGGTATGGCGCCGGTGATTCACCTGAGAAACGGCGGCAGCGTACTCAACATGATAAAAACTCTGGAGAAGTTCAAAGGCATGGTGGGAGAGTACGAGTATGTCGTTCCGGGGCATGGGCCGGCGCACAAGGGCGAGACGATTTCCGACGCGCTGGAATACCTTTATGCGCTTAAGGAGGCAGTGAGCTCGCAGATAGAACAAGGTCACACGCTGCAGGAGGCGATGCAGGAGATCAAGATAGAGAAGTTTGCGGAGTACATGCTCTACGACCTGTTCCACCCCGGAAACATCGCTGCGGCATGGAGTGAGTTGTCGGAGACGAAATAACCTTCCAGAGCCGTGCCGAGCGGGAGGCTGGCCCCCCCCTCTCAGCCATCCGATGGTCTTGCCGGCGAATGACCTGACTCCGGCAAGTGGTGATTCATCACCAGTCAAACAGAATTTACCCAGAACTCGGCTGATTTCGAATGAATACCGAGTTATAGTAGTTACACTCCGAATCAAGTATTGATCCGTGACAGTATTTCGAGCCTGACTATGCGGGAGGCATTCTATGTTCGGGAAATTAGCGAGCCTATTCACAAAAAGCGCCCTCGTTAAGACTATCGCGATCACGGCTGGAACTCTGATCAGTGTCGCTGCAGTTCTAGCAACGGCGGTAGTTGTGACTGCAAACATTATCAATGATTCCAGCGATCATTCCCCCAAGTCATCGTCAAGCGAAGGGCAAAGGCGTTCAGAAAGTGACCGGCAACAACCTCAGAGCACTGAGATACAAGATGAGGACCCGATCGCTTACCAGTCGGGGGAGATGGAGATAGCGCCGATCCCGCCGCCGCCGAAATTCCAAAGAAGCCGCGAATACCTGCTGCCCATGAAGGTGGACAAGCCTGCGGTCGGCGCTGCTGAAAATGAGAAAACCGAGGCCACGGCAACCTTTGTCTATCCCTCGTTCGACACCCAGGGAGATCCGTGGGATCTATTCACCAACCTCCTGGAAGGCTCTGAACGGGTTAACCTTTCCGGACTTGTTGAAGACGATAAGATCATCAAATTCCGAAGCACCGATGATAAATATCCCAGCCCGCCCATGATCGATGCCTTTACCTGGTCTCCCGAGAACAACAGGATCTATCTTGTATCTCAGTTTCACGCTGGATACCCGGTCAAATACCACCGCTTTTATTATGAAGTTGCACCCGACGGAAGCGAGAAGAAACTGATCACCGAGCGGGCTGCGGGATATGGCCGCAGCAACGATCAGGAAGCTTACAAGAAGGAGATGGAAGAGGTATTCGCTTTCCAGCTGCAACACCCCCAATTGGCGGATCTGGAAAACAAATTGACTGATCATTTGATCTCCCCCGACAAGCAACTTCGCTTGTCGCTCATCACCATCTCCGGCTTGTCCTTTCTGCAGATCAAGGCAAATTCCAACACCGATATTTCCTACCAACCCCCTGGTTCCAGGAGCGGCGCGGGCAGAAAAAGCGGCAATGTATTACAGATACCGTTTCGCATAACCGAGCGGAATAACAGGAACGATGATGTTGTGCTTGAAAATCCGGGTGATTATTCCGCCTGGTCCCCGGACGGCCGATGGATGGCAATTCGAGGCCACACCGATCAGAAGTTACTAGTTGTAAATAAAGACTTTACCAAGGCGAAACTCTATTTTGAGGACTCTGAGATTGGAACGATAAAGGAGTGGTACAGCCAGCAACCCCTGTCGTGGGAGGAGGGCGAGAAAGCCTTCACGATTCTCAAATACGGCAGCGGTAATTATTTCGATAACATGCGCGATCTTCCCTTAACCTTCGTGTCAGAAGGCAAGGATGTCTATTCGAATATCGGACAGATTACCGGCCCGTTAAAATGGTCGCCCGACGGAAAATATCTGGCCTTTTACACAATTCGTTTTGTGGAAGAGAACAAATGGTCAAACGACATCATAGTACTAAGAATATCCGACGGAAAATGTGTTCGGATAAACCACAAGAATTTCTGTAGTGCCAGTAAAGATCACAGATACGACCTGACCTTTTCACCTGACGGAAGTTCAATTGCGTTTGTATTGACCAGCTGTGGAGACAGGCCGGACAACGCCCACGTTATCACGGGATGGGGGATCCATTCGGCAAAACTTGAACAATTGTTTGCCGGCGAGCAATTCAAGATCTGTAACTTAATTCGTGAGTTCGAGACCAACGATCCGATAATTGAATTCACGGGGGTACAGGCCGGCTATACGACTAAATTCGCCTGGTTGGGAGAAGGTGAAAAAGAGGAGAAGGGCGGATTTGAGTTGGTGGTGGCGGCCCAGTCCGAGAAGAGTTCCGAACTTGCTTCGATAAAATACCGCCACGATGCCCTGGAACGCGATCTCGAGAATGCGCTGAAAGAATGGAAGGCGAAGAAAGAAGACCGGACGCTGGAGAAAATCGGCAGCCTGCGCATTGATATTTCTTATGCCGAAAATGATTTCTTCGAAAACGCTTCCGCAGTTATCGATGACTTCTCGTGGGAAGAAATGGACCGGCAGATGCAAGCCTTTCGCGACCGGATCATCCAGCTGCAGAGAGAAACCACCTCCGCCTATGACGCTCTCGGGAAATACAATTACGGCACTTACCTTTCCAGCTACAAGCAATATTCGAATGAAGAAAGAATATTTAAAAACCTGCAGAAGCAGACACTGAACACTCTCACTCTCTGGAACGCCTACAACGCCTTCCTGATCAAACATCATGGAATGAAGGCCAGGGAAATCGAGGTCGAGTTGCACCGCTACGGCCACGACGATGATCCCGGCGACTTTCTACGGACA
>Ga0114922_10002951_pt1 | contig 15906 bp, 4 predicted proteins | sample AartaG_FD_100975 | JGI IMG/M metagenome (GOLD analysis project Ga0114922, IMG submission 100975) | Deep subsurface microbial communities from Aarhus Bay to uncover new lineages of life (NeLLi) - Aarhus_00045 metaG | ecosystem: Environmental > Aquatic > Marine > Oceanic > Sediment | place: Aarhus...
CTTTAGCGCAGCTAATTAATCAGCCGGTCGGTTACTGGCGTCTTGGTGAGACATCAGGCACAAACGCTGTCGACGTTATTGGTACCAACGATGGTACTTACACAAACACACCAACGCTTGGAGCAGCAGGGGCCATCACGAACAACACAGACACAGCTGCATCGTTCGCCAGCGCCAGCTCTGAGTACGTTACCATGGGTGACGTGCTGGACTTTCAGCGCACAGCCACGTTCTCTATAAGTGCTTGGTTCAAGACCAACACCGCCGCTAACCAAGCCATCGTGTCGAAGGAAGAGGGCACGCCAGCCTATGCGGGGTATGACCTCCGGGTGAATTCGACGGGCGGCATAACATTCAACGTCAGCGGGGATGCAACCGGTAACATACTCACCATGAGCACTACCGCTAACACTTTCGCCGACGATACATGGCACTTTGTGATGGCAACCTATGATGGCAGTTCCAGCCCTAGTGGCGTAACCATATACGTAGATGGAGCATCAGAAGTACTGTCAACAGATGTTGACAACCTGTCGGCTACAACACTCAACGCCGCCGCGCTGTCCATTGGCCGCCGCAGCGACGCCTCTTTATACTTCGACGGCGAGCTCGACGAGGTAGCGGTGTATGCCCGGGAACTCACCGCCCCCGAAATCTGCGAGATATACTTTGCCTCGCTGCTCACATACACAACCGTAGGGGGAGGTGCTGCTCAGTACTCGGAAGTCGTGTCTGAATCCCCGAGTATCGGAAGCCTTGTAGGCGCAACCGCTGACCACGCAGTAACAGATGCTAGTGACTTTACTCAGGTGATAATCTCCCACTGGGGCAGGACGGTAAGCGAGTCATTCAACTGGGAAGTCGGTATTGGTATCATCACTACCATAACCGAGTCGACCAACTTCGCACCTTCAGCCGATGCTGTTCGGTATATGATCGGCTCAGCCGTCGAGGCTGTACAGTTTGCACTGACTGAGAACATCGAGACCGCCAAGGGTGTCTTGGAAGCCCTAGCCACGAACGATGTTCTGGCAGCCAGTACGATCTTGCAGGGCAATCTCAGCGAGACCCTCTCGTATGCCGACGTGATCCGACTCACATGGGATCAGCTCGAGACCGAGACGGTCAACGTTACAGACTCCAACACGGTCTACGCACAGAAGGCCGCCGCGCTGGCCGAGTTGTTTGTGTCTGCTGGAATCGTTTCCACGATACACAAAGCAGCTGGGATCATCGCCGAAGCCATAATCCTGCAGGACTTGGTCGAGCGTTTCTTCGAGCTGTCTGTTGTGGACACGGTTCACCTGACCGACGCCGAAGCCACCCTGTACCGGGCAGTGGCCGCCAACATCGAAGCAGCCGCCATGGCCGACTCACTCACCGGCACCCGCCGCCTGAGTCTGCTGGTCTCCGACGCTCTGACGGGTGGTGACACGGACATCCTCAACGTCATCTGCCGAACTCTTGCAGAGGACGACGTTATCTTCGGCGGTGCAATTTCACTACCAGATGGTGTATTTTCCGCCATCGTACTGAATACTGAGTCTATGGGCATATCAGAATATTCTAATTACCCATTCAATTCCTTCGGCAAGCTGGAGAACGACTACCTCGGGGCATCGGACACGGACATCTACAAGCTGACCGGCGACGACGATGCTGGTACAGACATCGATGCTGTGATCCGGACGGGTATGACCAACTTTGGCACCAACGTGTTCAAGCGGGTACCGAGAGCCTATTTGGGGTATACTAGCGATGGTGGGTTGATTATGAAAACAATCAGCACATCTGGCGGCACCAAGACGGAGCGCTGGTATGAGCTGACCCCCAGAACTGGCGACCACGCCTCAGCTGCCCCCACAGCGGCCCGCATTAAGCTAGGCAGGGGCATCAAGGCTACATATTGGCAGTTCGAACTCATAAACAAGTTGGGCTCAGACTTCGACATAGACATGTTGCAGCTGTACCCAATGATCCTTAGCAGGAGGGTGTAGGAATGGCAGGTACATGTGGTTTAGTCCAGCACATCGCTGGTGATATCCTCAACGAGGGCTGGGTTAAGTGGGGCAACTACGCTGACCAAGCGCTGATTAACACCGAGGAATTCTTCACGGATATCCAAGAGCTGGCGCTCACCCCGGTATTAACCAACATCGACTTCTCCGTTCCGGCGGAGTTGGGTGTCCCGTTTGCCAAGCCAACTGCACCCACCGACCCGAACATTACGTTCGACTCGGTTGCCAGCCCCGGGGACGTGGACGTACCCAGCGTGGTGCTCCCCTCCTTTCAGGACGCGCCGGTCAACACAGCCGTTGCCCCGACGCTTGCTTTACCTAATGCCCCCGGTGCGCTGGATGCAGAGGTACCAACTGACGCCCCGATTGCATCTGTAGTAACCATACCTGACGCCCCGGTCATCACCCTGCCTACGGAGCCGACTCTGCGGGACTTGACCTTACCATCTGTCCCTACGGTGACTTTGCCGACGTTCACTGCGACCGCCCCAATCAACACGGCGGTGTCGCCGGGTAACACGTTCTCTTACGAATACGAAGACTACACTACTCAGATGCCTACGCTGGTCGCCCGCATTAAAGAGATGCTGGCTGGCGGCACCGGGCTCCCGGCTGCGATCTGGAATGCGCTCTGGGAGAAGGCACGTGGCCGCGAAGACTTGACAGCCGCCAAGGCAGTCGCCGAGGCTACGGATGAGTGGGCCGGTCGGGGCTTCTCGCTGCCCGCTGGTGTGCTCGACAAAACCATTCAGGGTATCCGGCAGGACAACCAAGATGCCAGCAACCAGCTGTCCCGCGACATCGCCATCGAGCAGGCTAAGATGGAAGTGGAGAACATCCGGTTTGCTGTCTCTCAGGGCATTGCCTACGAGGGCCAGTACATCAACCTGCATATGCAGGAGATGCAGCTCGCATATGAAACAGCCAAATACACGGTGGAGGCAGCCATCAGCGTGTACAATGCACAAATCAGTGCATACAATGCGGAACTGCAAGCCTACATCGCAGAGACACAAGTGCACCGCACCCTGATCGAAGCAGAGATGGCGAACATCGAGTTATACAAAGCCCAGCTCGAAGGGCAGAAGCTGATTGGCGACATCAACCAGCAGGATATCGATTTGTACACAGCACGAATCGGAGCTCTGCTTTCCGAGATCGAGATATACAAAGGCGAGCTTGATGGTGTCCGGACCCTTGTTGAAGTGGACAAGGTTCAGGTTGACACATTCACAGCCCGGGTAGGTGCGTTTGAAGCTCAGGTCCGAGCAAACGAATCTGAGGTCAAGGCATATTCAGAGCGTGTTGCTGCTGAGATGGCCAAGTCTGAGATTTATTCCACGGAGATCGAAGCCTTCTCCTCGCTGGTCACGGCATACAAGACCGGCAACGAAGCACAGATCGCAGCCAAGCGGCTGGAGATCGAGAACAACGGCTTCAAGCTGGAGAAATTCAGAACCAAGGTTGCTAAGTACGGTGCCGAGGTCGACGCGGAAGCCAAGCGGGTCGCAGCGAGCGTAGGCATCTATGATGGGCAGGCCCGGGTGTACGCGGCAGACCTGAGTGCTGAGCAGGCTCGAGTCGTAGCCGACTCCCGCCAATATGACTTGGCTCTGGAAACAGCGAAGTCCCAGACCGATATCGAACTCAAAGAGGCACAGATCAACATCGAGCAGGTGCTCCGTACATTGAATCTGGAACTGGACAAGAACAAGACGATCCTGTCTGTGCAGGCGCAGCTCGCAGCCGCCGCCATGTCAGCCGTCAACATGTCCGCTTCCGTCAGCGAGTCCGCAGCCAACTCTTCGAGTTGCTCGGTCAACAACAACTACGACTTCTAGGAGAGAAGGATGGCGCTATTACCACAAGGCTTATCAACCCCGGGGGCAACCCCGAGTGACACTGCGGCAGGCACGGCCCGGGCGGTCGGCGTAGCGCACAGTTTACAGGGGCTGCGCGATAACAGGACAGCCAACATCGCGAGATCGAGCAGTAGGAGAGGGCTACGCGACGGCAAGCCAAAGACCACTGTGTCTGACTCTGCCAAGAATATGCTCAGTAATGGCGACTATGCCAATGACTTCGCACGTGAGTCCAAGCGCATCCAGTCGAAGCGCGGGTTGACCAAGTCCCAGCGCAAGGCCCAAACTGGGGCTCTTAAGACCCGAATCGCGGTCGAAAGTGGCAACCTCACCGGAGACGCAGCCGAGCAAGCCCTTGAACTATCACGCGAATCGACAAAGAGAGGGCTCACGAGGTCGCAGCGTTCCGGCTTGGCGAGCGCATCTGAGACATTGTTGGAGGCATCTGTGGGCGACATCGAGGACACTGATCTCGCTAGCGACTTCGAGCAGAGTCTGTTAAAATTCTTTGAGGTATAAGAGGATACGAATATGGCGATGACTTTAGCTGAACTGCGCAGACTAAACGCAGGCGGACAGCAGGTGGAACTCGGAGGGCTATCTATAGACGAGAGGGCCTCCATCAAAGCAGAACTCCAAGCAGAACAGGACGCACGGGTACGGGCAGAAGCAGCCACATCGCGAAAGCAGGAAGCCGCAGCTAAGCGCCGCTCTCTGCGTGACCCCGCCGCCGCCCCGGGGGCGCCCCGCGACGTAGCCACTGGCCGGATGATCAGCCCCGGCTCCGTGGAGGAGATCCCGGACCCGGCTGCACGATCAGCAGGCTTGCGTGCAGAGGACACGCGCACACAGGCAGCCCGCCCAGTGGGTACACGACCTGTAACATCGGCAGAACAGATCCAGAGTAACGTGCGAGAGCAGATCCGCTCACCAATCCCCGGCGAGCCGGTACGTGGCCGCGAGACAATGCCCCGCGCACCCACAGCATCCGAGGCCATCGACCCGGGTATACGCCGGAGCCCAGCAGACGAGGCCGCTGCCGAACGGGTGCGTGCACAACAGACTCGCGTAGCCAGCGGAGCCACAGAAGCAAACATCGAACGCATACAGGCAGAGCAAACCGCAGCCAAGCGTGCAGCCGCCACAGCGGAAGCGACGGGTGCACAGCCTCGCCGTCCTTTGAGCAGGGAGACCCCTATCCTTGATCCGGGAGGCGACATCTATGAGCCAGCACGTCCCGGCAGGGAGCTGGACCCAGAAGGCAGAGCAGCTGTTGGCAAAATCGACGAGGGTATTGCAACCAACACAGACAGGCAGAACCGGGCCGCTGATACTATCAGACGGAACGAAGCAGCAGGCACCCCTGACTCCCGGGAAGCCAAGGCTGCACGTGCAGTAATAAAGACCACGGAGGCAAACTTAGCAGACCTCGAAGGCCAGCGCATTGACGCCAACCTCGCTGAGCGCAAGGCTGGCAATCGCCCGGTCTCTGCAACAGTCGAGCAGATCAAAGCGAAGGCCGGTGACCCTCTGGGTACAGCCGACGACGCAGTCAAAAAGGCAGGCGCAGCTTTTGACGCTGCAGTTGACAAAGCTGATGTCGACTCCAAGGAAGACATCAAGAAGGTCAAGAAGATGTTTAACAGTGCTGTCGAGAAAACCAAGGCTGGCGCTAAAACCCTCAAGGGGAGGATCTCCCCGTCTGCGTCTGCATCTGCAAGCGTAGAGGATGTAGCCAAGAACATGCCCGACGGGCCGAAGAAGGCTGGCGCAGTGAAGTCATTCGGTACGATAGCCAAGGTAGGTGGCGTAGCAGGACTGGTAGACATGGCTGGTTTATACCTCCGCAACGGTTACGAGAACGGCTGGGACGTTGCCAACGTGGACGTAGTGGAAGGCGTCGCCAATATGGTACGGGACTCCAAACAAATGTACGACGACGTCAGGGGCGACGAGATCGGCATGGACGAGGCTGTCAAGACGGTAGCGCAAGGGTTTATTGACGGTGTCGTCGGGCTTGTACCATCCTTGATTGACACTGGCCAGTTCTTTGCTGGCGAAGCTCTCGATGCGCTTGGCCCGGCGAGTACTGCAACTGCCCCTACAGGACTCCGTGGAACCGGCGTCAGCGCCCCAGCCAGCCCAGAATTCACAGGCCCGGCTGATCCCGGCGAGTTACCCGGTCGCCCGGGTGAACGTTATGATCCTCTCAGCGAAACTGCGGACCTTGAGCTACGTTCGGGAGATGTCCAGACCGATCCGTTTCTCACCCCCGGGGCACGAGAAGGCCAATTTAACGTCGGCCTTCGTGGCGGCACAGGCGTGATCGATGCAACCAACGCACCGGGTGGAGCCAGCGGCTTTGCTCAGCGTGTTGAAGAATCCCGTCGTGCGGGCGCATACGACCCCGTGTCAGACAAGCGCAGGGATGAAGCACTGGAAGACTTGCAGCGGGTTAAGCGTGGCACCACAGCCATTCGCGACCTTGCTGCTACCCGTCTTGGCGTACCGACTCAGTACCTTGATGCTGTACGCTCTGGTGCAATGACTCCTCGTGAAGCGAATCTGGCACAGGCTAAGCAGGCCGCCACCGGCAACTTGGGTGGCATGTCTGCAGCAGAGGGGCAGCAGTACCAGCACCGGGCCGCAGCAGAACAACGGGCAGTAACTGAGTTCCAAGGGAAGTTGACCGACCAAGGCCGCGCACGGGTTGCCGAGACCGGCCTCGAAGTAGCCAACTCATTCCCGGGTGCCGACGAAGAGAGAAAGGCAGAAATCGCCAGCGGGTACTCAGCCTTTGCATCCAACTGGATACCAGAGGGCGTAGACCCAAGCTCGCTTACCGCTGGGGATCACCAGACTATAAAGGGGCAGTATATTTTGGCCACGGAACTCGCCGACAAGGGAGAGGGTTGGCTCCGTTCGCTCATGCCTTGGAAGGCTGACATCACCGCTCCATCGCTGTTTGGCAGAGGAGAGAACATCCTCCAATCTATGGAGCAGGCTGGTGAGTGGTTTGACATTGGTAACGACAACCTTGAGTTCAGGGGTAGAGATTCTGATAACCAACCTGTTACACTTACCATCGAGCCTGAAAAACTGCACCCGATAGCGCAAGGGCTGATCAACGAAGCACGCGCTGAAATGAACATCAGGCAGGGATTACGCTAACGAGAGGAACTGCACGTGGCCGGACTACGGACGAACAATCTAAACGACCCTGACTTCGTACCACCTTCAAAGAACGAGCCCGGTTATTTAACTGGGCAGCGTTCTTCGGTAGTACGGGACACCTATGAGGCACCAGCGGCTGAACCCGGCGAGTTCGAGAAGGGCTTGTCGCGTGGTACTGCTATGCTCAAGGCCGGTGCCTATGGTGCTGCGGAAGCTGCTGGTGTAGCCACTGGCATAGAAGCGGTCGAGGAATTTGGTGAGGCTGGCGTTGCACGCGCACACGAGGAGGCCTCAGCTGTCCCGGCTGCAGAGGTCGAGTCCGTGTTCGACATCAACGACGTCAGCTCCTTCTTCGACTGGGCAGCCCACGGACTAGGTGTACTCGCACCGTCAGCTGTTACCATGGCTGGTAGCGGCGGCGCAGGCGCACTGGCAGGCGCAGTCACCCGCATAGGAGCGGCTCGTACCGCAGCGGCTGGTGCCTTTGCTGCCTCAGCGGCACCGGAGACCGGACACGCATTCACAGAACTTAAAGAGGGTGGCGTAGAGAGCCCCGGCGCAGCTGCCCTGCAGGGTGGCATCATTGGTTTGCTCGACGTTGCACCGCAAGCCCACTTGCTCAAGATGCTTGGTACCAAGGGTAAGCCCGGGGTTCTTCGCGGTGCAGCACGTGGCGTCCTAGACCAAGCCCCACGCGAGGCCGCAACTGAGGCAGCGCAGGAAGCCGTGGGCGAAGGCTTCCGTACAGCACTTATAGAAGGGCACGACAATCCGAACTTCGTCAACGATCTCATCGAAGCTGGTGCACTTGGTGCACTGGGCGGTGGCTTCGCTGGTGGTGTGGGCGGTGCCGCCAAGGGCGCAGCTGGCAGGGTGTTCGATGAGGATGGCACTGTAATACAAGGCCCGGGCGCTGCCGCCAGCCGCGACATAACGGCCTTCGATGATGCGGAGAATCTAGCCGGTACCTCCGCAGCAGATGCGGACCTTGCCCAATATGGCCTGACCGAGTTCGATACCAACCCGGCGTTCACAGACGTCCCGGTTGACACAGCCGTCAAGACTAAGCTCTCCGGCGAAGCCCGTGAGCGACTAGGATTAGTACCAGAAGATATTGGTCGGACACATATCCCGACGCGACTCGAACGCTTAAATGCCCCGTTCGTGGCTGGGAAGCGAGAAGAGCAGGAGCAGTTCCAGACAGAGCTGGGTGCAGGTACCCTGCTGGGTGAGATGAACAGCGCCAGAGCAGAGCTCCAGAGCATCATCGACAACGAAGGTGGTAAGCTGTTCACCTTCGCCGAAGACGGCAAGATGGATACAACCGAAGCCCCCGGGATCAGCACTCGGGTTGCAGACGCCCTTGCTTCCGGCAAGCCGGGGGAGCAGGTTTCTACGCGCACGCTGATGGAGCGTCTGGATGAAGCACTGGGTAGAGCGCCGGAAGCAATCGCAGAGGCTCAGACCGAGCAGGCTGTCGAGGGCGCACTGGGCGGGATCGAAGGCCCGTTCCAGAGCGAGACACTCCACGCGAAGGTAACCCGGGAGGCCGAGCGCAGGTTTCCAAACGACACAGAACTCCAGCAGCAGTTCATCAACCAAGAGGGTGAGGCACTGTTCACGCAGCGGTCTGGTCAGGCTGAGAACGAGGAGCTGGCTGGCCTGTTGGGTATCCCCACCGAGTCACTCACCCCGGCAGACACCAAGCGCATGAAGCAGCTGCGCACAGTACTCGACCGAGCACAAAGAGTCGGGTTTGAAAACTTGTACGACTTCCAGAAGCCGGGCGACTTCCTCAAGAACTTCGAGGGTATCCGGACGCCAGCTCTTAACGACATCCGTGAAATGCTGGCTACTGGGGACCTAGACCCGGAGACTCGGACTGACTTCGAGAACATCCTCGCGACCAACCGTCCTGAGGGCGTGGACTTCACGCTCAAGGGTGTGTCGCTGACCGGGCCCAAGCCTATTCAGTTCAGCGCACAGACTTCGTACGATACCACCGCGACCCAGTTCCGGGTGCCCGGCTCTAACAAGGTCATCAACTTGACCAACCTGACAAACGAAGCGCGTAGGCAGCGCCAGCGTCAGGAGGAAGTATTCAAGGCAAGCGAGAAGCCCCTCGAAGAGCGTGGTGCCATGACTGACGAGGCCCGCTTGGCTAACGACGTGATGATCGGGTTGGACATGGCTAGCGAGGAAGGCTTGATCACTTTGCCGTCGGCTGCCGATGCCAATGGTCGCCAAGCCCTCATAGCATGGGGCGCTACGAAGCGGATGCGCGAGGAGGCCCACAGCCCCTTCATCGAGAGCAAGAGTCGGAAGGAACCGCGCAAGAAATCCCCCGAGGCCAAGGCACGCACCGCTGAGCGCTTGGCTGCGCAGGAAGCAGCTGCCGCGCTTGCCAAAACAATTGGTTTGGACACGGTCGTCGAAACAAGAGACAACAGAACCTTTAGAGATGTTCTCAAGTCCCTAGGAATCAAAACACCGTTTGCCAAGCGCAGGGTGCCCTCCGAGGCACTGCCCAAAGAAGGAGAGAAGGGCGAACCGGGTGCGGAGACCTTGACTGCTGCGGAAGCCGAAGCCGCGTCAGCGAAAGCCGAGCGCTTCGATCCCAAGAAGGACAAGCTCGCAAAGACCCGGCTCAAGGAACAGAGAGCTACGGCCAAGCTCTCGCGTGCCATGCTCGAAGCATCCGAGAAAGAGGTCGCAGGCTTACCAGAAGGAGCAGCCAAGAAGCAGGCCCAGAAGCATGAGACTCGGCTCAAAAAGGAAGTGGCCAGAGCGGAACAACAGCTCGAACAAACAAGACGGGAAGTCAACCGCGTTGGTGTCAAGATAGACATGGACGTAGACACTGCGCCCAAGACCGTGCTGCTCACTGAGTCCCAGATGAAGGCACTTGATGTCGTTGCTACCAAACACAACATCGAAGAATTCGAATTGCAAGGAACCGCAGGGTCTTCCTCGCTGGTAACGCCCGGACAAACAAAAATACTCAGCCACACGCAGGAGATCCCTGAGTCCCTGATCGACAACACCGGCCTCTCCGTGGGGCAAATCGATGCTATGTTCAACGACGTAGACACGCTGATCGCTGTACGGGTTACCCCGGTCAAGGAGCGCCAAGCTAAGCCGACTCCGGTAGCACAGGAGCCAGTGGTCAAGAAGGAAATCACCAAGCGCAAGGTTGATCCAGCCAAGCGCAGAGCAGCCGAGAAGGCAGCCGTAGAGCTCCAACAGAAGCAAGCCCAAGCAGCGGCTAAGTTCAGGGCTGAAGAGGCACTGCAGAAGGCCCGCGACGTTCGCAGAAATATGCCTATGGCGAAAAACGAATACATAGCAGAGCAGGTTGAGATCGCAGACAAGACTGTAGCCATGCTCGAAAGTTCCGGCAAGGAACGTGCACAGCTCAAGGAAGAGCTGGATACGTTAAAGGAAGAGCACGCAGCCAAGGGCAGGAAGGCAGCTGAGAGTTGGCTGAAGGATAAGAAGTACGCCAAGAGCGTGAGCATCACTCCTGTAGATGCCAAGAAGTTGTCTACAGCCAACAATACGCACGCTAGTGAGATATTCAAGCAACTTACTTCCAAGATCAACGCGCCTCAGAGCATCAAGCTTCTGAAGTCCAGTCGTGCGATCAAAGAGCTGAACAAGGATGGCAAGTCCAGCTGGGTAGGCCAGCTTGCTGATGGATCCATGCACGGGTTCACCGTCAACTTGGCCGATGGAAGCATAGGTGTATATGTTCGTCCGGGTATGGACAAGGCTCTGACTCGGGAAGTGATGGGTCATGAAGTAGGCCACGCAGTCTTTCGGTCGTTCACATCCACACTCGATTCGCGAACAGCGAACGCCATCCTCCGGGAATACACAGCGTGGCGCGACAAGCACAACAAGTCCACCACCACGATCAAGGAACTGCTCAAGGCCAAGAAGCAGCCCAAGTCTGTATTGCTGGCAATGCACGGTGCGCAGAACAACACCAAGGTGCATGAGCTGGAGTCCAGCGTGCAGGAGTACCTGCTCGACTATGAGGAGTGGTTTGCTGACAACGTGAGCCGGTGGTTCACAGACACGCGTGCTCCCCAGACAGCAATGCAGCGATTCTTCAAAGCGATTGCCGATACGCTCAAGCGCATGGTCGGCATCGGTAAAGGCGAAGGCATAAACGATCTCATGGACAGCATCGCTGGCGGCAGACGGAAGTGGGACTTCGGTTTCGAGCCACAGGACGCATTCGCCGCTTCGTCCGCAGTGCCAGTACAGAAACCAACGGCAGCCTTGCTCCGCACCCTCACGGGTAACCAGAACTGGTTGGAGGATACTGCCAAGCTGAAGGACTTGGGCTACGTGGCTATGATTGACTCCCAAGACCCGTACAGCGTGCTGATGCACAGAGCTATGTACAAAATGTTGTACTCCGACCAGCTGACCGGTGCAGCAACCAACCTGCTGTTAAGGACTGCCCGGAGCAAGGGTATCCAGAACGTCATGCGCACCCTCCTGCAGAACGACCGCACAGCTCTCGACCAGCTGTCGGACCCGTACATGGCTGCCGCTTACCTGTATCAGTTCTGGCGGGCTGACATGATTGCCTTGGGCCAGCGTACAGACAGCCTGTTTCAGAGGATCGCCAAGTTCTTCCGCGACTTCTTGGGTATCATCGCTGACAGCGAGAACGCACAGAACGTGTTCCGCATGATGCACGCCAACACATTCCCCATGACCGACGTAGCCCAGCGCAGTGCTGTGCAGCGCGTATTGCCTGACTCGATTGCTGAGAACGCTGTCAAGACCCTAGGCCCGACGTACGACGTGGTCATGAAGCCAATGCGCTCCCTGTTCCAGACGGTTGATGAGCGGGTGCGTGCATTCGATAACCCAGCGCTCACACAGATTGCCGACCACTTCCACCTGAAGCCGGGTGAGCAGTCAAGCAACCCCACTATGTGGAACGCCAAGCAGGAGTTCATCGGTCGCTATGAGAACATCATGCGCCGCATCTTCGACGGCAAGGACAAAGCCTTCGGCGACGAGGCCCTGAACTATTTATACGGAGTTGAGGACATCTCTCATGCAAGACCCGGCGTACAGCGCGTGGTCAAGCAGGTACGGGCACTCTTACGCGAGATGCTCAAGTATCAGCAGGACGCTGGCGTGTCCATCAAGGACATCGGCACTGACTACTTCCCGTGGGTATTGAACCAAGACGCGATCTCTGACAACTTGGATGCCTTCCGCGAGATGCTGCTGCAGGACAAGTACAAAGAGAACCGCAAAGAGCTGGCCATCCACGTCAACGTGCGGGACAACGCCCGAGCAATAGATGCAGAGTTCCATGTCTCCAAGCACCAGCTTGAGAAGGCTGTGCGCCAATGGATGGAGACCGGCGAGTGGGATCTTGTTGGCCGCGTAGATGAAGCCACGATCCCGGTGCCCCAGCCACATGACCTCTACACCAGCGAGTCCATCGTTGACCACCTCGTCGGCAGAGCCACGGCAGAGGGCGGCCTAGAGTTCGAGATCTCCGACGACAGGCAGTCGCCGAGCATCCGGTTCAACAATCCACGGATATTCAAATTCGTCGATCCCAAGGAAATGAGAAAGTTCCTGTCAGACGATCTGGGCATGACGATGGGCATGTACATCTCGCAGGGTGTCAAGCACGCAGAGTTCTCCAGACGGTTCGGTGAGGACGGTGGTGGCCTGTCCAACCTCTTGAGGCAGGCCCGGGAGACCGGTGCCACGCCCAAGCAGGTTGATCTGGCTACGAACTACGTTAGAGCATCGCTAGGTACTTATGGACGGCAAACAGCCGAGTGGTTGAATAAGCGGATCGGCCTTGCCCTTCCAGAACATGCCTACTCACCCATCAACGCCGGGCTAAACAAGGCCATGGGCGTAGCTATCGTGTACCAGAATCTGAGATACTTGGCACTGAGTACGCTGACATCCCTCGCCGACGTAATGGGCATAGCGGTCCGCTCAAGCAGCCTGAAGGCCACCGTCGGTAGCATGAAGGCTTTCACCAAGCGGAATCAGAACAATTTGAAGGATCTGGGCGAGATGCTGGGCCTTATAGAGCACTCACAGGTCGCTGACGCCCTTGGGTGGCGATACGACGGCATGCACCTCACCGGCAAGCTGAGGGGCTTCAACGACGCCTTCTTCCGGGTCATCGGCCTGCAGGCGTGGACACGCAGCACCCGGCTCATGGGGCTCGCAGCGGCTGAGGCCTTTATAGTCAAGCACACCCAGCGCCCGGGCAAGCACAGCCAGCGCTGGATGAATGAGTTGAATATCACCAAGGCTGACATCAAGCTCCGGGATGATGGCACGCTGAGGGTCATGTCACACGTTGAGCGGGGCAAGGCCAGCAAGGCTGAGGTTGCCCGCGACGACCGGGTGCGTAACGCCCTGATCCAGTGGACGGACGAAGCGATCCTGCGGCCCAACCCGAGTATGAGGACCCTGTGGGGCAGCGACCCGCACTTCCAGCTGTTCCAGTATCTGAAGAGCTTCATGTACACCTTCCATGAGCGCATCCTCAAGCGGGCTGGCCACGAGATGATGGAGGGCAACTACGCCTCCTTCGTCTGGCTGCTGGGCTACATCCCGGTAATGATCATGTCTGACCTGATCCGTGAGGCCATCCAGTTCGGCACCGATGGTGACCCGAGAAAGAGCAACTGGGGCGCTGGAGACTACATCCAGCACGGCGCAATCCGCTCTGGGTTGCTTGGGTACACCCAGCAGGGTGTTGACTTCCATACGGATATGAAGTATGGCGGCTTCGGGATTGGCGGAATGACCGCGACATTTGATACAATAGCGAGTATGCCTGACTTGCTGACCGGCAAAGACGGCTCTCTAGTGAAGGCCCTACCGGGGCAAACAGTTTACAAAAACTGGCTGAACTGATAGACTTTGTTCAGTCGACGTGCATGTTTTACCACCAACTATAGGGACTTTATATTATGACGATCGCAACCAGAATTGGCATTAACGCATCCGGGGTCGTCTACTATGACTCTGCTGCTGGTGCTAACGACCACACTACAGCCACAGCCGAGTACTTCACGGTTATTGAGCTCCATAGATTCCTACAAGACTTGGCGGATGACGCCAGCTCTTCCGGCGATGACCTCATCGACATCACAAACGACACCCCATCCGATCGATCCACGGACAACATTATCCAGATCAACGCAGGCTACACTCTGGATAACGGTACGGTAGGCGGCGGCGACCCGGTATGGGAACACTTGTACGACGGCTCCATCATCGAGGCCCAGACGGGTTCTATCTGGGACGGGCTCGTGGTTATTGCTGGCGAAGGCATGGACCTTCAGATCATCCAGAATGGCGCTGTCCTCACTGACGACTGGTGGAACAACGTACCTAACGGCGTGACTGCTGGCTCTCACGGTTTGAACCGCGACGTTGCAAACGGTATCTCGCACCGGTTCATGCTTCAGGTCAACAGCGCAGGTACAGACACCGACGGTCGTAGGATCGTGGGTATCACTCGCGAGATAGGCCAGACCTATTCCGAGTTCAAGATTAACGGTACTGCCCGAGGCAACAACGTGTTGGCTTTGACCTACACTACCGACCTGAACGACACAACTGATGCAAGCGCACGTAGCACGATCAACAACGTGACGTGGGGCTACAACGCCATCGATATCAACAACGACACCACGGATGAGTTTTACTACTCCGAGTGGAACATGGCTACGTTCAACAGTAAGCAGTTCTACGAGCGCATGAAGTATCTGTCTGCTTGCGAAACTGCACTTGGCGGCGGTACAGGCACAAACGCCACACCGAACTCCGCTGCTTTCTACGGCATGGACGCGAACATCTTCCGTGGTATTACCCACGAGATTACAGTTGGCGGCACAGGCTCGCCGAGTGGCACATTCGGTACTGCTAACGGCACGCATAACAGCCAGCCTGAAGCAGTGTCATGGACAGGTGGTACAGGCCAGCTGCTCGCGGTGGACAATACGGCGTCCGCCTCTACCACGAAGGTGTGGATCCAGCTGCTTACCGGTGCCGCTCCAACCACGGACGGTGTTGCGATCACAGGCGGTACTTCAGGCGCAATAGTCTACTCCAACGGCACGACTACTGAACGCACGATTACTACTCCTTTCTGCGGTAGCTCCACCGGTACTGCATTGATTGGTGCATACGGCTTCGCAATCGAGTACGCCGACACCACGAACGCAGACCTGTTCCGCGCACTGGACAACAACACGTACCAGCCGCCGAACAACGTCAGCTTCTCTGTTGGTGGTGTTATCCATGATGAGGACAGAGTCTTGGTCGGCCCGGACAGTGGAGCAGGCGCTCTGCAGGTAGACCAATGTCAGGTTGCTACTGCAGAGGCAATCACCGTGACGGCGGGCTCAGTCAGCTCAGCTACTTCTGGTGCAGGCGTCGTTGTACTGGCGTCTAACGTCGAGACCATCGGTACTGGACAGCCCTCTGCCAAGGATACCCCAGCGACGGGCACCATCCGCGTACTGGACGCCAACGGTATCTACCAGATCATCAACTACACCGGCTTCACTGCTGGTTCGGGTGAGATTGACTTCACTGGTTGTACCGGTGCAGGCACATGGACGGCAGCAGCGGCCAACGATAGCTTCATCTCTTACATCGACACACTGGCACTGGGCCTTACAGTTACAGCTGGCAGCTTCGTGACCGACGTTGAGTACGAGATTAAAACAGCAGGTACTACTGACTTCACCTTGATCGGCGCTGCAGATAGCAATGTCGGGACTCGCTTCACAGCGACTGGTGCAGGCACGGGTACTGGCGACGCTTACCAA
>Ga0114922_10002952_pt1 | contig 15904 bp, 15 predicted proteins | sample AartaG_FD_100975 | JGI IMG/M metagenome (GOLD analysis project Ga0114922, IMG submission 100975) | Deep subsurface microbial communities from Aarhus Bay to uncover new lineages of life (NeLLi) - Aarhus_00045 metaG | ecosystem: Environmental > Aquatic > Marine > Oceanic > Sediment | place...
AGCTTCCCATGTCCTTGTTGTAGGCCTAGGCGGGGTGGGGGCCTATGCAGCAGAGATGATATGCAGGGCCGGGGTCGGCAAAATGACCATTGTTGACGGAGATAAGATCACTGAAAGCAATATCAACCGCCAGCTGCCTGCATTTAACAGTACGATAGGCAGATATAAGACGGAGGTAATCGCTGAACGCCTGCTCGATATCAACCCGGTACTTGAACTCATAACTATCAATGAATTCATACATGATGAACGAATGATTGAAATACTTGACAGGGGTTACGATTATATTGTTGATGCCATTGATACCCTGTCACCTAAAATCTTTCTTATTTACCACTCTCTTCAGAAAGGCATTCCAGTTGTTAGCTCTATGGGTGCGGGAGGTAAAGTTGATCCAACGGCTATAAGGATTACAGATATATCCAAAACATATAACTGTAAGCTGGCCCGAATACTCCGCAAGAGGCTTCACAAGCTTGGTATACGAAAGGGATTTACTGCAGTGTTCTCACCCGAGGAGGTTGCCGGGGATAGCATTGAGCTTACCGAGGGAGAACAGAACAAAGCCTCCAATGTGGGAACGGTATCCTATATGCCCGCTGCCTTTGGCTGTGCCTGTGCATCGGTGGTGATACGAACCCTGTAATCCTAAGTACAGCGAAGGATCTTTGCTGAGTATTATTAACCACTTCCGGCGGTATTAATGAAAGCATGGAGCATAGAGCATGGAGCATGGAATTTTCTGAATAATTTTGGGTAATTCAGCTCCATCCCCTGCTCCTTGCCCCCTGCCCCCTGCTTTATCATCCGGAGCTTTAACGGAGGGGAACACCTGCCATTAGTTGTATCTCTTAAACAATAGATACGCCGGTATACCTGCAGCAACAGTCAGCAGGGCTATTGAAGATTCCACAAGTCTTTCCATGAATGACAGTACCAGGATAATTATTCCTGTCGACATGTAAATAAGCTGGGGCAAAGGGAATCCGGGTATACGTATACTAATTTTCTTGTTTCTCCTTATTTTAAATGAGCCGGCAATGGTAAGTATTGGGAAAATACCAAGAGAGAAGCCCATATAGGTTAGTATCTGGTCAAAGGTTCCGGTCAGAATAAATATTATTGCTATAAGCGACTGCAGGTAAATGGAATATGTCGGAACATTATGTTTGTGATGTATCCGTGATACTGATTTAAAGAATAAACCGTCACGTGCCATTGAGAAATATACCCTGGGTCCAATAATAATATAGGCACTGAGTGATGAAAAAAGGGCGAATGAGATAAGCAACGAGAACACAGTTTCAGCGCCCGGCCCAAACAATTTACCCATTGCCAGTCCTCCCACTGAAATAACCCCTTTCATCTCATCTGCAGGAACAGCATATATATATACTGCGTTAAGTAACAGGTAAAGGATGATCACAATACCTGTCCCAATAAGAAGAGATCCGGGGAGGGTACGTTTGGGATTTCTTATTTCTGATCCTATATATGTTGATGCATTCCATCCGCTGTATGCGAACATTATCCACATTACCGAGAGACCTATAGTTTTCCAGCCTGCCAGACCTTCACCAAGTGTATTTTCAGCACTGAAGTTTTTAATATTCCCATTCCCAAATGCAAGTCCGGCCACTATAAGTCCTGCTACCAGCAGTACCTTAAGCAGTGTAAGAATATTCTGTACTTTTGACCCGGATTTAATCCCCCTGGAATGAATAAAGGTAAAGGCAAGAACTACTATTACGGCAAATAGTTTTGAGGATCCGTTGATACCCAGAAAGGTATTTTCTGATACCCATACCGATAGCCCGGGGAATGCTCTTATAAAATAATCACTGAAGCCCAGTGCTGAGGCTGCAATAGGGGCAGAGAAACCTACGATGAATGATACCCAGCCACTAAGGAACCCAAGGGCAGGATGAAAGATCCTGGAAAGGAACATATATTCACCACCTGCTTCCGGCATATTTGCCCCCAGTTCGCCATATGAGATTGCCCCACAGACTGCAATTATCCCACCTACTGCCCAGAGGATTATCAACAAGACCGGTGAACCAAGATCGGCCATAAGCAATCCCGAGGTAGTAAAAATACCTGCCCCGATAATATTCGCTATAACAATATTGGTGGCTGGAAAAAGACCGAGTGTTCTCCTGAGTCCGTTTTGTGACATAAACAGCTTTAGCTTATACTATTTTGATTTCTTATAACTTATTGACACTCCGTTTCCGGATGAGTTAACAGTTGTTGTATAATTATCAAGACTTTTTATATAATCCAGGAAATCAGACTGTCCGCTGCTGTACCTTGAACGCCGCTCAGGTATATTATGAGCCGTAAAGCATCCTCCAACAACCAGTTTGGGGTCAACATCAATGAAGTAATTCTTATACCAGTTCTTATCCGCATCGTTGAAAACAAAGTCGAATGGACCTTCAAGCTCAGTGACCAGTTTATGAGCATCGGCAAGACGGGCATCAATATAATCTGACAATCCGGCTTCACGGAAGTTTTCAAGAGCCTGATTGTATCTTCGTTCATTTATCTCTATGGTAATAAGTTTGCCGCCTGTCTTGCTCAGGGCCCATGCTATCCAGATAGATGAATGCCCTGTTGAGGTGCCTATTTCCAATGCCCTGGTGTAACCATTTTCTACAATAATATCATATAGCAACTGTCCATCTACATACGGTATATTCATATCATGCCACCGGTACCTGTTTTCTGTAAGGAAGTTTTTTACTTTTTTATCCATTTCAGGGTTTTTAATAAGATCCTGTGATGAGATACTGACAGGAATAGAAGTAAGAAGTATAAGTACTATATGATAAATGGTGTTGGATTTTAATGTTTTCATGGGTTGTAAATTTAGCATTTACTTAATAGACTAATTAAAGGAGGATTTTGTTTCCGGAGGGCAAGATATAATATTATTTTTTATGGTCTTGATATGGAGATCCGGGATGCTTATTCTGTTCGGTTTGTTTTATATGCATGGCAGCCGATGGTTTTTAATACGGCAACAGCATCCTCTATGTTACCGGTGACGGCATTGCCAGCGGCCCCACGGCAGAAGGGACAGGCATGAATATCACCTTTTGGATCAATATAGATATAACGGTTGCCTGCCCCCATGCATCCTATCCGTCTCTGGTGGTAACCGGGATATGAGACTATCGGATATTCCGGAGGCATTGCAGCAGAGGAAGCATTTATAAAAAATTCTTCAAGCATTTCAATTTGTTCAGTGGAAAGCAGAATTTCTTTCCCATTGAACTGACCTGTTTTGCGTGGCTCCAGGAGCCTGATAAAGCTGACGCCCCAGGTCATTGCCTGGGCAGCATATTTATCAAGGTTATCAATTGTCACAAATGATTTTATGGCACACAAAGAAAGACAGGTGATAATCCCGGCCTCATTGCAGTTTTTCACTGCTTCAGCAGCCCAGTGGAATGATCTCTTATTTCCCCTGAATCGGTTATGTTCAGCTTCATCCCAGTGGTCAAGACTGACTTCGGCCCCGGTGAGTCCTGCCTTTTTCAGCATAATAGCTTTCTCTTTCGTAAGTCCGAAACCTGACGTATTTATCCATACATCAGCGTTATCCCCAGCGTAGCGTATAAGTAATATAAGATCATTCATCCTCTGCAGGGGTTCACCACCGCTCAGTTGAATATGGAATGCACCGTAATCCTTTATCTTCCTTATAATATCTTTCAGGTTCTCAAGCGATAGAGTCTCACTGTCCGATAAATTCTCCCACTCGTAACAGTGAGGACAACGAAACGGACATCTTGAAGATACCGATATGAAAACTGTTGAAAAAGGTACTTTAATACCATTATGTCCGGTTATCCTGATCACTTCGGATTGGAAATATCCCCTGAATGCACCTGAAGGCCATCCGGGAATATTGTCAGAAAAGAAATACCTGCTTCCCGATTTAATAAACCTGGAAATGGGTTGAAGGCCCTGAATGTTTTTTCTTTTGGCCCTGACGTTTGCAAGGATCCTAAGGGCTTTAACGGGATTGTTGAAATGAGAAAGTGCTATACGGACTATAATGAAATGCATCCTGGCTCTTAAAAGTCTTGCTCTGTATCCTGTAATAATTTTCCTCATCGGGTTATATTTCTCACAAGCATTTATTTAAACGGGGAAATAAAATGCAGGTCAATTACCATATATCTTTTTATAGGTTTCCTTTGAAAAGGAGGGTATCATCCCTGGTTTACGGAAAGCCCTCAGGGTCTTTTTATCAGGTGGTCCTGAAGGTTCTCTGAGGATCTTATAGTATCCCCTGGTATGGAGGAAAACAGACCGGCATTCTCCCTTCATTTCAGGGTTTTCGAATACAAGGATTGCTTCATCTCCGGGTTCCTCAAGCACATAATAATCATTGTCAGATATTGATAGCTTTTCTCTTACATCACTTTTACCATTGGCTATTGCGCTGGAGATAGGGACCCTGACAGGAGCAAGGATTCCAGGAGTTCCAAAATCCATTGATACATAATCCACTTCCCAGAATCCGAACCCTGTCCTCAGTTTTATTGTTAAGGTGTCGGACTCAATCCCCTCAAGATCTATTGGCAGGATGTCTTCCCTTAATGCCATAGCACCTGCAAGGTTGAAGTAATCCACAAATTCCCAGCCGTTGTTCTTTTCAAGGTAAACAGACATTGGCATTTCCTGTTCAAGCTGGTATTTACGTAGCCGGTCGCCGGGTTGCTTTTCCTGTTTTGACATGAATTTGTTATACCTATCTCCAAAAAGCTCATGAATTTTTGCTATTATGGCTTCCATCCAGAATGAATTCTTTGCACTCATTATCAGTCTTGCTGATTTTGCATTATCGGGTTTGACAAACTTCAGAAAAATCTCTTCTATATCGTTCCCGTCGGTCACTTTCTCAAGGCCCGTATAGCTAAGGGAATCCTTTTCACTGACCAGTTTAAGGATATTGGTGTTATCACTTATTCTGGCCGATATGGGCGAGACAGGACTTGTAAAGGAGTATGGCATTCCGTTCTTATCAAAAAGAACATCGGTTCCTTTCTGATGATCAACAAGTAATAGTTCAGCAAGATTAACAGATTGGATTTCCTTAACCTCGTTTGTAATTTTTATTTTATAAGTTTCATCATTTGAACTAATTAAGTGAAGAGGGAAATAATCATCACGTTCGAGCCCCGGTTGTACGGCTCCGCTGAATACCTCACCTGAAAAAATATAATCCGTCCCGTCATAGGTATAAATAAAAGGACATGATGATTTTGTAAGCAGAGCAATTATTATTACCACTCCAAATACAGCAGCTGCTGCACCCAGGATTGAAAATGTCCATGATGCTATAGTCGCACCGGATGCCTTATCATATACTTCTATTTTTTGTACCGCCTCTGTCGGTATGGAGACATTGACCCTGTCATTGGTCTCCATGTTTGTTACAAATATATGCACCTCATTCAGAACCTCGCGTTCATCCTCAGAGGCTGATATTCTGTATCTGTAAGGGCCTTCATGGTCATCGATAACTTTTGTGTACAATTGATGGCCTGTAAGTCTGGCTATTTTACCGGTGATTACCTGGTTAGTTGCACCAATATCAGTGAATTGCCAGACATTGTCATCAAGATGCAGGATGATATACCTGTTTTCACTTTCCATTTTTTGTATGATGTCAGCAGGTGGTTCTTCAGACCTGTTTACCCTGAAATAGTAACAACCTTTTGTCATGATCATAAATGAGACCAGTATGCAACAGGTTATCAACCTGGAAATAAACGGAATGCGAATAAATTTGAACATGGCACGTGATTTTTTATTTACTGAAAGAGAGAGATAGTTGTAATATTATCTAAAAACCCAATGTAATTCCAAGCTCAGGACTGCAAAACACCAGGAGAGGTATTACTGAGGCATCCAGACCTATCTTGATCTGTAGAGCATCAGAGAGGTAGATTTTTGCATCTATATTCCACACAAGGCCAGCCATAAAGACCTCCCTTACTTCGTCAGGTGGGTTATAGTTATAATAATACTTATAAACACTTCCCAGAAGGAGTGAACCTCCTGTGCAAAAACGTACTCTACCGGTCCTGATTAGAGAGTAGTTAAAAGGATATGTGTTGAAACCCACTTTAGTTAAGAATTTAAAGGGCTCATAACTCAAGTACATTTCTTCCCAGAAGGTCCAGTTTCCTCCCCATTTCATCCATAATCCATCTTTAGGTGAATTCAAACTTAGCAGGAACTCAACAGAGAATCCTATTTTTCCGGATTTAAAAATATGTTCGTATGATATGTGAGGATTATTAACAAGATGGAAATCAGGATAGAATTTAAGGAATGTTTCAACGAGATCAATCCCAATATAATTTCTTCTTACCATAGCTGGTTTCAGGTCTTCATGAGTGAAAACCATTGACCTGCCATCGCGGTATTTCAGGCTGTCAATCAGGGTAGTACTTAAATAGAATCTTTTGCCACTTGTATTACCGGGGAGATTGTATATGATAGTCCCGTCCTTAATGGAAATTATGTTGATATTCAATACGTTACCGTCAGATTTATAAACCAGGTCCTGGCAGTATGATGTTTCGGGTATAAAGACTGCAATAACGATCGCAATCTTTAAATATTGAATATACTTCATGTATATAATACATTACGTTTACAAAGTTACACCGGAAAATACTATCTGGCAAAAATATTTTATCTGTCTCTTATACTGTTTATTTTTGAATTATTGCCACTACCTCTCTGGCCCAGGATAAACTTCTTCCCGATAAGCGTTCGATGAACTCACGCTATCGGGACAGGCGCCCGGCTCGCAAAAAAAAAGCCGCTTGCACGGCCTTTTTGTTGCTTCGCCAGGGCTCGAACCTGGACTCTTCTGATCCAGAGTCAGACGTGTTGCCAGTTACACCACGAAGCAATTTTGGGATTGCAAAGTTAAAACACTTCTAGCTCTGTCGCAAGTGTATATATTATTTTTTTACAACTTTTCCCCATGTATCCCTCAGGAGGACTGTTCTGTTAAAGATGATACTACCTGGGATCGAATCTTTATCAACACAAAAATAACCAATGCGCTGGAACTGGAATTTGTCAAGTGGTTTAGCCTCTGAGAGTGAAGGTTCAATTTTACAGAAGTTCAGGATTGTCAATGACTCAGGATTTAGAAACTCTTTGAAGTCATGGCTTTTCTGGCCCGCCGGATCGGGATGGTCAAATAACCTGTCATACAATCTTACCTCAGAATCTTCAGCATGCCTGGCCGACACCCAGTGCAATGTTCCTTTAATTTTCCTGTTGGCTGTTGTGCCCCCGCTTTTTGTATCAGGATCGTAGGTGCAGTATATTTCATCTATCTCACCTGTAGATTCATTCTTGTTGAAGCCTGTACATTTAATAATATATGCTCCTTTTAACCTTACTTCCCTGCCGGGACCAAGGCGGAAATATTTCCCCGGGGGATCTTCCATGAAGTCATCCTTTTCAATATATAATTCACTGCTGAAAGGTACCCTGCGGCTGCCCATTGATTCATCCTCCGGGTTGTTGATGATCTCCATTTCTTCAATCCTGTCTTCCGGGTAGTTGGTAATTACCAGTTTAACCGGGTCAAGCACAACAAATACCCTTGGAGCCTTTATATTAAGGTCGTCACGTACTGCATGTTCGAGCAGGGCGACATCATTTATAGCCTCGAACTTGGTATAACCTATGCTCCCTATAAATTTGCGTATGGATTCAGGTGTATATCCCCTGCGCCTGAGACCCGATAGTGTGGGCATACGGGGATCGTCCCAGCCACTTACCAGCTTGAGCATGACAAGTTCCTGCAATTTCCTCTTGCTCATTACAGTGTAGGTAAGGTTAAGCCTGTTGAACTCAATCTGTCGGGGACAGTAGTCACCTGTTCTGAGTTTGTCAACAATCCAGTCGTACAGGGGCCTGTGAACCTCGAACTCAAGTGTGCAGAGCGAATGAGTGATACCTTCGAAATAGTCACACTGGCCATGTGCGAAATCATACATAGGATAAACCTGCCATTTATTACCCGTGTGGTGATGTGCCCGCTTAATAATTCTGTATATCACAGGATCACGCATATGCATGTTGGGTGAGGCCATGTCGATCTTAGCCCTAAGAACGCGGCTGCCTTCATTAAATTCACCGCTGTTCATCCGTGTAAAAAGATCGAGGTTTTCGTCAATATCTCTGTTCCTGTAAGGACTTTCAGTGCCCGGCTTTGTTGGAGTCCCTTTCTGCGCGGCAATTTCTTCAGAGCTCTGGTCATCGACGTAGGCAAGGCCCCTCCTGATTAGGTTAAGGGCAAAGTCATAAAGTTTATCGAAATAATCGGATGCATGAAATTCCCTGTCTTCCCAGTCGAAACCCAGCCAGTGAATATCTTCTTTTATGGATTCAACAAATTCAGTTTCCTCCTTTATGGGATTGGTGTCATCAAACCTGAGATTGCATTTACCTCCGAATTTTTCAGCCGATCCAAAGTCAAGACAGATGGCCTTGGCATGACCGATATGGAGATACCCGTTGGGTTCGGGCGGGAACCGTGTATGTACACGACCTTCATTTTTGCCTGCCCGGATATCCTCCTGTATAAATTGTTCTATGAAATTCAGTGATGTACCGGAATCGTCGGTATTATTCTGTGCCCTGTTATTCTTTTCGTCCATTATCAATGTGGTTTTGGACTATAAAAATAGGATGAATTTGGGAAATAAAGACAAAAGACAAAAGTAAAAAGTTAGAGCGAAGCGGAAACCCCGGCTGAGCAACGCGAACGCCGGGGGTAAAAGTAGAGACACAGCATGCTGCGTCTCACAATTTTTAGCCAGATTTACATTATCATGAACAAGTAGTCAATAAACACTGAGGTCAAGAAGACCTGACTCGTCCTAACCGCTCACCTCTCATTGCTCATTTCTCATCTATCCCTTTAAGTCCGTGTTAAGATAATCTCCGAGGGCAATAACATAATTTTCAAATTTTTCCCTGCCAAGAGGAGTTATCCTGCAGAGTGTCTGAGGGTAATTTTCTCTGAATTTTTTCTGGACTTTAATATATCCGGCTTCCCTAAGCTTTGTGATCTGTATGCTCAAATTGCCGGCTGTTGCACCGGTTTGTTCTCTGATAAATGTAAACTCAGCCGACTCAGTATTCATAAGAAGAGACATTATCGCGAGTCGTAGCTGAGAATGAAGCAACGGATCGAGATCTTTATACCGTGTCATTTTTAACTCCGTTGTTTTTAAGCATATAAGCGGGAATCAGATAACCTGTTATCATAGCTGCAGGCACAGCAAGAGGGCCAATTAATGGTCCTGCAAAGAAGCCGATAAGAGAAAAAATCCATATGCTAATTCCTCCAAACATAAGGGGCCTGAATTTTATTATCACCCCCGACATAAAGGTCGGCAAAGCAGCCAGCATCAATATAAATGGCCCGACAGTATGCATCCTGTTTTCGACACCAATGAAAACAAATAAAATTATTGCCGTAAAGAGAAAACCTATCCATAACCACATATAGATCCTGTCAGCATAAGTATAGACCGTTTGTTTACTGCCTTTAATAAATCCATATATTAAAGACACAATAACACCCGGAATGGTAATTAACCATACAAGCCAGGGATTTTCAAATGATGTTAGATGAAAAAGAAGATATTCTGCAAGACTGCATAAAACAATCAGCCAGCCCCACAACAGAAGATGGAAACGGCCCTGTTTTATATTCATTTTTGTCCGGCTGATCATTTCTGATATGATCTTAAGACTTTCCTGACTGCTCATCATTTTTTCATTATTTTCCATAAATGTGAATTTTAAGTTATTTTATATATAAACATATTGCAAATATAAAGTAGTTTATAATACAAACCAAATATTTCAGTGTTTTTTTTTAAATAATCGCTTCAAGTGATAATTTTAAAGGTTTATTGACACATTAAATACATAAGCATGGCCTTAATAGAAATAAAGAACATGGAGTTCTATGCTTTCCACGGTCATTTCAAGGAAGAGCAGATAGTAGGCAACAAGTTCCTAATTGACCTGACGCTTGAGGCTGATCTCGACAAAGCATCAAAAACTGACCGTCTGGAAGACACGGTTGATTACCAGGTGGCATTCAGGATCGTTAAGGAAGAGATGGATAAAAAGTCAAATTTGATGGAAAATATTGGTAAACGAATTCTGGATTCTATATATGCAAACATGGAAGGCATAAAAAAAGCAACAGTTCGAATAAGAAAGATGAATCCTCCAATGGGTGGGCATATTGATTCGGTGGCTGTAGTTATGAGCAGATAAAAAAATTTGTGCAGGGGTAGTTTTTTACGTATCTTATTGGAGGGTATTTAAAATTCACAGCCATGAAAAACCTGCCATGTATTTTATTGCTGCTGGGGTTTTTTTTATCAGCCCAGGCACAGGTAACTGAGCTTAAAAATGAACATCCCATATTAGGGAGCATAAACGGCTTTACCCTCTATGACTATGAGATGAAAGATTTCGGGGCTTATAGTTTCTGTGATGTTAACGGTGAAGATTATATTATTGAAGGACAGATTTCATATTATTATTATGAATGTGATGATAATATTGATCCTAAACTCATACTTAACAGGTTCCAGGAGATAGGTGACAGTCTGCATGCCAATATGTATGGTGACGGGAAAAGCCAGCTATACATGATACTACAAACCAATAACAGGCGCATATATGTTGACCTGTTTGCCATGGATTTTTATTATACACTTAACATTGTTGAAAGGGGGGAATTAAAATCAGAGATCAAGGCAGAAAATCTCCTTAAAGACCTTAATGATATAGGCAAAGCTGTTCTGTATTTTAATTTCAAACGACATGAATGTGAGTTGACAAGCGACTGTAAAGAAATAATCGAGATGATTGTCAAGGCTCTTCAAAGTGAACCTGCAATAGGGATAAGCATTGATGCATATACCGATAATATAGGTCGCAGCGATGAAAACCTGGAGCTTTCCAGAAAAAGAGCGGAGACACTGTACAATGAACTTGTTAAACAGGGTATTGATGCACAGAGGATGGTATTCAATGGCTATGGAGAGGAGAACCCGATAGCTGATAATAAAATAGTAATGGGACGTGCTTTCAATAACCGCATAGAACTCGTTAAGAAATAAACTGTCATTTGGGGCTGTCTCACAAGTCCACCACCACCCCCTGACGATAGCTTGCTTCGACAAGCTCAGCACGAGTTGCTCTGTCAGGGTACTCCTCCTCTAAAGATGAGGAGAAAGTTGTAGGTATGATAATCAGTATTTTCCCCTCCTTGAATTCAAAGAATTTAAGGAGGGGTGCCCTTAGCCGAACCCCGAGGCTTCGGGGTGAGGATAAAGGGCGGGGTGGTTTCTTCTTGGCGGTAAAAATACCATTTGGCTGAATAAATTTCAGTTCAGTGATTTTTTTACTTTCTCCTTCAACGAATTGAACACTGTATCCTTCAAGGTCTCTTATAATGCTCCTGTTCATCTCGTCAGTGGAAAACCTGAACCCGGGAATATATGCCAGGGAGCTGTCATCAATGGACAGTTTATCCTCGTTTTCCAGCATCCCTATAAGTGATGTTGTGAAAGCCTTGGTACATGATCCTATCGCAAACAGGGTATTCTCATCAACCGGGATCCTGTTCCCATAATCCCTGAAGCCAAAACCGCCGGAATAAACAACCCTATCTTTTTCCACAACAGCCACCGCGAATCCCGGTGCATGGAAAGTTTCCAACACTTTTTCGAATTCCTTTTCTATTCCCTTAAGTCTTTTATCGGTTTTCCGGGTACTTATGCTTGTTACCAGTATAAGTGCGAACATAATTGCTAATATTTTTTTCATAACAGGACATAAATATTTTAGATTCCTAAATTAATAAAGAATGATTTAGAAATAATTTACCGGGATAACTTTTTATTAAAATTACCCGGTTCTTATTTGCAGAATAATCCTGGAAGGCCTGTATAAAGCGATTCAGTCTATTTCTCCCGTTATGAAATAATTCTTAACTGGCTGTATATTCACTAAAATTTAAAAGCTACACCCAGATTTAGATATGCAATGCCATACCCAAGTTCAACCATTGCGGCAATATTATCCGTGAAATAATACCTGGCACCAATGAACCATGACCAGGCAATACCACTGGAAGAGGCTGAATAGTCAAAGCCAGGTATTAAATCACCAAATTCAGAAGAGGAAACAACATTAAATCCCAACAAAAGGCCGGTGTATGTATCAAGCTTTTCTATGAAAGGATAATGAAAGTTACCTCTGGCTCCGAGAATAATATTTGTGTATTTATAACCCCAACCTGAATATTCCCATTTGTAGGAAGCGAATCCAACATAAGGGCCGACTCCTATTGAACCCTTGTCAATTATCCCATCCAGAATGCCCAATTCAAGTGAAGCTGATATCGGTGGCACCGTCATGTGATAATAACTCCCGGTATATAAAGTTGTACCCAGACCGATACCGAGGTTCAGGACTTTATCACCTTTGACGAAAATAGGATCCTGAGCTGCCATTTGTGTCAGGGCAAAAAATGCAATAAACATAAGTGCGAATAGTTTTTTCATAGTTTAAAGAATTTAAGAGTTAATAATTATTAGTTAAAATTATAACATTTCTTGGTTTTTTATTGTTCAATACTCCGAATTTGTACAATTTTAGCACGTCTCTTTGCCCTGAGACCGCTGAAAAACACCAGGATTCCAATGAAGGGAAACAAGCCTGTGATTAGGGCAAGGCCTATGTCGTTTTTCCGAATTCCGGGTTTGAGTGCCGATGAAGAAGGCACTTCAGGATCATAGTAAACATCAACTGCTTTTCCCACGGGATATTCCGCCTGGGCGCGTTTAGCCGGCGAAATATTTGAATCTAAAGGAGGATCGCCAACCGTTATCTTGGAAGAGGTGTATGTTTTTCCATCAACAGCGTATGTATATACTATGTCAGGCTGGTAATGTGTATTACCATCCCTCCTGTATGTTTCAACTTCGGATTTGATTACCTCGCCCGGGACCGAAGGCCAGTTCTTCGAAGTGTTTGAATATTCCAGTGGGGGTAATCCCCACATAAAGAATACAATTCCTCCGAATACTATAAACAGGAATCCCAGTGTTATGGGATTTGCTTTCCCCGGTTTCCTGGTTTGTGTAGTGCCTATTTTCACTGATTGAATAATATTAATGGTATAAATAAATGGATCTTCATTAAATCAAGATTTAATATTATGGCATCATCTTAGGCATATCCATAACCTGGTAGCCGGCGGGGATTTCAAAACTTTTTGCATCGGGTGTCCATGGTTGGATTTCTTTCAGTTCCATAACCAGGTCACCAGATCCGTCTATGTGGTTGATCATTTTTATCGGGAAATTGTATTCCTCAGAGGTCCAGACCGTAAACATCTTCTGGTTTGCCTGGCCATATTCATTGCTGTTTTCATTCCACAATTCCGTTTTAATACATTCTATTCCGTTGACAGTCTCGGTTCCTATCTCTTTAATGGTTCCTTCTTTCTTAAAATACTCGTATGAACCAACCGGATCATTACCCATACTCATTGGATTATCGGCAGCACCCTTCATGGCCATCTTTTGCTGCGGCATAAGGATTACAATTTCAGGTGAGCCTTTCTTAACTATTATGACGCCTTCCATGCCGTTCTCATTAAATTCATAACGGTAACCGGCATCAGCGGAATACACTGTGAAGACACGCTCCTGGCCCATGCTCGTAAAGAACATTTTGGCGGTGAACTGTGCGGACATTGGCAGTGCCAGCAGGCTGGCAGCAAAAAGAACAATAAGTTTTTTCATGATAATTAGGTTTATTGTTAAAATGATTTATCCTGAAAAGGGGAGAAACTGGTTTTGCAGGCTTTTGCAATTTCTCCCCATGAGGCCTGGTTGAAATGAAACTAAACTGGTCTCTCTTAATTATTAGTTGTTTCTTACAAACTCAACGCGGCGGTTTTCTGCTTTTCCCTCAGGGGTTGCATTTGAATTTATCGGCATGGATTCTCCGAATCCTTTTGACGTTAATTTAGTGGCTGATATTCCCATGGAGATGAGTTGTTTCATAACTGTTTCTGCCCGGTCCTCGGAGAGTTTCTGGTTAAGGTCGGTATCACCGTCACTGTCGGTGTGTCCTTCGACACTTACTGCAACATCAGGATGCTCGTTCAGCATTTTATATATTTCATTGAGTACACCCATTGACTCGGGTCGCAGTGTTGCCTTGCCAACATCGAAGCGGATCCCGTTGGAAACGATCTTTCCATCCTGCAGGAATCGGTCATAGTATTTTACTCCTCCTTCAGCAATTCGCACATTTTTGACATAGTAAAGGTTATCATTACGGGCATGATAGGTGTAAAGGGTTAAGCCCATAGGACTAAAATCGAGATGAGGTATATTGATAAGCCGGGTTTCATCCATATAAGCTTTTAATTTACCGGAGGTGTAAGCTATGGAAATATGCATCCACCTAGCTTTGGAGAGACTTTCATCAGGATGGCTGCTCCTTGCTTGCCCAAATGAGAACTCGTCATACCCAACCTGTAAATATGTATATCCTGTAGGGCTATCAGATTTTTGATTTTTCCTGTCATATAAATAAATCTCAAAGTTTCCGCCTCCCGGATAGTATAAATCCATTTCTATAGTAAATACTTCCGGCAGGTAATCCAGTTCGGGGTTTTTAACATAAGGTATAATCGAAGGAGCCCCTTCTCTCATCATAATAACATTTTCACCTCCGAAAACAGCTACTTCAGTATTTCCCCGGACCAGGTCCCATCTTGAAGGAAACTCACCGTTTTCTTCCGCGATGAGGTTGTCCTCAAAAATTATTTTATCGCCCGGAACAAAGTCGTAACTGCTCCAGTTGAGAGTCAGTTCATCCTGGGCATCTATGGCACCTGGTGCATTAGCTGCATTTTCAGCGCCTTCCTTCTGACCAGCTGCCCCGGGATCACCGGCAGTGCCCTGTTCAACCGCGGTGCTGTCTTCACCAATAACAGCTTCTTCAATACCTTTCTCCAGGACATCGAAACTCTTCTTTACCGCTTCGTTTGCCTTCTTATTGGCACGCCTGTTAGCCTCCCTGTTTATTTTCTTCTTAAGGTTAATTTTAACCTGGCAGTTTGCATCCACCGTTGTAAGAAGAAAAACAGCAATAATCATTGTGAAAACTGTTCTTATTTTCATGATACTAATCTTTTTCTTTTAAAATTACGAACTCCGGAGGAGATTTAACAGCACAGATTAGTATCCGCCCGAAATGAATTAGTATAGGGGTATAGAATAATAGTAATTGGTATTTTTAAAGGTAAAGAGAGTCAGTGATAACCTGTATAACCTTTTTCCTGAGGTTTTGTGATACAGGTATTTTAGACTTGTCTTTTAGCAGGAGATATCCACCATCACGTTTCACGAATCTGTCGACCCAGGCAATATTTACGAGGTGTGACTGGTGAACACGTATCATTCCGGATCCTGAAAGAAGAGTGTCAAATTCTTTAATGGTACGTGATACCATTATCCGGCTGCCATCTGATAATATAAAACGGGTATAGTTACTGTCGGCCTCGGCCCTGACAATATCCGGTATTGCTACAAGATGAAGGTTCTCGGATGTATGCAACACTATTCTCTTCAGTACCTTTCTGCTTTCCAGGTTTTCCCGGAGGGCTTGCAGCTTTAATTGTTCCTCTTCAATATCAATAAGCCTGGCTGCCTTATCCACGGCTTCACATATATCCACGGTGTCAAAAGGTTTCAGAACAAAATCCAGTGCGCTTACCTTGATAGCCCCCAGG
>Ga0114922_10002953_pt1 | contig 15902 bp, 9 predicted proteins | sample AartaG_FD_100975 | JGI IMG/M metagenome (GOLD analysis project Ga0114922, IMG submission 100975) | Deep subsurface microbial communities from Aarhus Bay to uncover new lineages of life (NeLLi) - Aarhus_00045 metaG | ecosystem: Environmental > Aquatic > Marine > Oceanic > Sediment | place: Aarhus...
TGCGATCGGGGCGTTCAAGCTGCAGCAGGTCAGTGGGTCGTACTACCGCGGTGACGTCAACGAGAAGCAGCTCCAACGGGTCCACGGGACGGCGTTCTTCAAGAAGAAGTCGCTCGATGAGCACCTCAAGCGAATGGAGGAGGCCAAGAAGCGCGACCACCGGGTGATCGGGCGGGAGCTTGGCCTTTTCACCATCAGTTCCGAGGTGGGCAGCGGCATGGTCCTCTGGCAGCCCAAGGGGGCGATCGTCAGAATGCTGCTGGAGCGGTTCCTGATGGCCGAGATGCTCGCCCGCGGCTACCAGCCGGTCTTCACACCGCAGATCGGTCGGTTGGAGCTGTATCGCCGGAGCGGGCATTACCCCTACTACGAGGATTCACAGTTTCCGGCCCTTTATGAGACGGACCGGGGCAAGGTGCTGCTCAGCCTGAAGCACGTCGCCCAGCGGGCCTCTCGGCTGACCGGCCAGGAGCGAGACCAGGCCGCCCGCCCGGTGGAACATCTGGCCGCGGTCGTTCAGGAGGCCTGGGGCGCCATCGAGGGGCTGGATCCCGGCGGACCGCTGGAGACCGTGATCGAGGTCGCCGATCGCGAACTGGCCAAGGAGGAAGGGTTCCTCCTGCGGCCGATGAACTGCCCGCACCATATCCACATCTACAAGGCAGTGCCCCGCAGCTACCGCGATCTACCGGTTCGGCTGGCGGAGTTCGGAACCGTTTACCGCTATGAGCAGAGCGGTGAGCTCAGCGGCATGATCCGCGTCCGCGGATTCACCCAGGACGATGCCCATCTGTTCTGCACGCCCGAGCAGCTCGAGGCGGAACTGGCCGTTACGGTCGAACTGTCACAACTGGTCCTACACACCCTGGAGTTCCACGACTACCGCATCCGGATCGGGCTGGGCGAGCGAGGTTCGGACAAGTACATCGGCCGTGACGAGCTGTGGGTTCAGGCGGAGACCATCCTTCACAACATCGCGGAACGCATGGGCCTGAATTACGAGGAAGAGATCGGTGAGGCGGCGTTCTACGGGCCCAAGATCGACTTTCTGGTGCGCGACTGCCTCGGGCGGGAGTGGCAGCTCGGCACGGTGCAGGTGGACTACAACCTCCCCGAGCGCTTCGACCTGACCTACGTGGGGTCCGACAACAGGCTGCACCGGCCGGTGATGATCCACCGGGCCCCCTTCGGCAGCATGGAGCGCTTCGTCGGTATTCTGATCGAGCACTTCGCGGGGGCTTTCCCCTTCTGGCTGGCCCCGGTCCAGGTCGCGGTGGCCACGGTGAGCGAGAAGAGTGAGACCTACGCCCGCGAGGTCTATGCCAAGTGTGTGGAACGGGGCCTGCGCTGCGACCTGGATGTTTCGAGCGACAAGATCGGCCCGAAGAAACACCGGCTGCGCCGGCTGAAGATCCCCTATATTCTGGTCATCGGCGCTCAGGAGGCGGCCGAGGGAGCTGTTAACGTAAACGACCGTGAGGGCAGCACGCTGGGAACCTACCCGCTGGCGAATTTCCTGGAGTGGTGCCGGATCGAGATCGAGACCAAAGGTAGAAAGGACGTGCGGCAGCACGCCTGACGTAGTGCATCCGGCGCCCCCGCCGGTTGTGCGGAAGGCAAGGTGGTTCTTTTTGGAAAGGCAGGTGATTGCCCATCGCCAAAGCATTGAGACTCAACGAGCAGATACGGATTTCGCCGGTCCGCTTGATTGACGCGGACAACGAACAACGGGGAATCGTGTCCACGGCGGAGGCCCAACGCCTCGCCCGGGAGAGCGGCATGGACCTGGTCGAGGTCGCCCCTCTGGAGAAGCCGCCCGTCTGCCGCATCATGGACTACGGCAAGTTCAAATACCAGCAGAAGAAAAAACTCAAGATCCGGCCCAGTCATGAGGTCACCCTGAAGGAGATCCGTCTGCGACCCAAGACGGATGACAACGACCGGCAGATCAAGCTGAACCGGGCGGTCAAGTTCCTCCAGGAGGGCCACAAGGTTCAGTTCACCATGCTTTTCAGGGGGCGCGAACGTGCCCATCGAGAGGTCGGCACGGAGGTGTTCAAGACGATCGTGGAGCATCTGGGGGAGGACGTCAAGGTCGAGCGGGCTCCTCGGACGGAGGGGGCCCGCATGATCATGGTACTCTGTCCGGTCAAGCATTGAGCCGTGCACTGAGCGCGGCAACGCCGAGAAGGGGCTTTCGGCGGCCCCAGTCGGCTCCGGGGCGTATCTGCGGGCTGTCAGCCGGGGCGGCGCGCGTGCGGGTCGGCATTCTCGCCCGGGGAGGCTTATTCCGGACGCCTCACTGGTCGGCGCGTTAACCGGCCTTTCACACATTTCAGGCAGATTCGCCCTCCCAGGAACCTACGCAGCAGTCAGTTCGGTCTTGCCCTGCCAGCGGGGACGGTATTGTATTGTGCGCCCCGCGGCCCCGCGCGGGCCTACGCGTATAACGTAGCCGGCAGGTGAACGGAGCCTTCGCCCGCAGGCCGGGTGCTGATCTCGCCGGTCGTCGGCGCGGTTGCATCCCAGGCGGGCAGGGCCTATGCTGAGGCTCGTGTTTCGTGCAAGAACGGCTGGTTTGATCCGCCCCCCAGGGGTGGGAAAAGGAGACTTGATGGGCGATAAAGAGCTTATCCAGTCCCACGGTGGCAGTCTGGTGAATCGCATTCGGAAGGACCCGGCGGCGGACAAAGTGGCCGCGTCGATCCGCTTGACCCAGCGCCAGCAGTGCGACCTGGAGATGATCGCCGTCGGGGCGATGAGCCCCCTGGAAGGGTTCGTCGCGGAGGCGGATTACCACAGCATCTGCGACTCGATGCGGCTGACGAACGGGACGGTTTGGCCTATCCCCATCACCTGCGGCGTGGATGACGCGGCAGCGGACCGGATTTCGGTCGGTGACCGGGTGGGCCTGAACGACGATCGGGGCCGTCTGCTCGGGCACCTGACCGTCAGAGAGAAATATAGGCAGGACAAGCGCAAACAGGCGGTCAAGGCGTACGGGACCGAGGATACCGCCCACCCCGGCGTCCAGGTGTTGATGGCGGAGGGCGACACCTGTCTGGCCGGGCCGATCGACGTGGTCACGCCCCGGCACGACCCCATGTTTCCCGAGCATCGCTTGGCGCCCGCCCAGACGCGCAGCGAATTCGAGCGACGCGGCTGGCAGACGGTGGTCGCCTTTCAGACCCGCAATCCGATCCACCGGGCCCACGAGTATCTGACCAAGTGTGCTCAGGAGATCACCGACGGGCTTTTGATTCACCCGTTGATGGGGGCCACCAAGGAGGGCGACATTCCGGGCGAGGTTCGGATGCGGTGCTACCAAGTGCTGATCGAGAACTACTACCATCTCGGTCACACCATGTTGTCCATCATGCCGGCGGCCATGCGCTACGCCGGTCCGCGGGAAGCGATTCTGCACGCCATCTACCGCCAGAATTACGGGTGCAGCCATTTCATCGTCGGGCGCGATCACGCCGGAGTGGGCGACTACTACGGCACCTACGACGCCCAGAAGATCTTCGACCAGCTTCCCGAAGGCGGCCTGAAGATCGTGCCGCTGAGATTCGAGCACGCCGCCTGGTCAAAACGGGCCGGCTGCATGGTCAGCGGCAAGACGTTCCCCAAGATCGAGGGCGACCAGATCTTCCTCTCGGGCAGCAAGGTTCGCGAGATGCTGACCAGGGGCGAGCGTCCGCCCGCTGAGTTTACCCGGCCGGAGGTCGCCGACATTCTGATTCGGGCCATGACAGAATAAACTGCGGCGGGGCTGGCCATGGGAACAGACGCGACCGCCGAGCTGCCGGCTGAACTCCTCCCCCGGATCGAGTCCATGAAGCGACCGATCGTCGTCGGGCACGTGGTGCCCGACGCCGATTGTCTGGGCTCGATGCTGGCGGTGGCCAGGACCTGGCCGGCCAGCGACCAGCGCGGGGCCCGGGTGTGCCTTCCCGGAGGGTCCGTGTCGCAGCGCCTGGCCTTCCTCCTGGATTGGGCTCCGGTTCGGGTGGTAGGCCCGGAGGCCCTGCCCGATGCCGACGGGTTCATCGTCGTCGATACCGCCAAGAAGCCGCGCTGCAATGTGGAATCCGGGGCCGAGGAAAACTGGAGCAGCGGGCGGGTGGTGGTCAACATCGATCATCACCAGACCAATACCCGCTTCGGCGACGTCAACTGGGTCGTGGAGACCGCTTCCAGTTCGGCTGAGTTGATCTATCACGCTATTCAGGCCGCGGGGCGGCCGATCACGCCGCTGATCGCCTCGCTGCTGTATGTCGGCATCCACACCGACACGCGCGGCTTCACCCTGCCGGGAACGGGCAGCCCTTCGCTTGCCGTGGCGGCTGAGCTGGTCAGGGCCGGTGCCCGGGTGGCCGATTTGGGCGAGCGGCTCTACCGTAGCCAGCGGCCCGGCGAATTCGAGCTGCTGCGGATCATCTATGCGAACACGCGCCTGGTGGCCGGCGGTCGGATCGCCTACAGCACCGCCGATTACGAGGAGATCACCCAAAGCGGTTGTACGGCCGCGGACATCGACGAGCAGGTGGACGTGCCGCGCTCGCTCGGCGGGGTCGGCATGGCCCTGCTGTTCACCGAGGGCCGTCGCGGCCGGACCCGAATAAACCTACGCGGCGAATCGGGCGTTTCCGTCCTGCCGCTGGCCAGGGAACTCGGCGGCGGAGGGCACGAGCAGGCAGCCGGTGTGGTGCTCGACTGCGGCATCCCCGAGGCGCTCGATCGCGTCTTGCCGCTGGCCGAGAAACACCTGCATCGGGAGTGACGAACCCCAATGACCCCGTCCGATTCGCCCATTTCCGTGCCGCCCAAACCCCAAGAGGTGGGCCCGGCGCCGCCGGCGGCGCGATTGGCAAAGTACGGAGATCGGTAGGACCCATGGCGGCCACGAGGGATTTTCTCAGCATCGTCTCCGGGCTCCCGCGGTCGGGCACCTCGATGATGATGCAGATGATCGACGCCGGCGGCATCGGGGCCCTGACCGACAACGTCCGCAAGCCCGACGAGGACAACCCCAAGGGATACTACGAGTTCGAGGCGGTCAAGCGGACCCGCAAGGACGCTTCCTGGCTGCAGGATGCTCCCGGCAAAGTCGTCAAAATGGTCCATCTGCTGCTCTTGGACCTCCCCCTCAACCGGCAGTACCGCGTGGTCTTCATGAGGCGCAACCTCGAGGAGGTCGTGGCTTCACAGGACATCATGCTCGAGCGGCGGGGCAAGCAGAACACCGATTTGGCGAAGGACCGCGTCATTCAGGTGTTCCAGGCGCAGTTGAAGCAGGTCGATCAGTGGGTCCGCGACCACTCAGACGTCTTCAAGATCCTCTACGTGGACTACAACCAGGTGATGCGGGACCCGCGGCCCACGGTGGCTGCGGTCAACGAATTCCTGGGCGGCGATCTGGACACCGAGGCGATGGCCAAGGTCGTTGACCCGTCGTTGTATCGAGAGAGACGATGACCTGAGCGGGTCCGCAAGCCGCCAGACCACCAGTCCGAGGGTGGAGTGTCCGCCGCCGGCAGAAGCGCTCCGCAAGCGAGGCGGATGGCCGAATCGACCGCCGTGCGCTCGATCCTCTCAACGACAGGCGCATCTTCTTACGTGTCATTTGCTTACGCAGCGTTGGAGCGGCGGATTGTGCCAGGGCCTGCGTCCGCCGGTTGAGTAGTGCAGGCCACACGGCGGGGCGGTGTTGACCGAACCGCCTGGCGCCAGAGGTCGGCACGCCCGAGCGAATCCCCATCCACACCTGCGGGCGGCATGCGTCGCGATAGGACAGTCCAACCGCCGCGCTGTATATTGCAATTGTAAGATGTTGTGGCTCCCCGCCCACAAGCGCACCGGGGGAGGACCGGCGGCAAGCGCCTGTAACCACAGCAACTTAGGGTTTCTGCGAGGTCTTCGCCGATTGCAAACGCCAATTGGCCTGATCCACTTGGCCCGGCGCCCGGTAGACTCTCGCTCCGACCTCGGGGAGCCCCTCCGCAGGCCTTGGCGGGACCTGCCCCTCAGATCGTCGGTGTGCTTTTGGGACAAAACCCACCCTTTTTTCCGAGCGCGCAGCGCGCAATCTGCGCTAGACACCTTACGGTCCCTCATCCAAGAGCGCACCGGGGAAGGATCCGCGGTAAGCGTCTGTAACCACAGCAACTTACGGGTTTTGCGGAGTTTTCGCCGATTGAAAACGCCGATCGGTTTGATCCGCTTGGCTCAGCCTGCAGGGGACCCTGTCCGTCGTCGCCCACTCGCTTGGCTCGTTCAGGGCAAGCGATGGCCGACAGGGTCCCGAGCCGCAGGCTCTGGCGCGACCTGCTACTCGAACCGCTGGTGCGCTTTTGGGAGAACACCCGATTATGTATGGCGCGGGCGGGACCGAAGCCACGATCAGAGACGACATCCAATGGCCAGGGGAGCGGTGCAGCATTTCTTGGTCTCGCTGGTAGTCGCGCTGGGAGCAGCATGTCCCGCCTTGGGGCAGGACCGGCAAGGCCCGATCAAGATCGGCGTGCTGGCCAAGCGGGGCGCGGAGAGGTGCCTGGCGAAGTGGGGCCCGACGGCTCAATACCTCACCGGCCAGATCCCTGAGCACTCCTTCATCATTGTTCCCCTGGGTTATGGCGAGGTCTGTCCGGCCGTTGACCGTGGCGAAGTGGATTTCGTGCTCGCCAATCCCTTTGTGCATGTGGAAATCGAGGACCGCTACGGCGCGAGCGCCTTGGCGACATTGATAAGCCTTCACTTCGGCGTCGCGTATACCAGCTACGGCGGAGCGATCTTCCACCGGGCCGGCCGCAACGACATCAAATGCCTGGCCGATCTTAAAGGCAAGACTTTCATGGCTGTGGCAGAGACCTCCTTCGGCGGATGGTTGATAGCCTGGCGGGAGATGAAAGAACAGGGGATCGATCCTCATCGTGACTTCGCCGACCTTCGGTTCGGCGGCACGCACGACGCGGTCGTCTACGCGGTGCGGGAGGGCAAGGCCGATGCCGGGACCGTGAGAACCGACACGCTGGAACGGATGGAGAGCGAGGGGAAAACCAACCTCCGGGATTTCAGTGTGATCCGCGGACACCTCGGTTCACACGTACACCACCCGTTCCTCCATTCCACGCGTTCGTACCCCGAATGGCCGTTTGCCAAGGTCAAGCACACCTCCGATGGACTGGCCCAACAGGTGGCCGTTGCCTTGCTGGGCATGCCCGTGGACAGCCCAGCCGCCAAAGCGGCCTGCTGCGCCGGGTGGGCGGTTCCCCACAACTATCAGGCTGTGCACGAATGTCTCAAGGAGCTTCGTGTAGGCCCCTACCAAGACTACGGAAAAATAACCCTCGGCGACGTGCTCAGGCGCTATTGGGTTTGGATTGCATCGGTCGCCGTCCTCTTGGCGGGCATGGCTGTCACCGTCGTCTGGGCACTGCGACTCTTAGCCCAGCGCAAGCGGGCGGAGGAGGAGCTGCGAGGCGAGAGAGACAAACTCAAACACGTTTTCGAGGCCATGGATGATGGCGTCTACATCGTCAATCAGGATTACGACATCGAATATGTGAACCCCGTGCTCATCGCAGACTTCGGCCCTTATGAAGGGCGCAAGTGCTATGCCTACTTCCACGACCGGGAGGAAGTCTGTCCCTGGTGCAAGAACCAGGATGTCTTCGCCGGTAAGACCGTGCGTTGGGAATGGTATTCGTCCAAGAATGGGAAAACCTATGACCTGATTGACACCCCGCTGAGGAATGTGGACGGCAGCATTTCCAAATTGGAGATATTCCGCGACATCACGCAGCGCACGCGGGCCGAGGAGGCCCTGCGGGAGTCGGAAGGAAAGCTGAGCGCAATGCTCCAGTCGCTTGGCGACCACGTGAGTATGATGGATAAGGCCCTGAATATTCTATGGGCCAATGACGTGGCCAAAGGTCTGTTCGGCGACGACATCATCGGCAAGAAATGCTACGAAGTCTATCATGGCAGGAATAAACCCTGTGAACCGTCCCCTTGTCTTACCCTGCAGGCATTCGAGGATGGCCAGATTCATAAACACGAAACCCGGGTTCAATGCCCCGACGGGAGGACGCTGGCCTACGCCTGCACCGCCAGCGTGGCTCTGCGTGACGACGAGGGTAATCCCACTGGCGTCATCGAGGTTTCCCGCGACATCACCGAGCGCAAGCGGGCCGAGGAGGAGCTTCGCCGCCAGCGCGATTTCGCTGAGGGCCTGATCGACACTGCCCAGGCTATCGTTCTGGTGCTGGATACCGAGGCACGCATTGTTCGCTTCAACCGCTACCTGGAGGAACTTTCGGGCTATCGGCTGGACGAAGTGCGGGGCAAGGACTGGTTCACGACCTTTCTGCCGCAGAGCGATTGGGATCGCATCCGGGCGGTGTTCAGGCAGGCGCTAGGCGACATCCAAACCCGGGGCAACGTCAATCCGATTGTCACAGCGGACGGGCGACAGCGAGAGATTGAATGGTATGACAAGACCCTGAAGGACGCCGATGGCAACACCGTTGGCCTATTGGCGATCGGACAGGACATCACCGAGCGCAAGCAAGCCGAGGAAGCTCTGCGGGAGAGCGAGGAGCTTTACAGCAACATCGTGGAATCGATGAGCGATGGGATCCTGGTCCTGGACGAGCATTTCCATTACCGCCACTGGAACCGGGCGATGGAGCGAATCTCGCACGTGCCCAGAGAGGAACTGGTCGGCAAAGGCCTTCGCCCCTGGGACGTCTTCCCGCATCTGGCCGAAAAAGGCGTCGATGAGATGATGAAGGAGGCCATGCGCGGCGTCGTTCCCGAGCGCGAGGATATTCCCTACCGTTTGCCGGACGGGACGGAGGGTTTCACGTCCGAGACCTTCCTTCCTCTTCGCGATGCTGACGGCCGCATCTCCGGTATGGTGGGCGTGATTCGCGACGTCACCGAGCGCAAGCGGGCCGAGGAGGCGCTGCAGGAGTCGGAGGAGAAGTACCGGCACCTCTTCGAGCAGTTGAACGATGCAGCCTTCCTGGCCGATGCAGAGACCGGCATGATTCTGGATACGAACGCACAGGCTGAAGCGCTGCTGGGGCGCACCCGAGACGAAATCATCGGTATCCACCAGTTAGAGCTACACCCTCCGGGTAAGTCAGGGGAATACCGACAAGAGTTCGCCGAGCATGTCGCCCTGGGGCGTGCCGCCGACTACGACGGCGAGGTTCTAAGGAAAGACGGCAGCGTGGTGCCGGTGACCATCAGCGCAGCCACCCTGACTCTGGGCGGGAAACAGCTCATTCTGGGACTCTTCCACGACACCACCGATCGGCAGCAGCTCGAGGAGCAACTACGCCAGGCCCAGAAGATGGAGGCGGTGGGCACGCTGGCCAGCGGGGTGGCCCACGATTTCAACAACCTGCTGACCGCGATTTTCGGGTACACCGATCTGGCCCGGGCAACGCTGCCGGAGGGGCACCCGGCCGCTCATTCACTGGAGATGGTCGAGCAGGCCGCCCGCCAGGCCGGTGGGGTCAGCAGATCGCTGCTGACCTTCAGTCGCAAGGCGGCAAGCCGCAAGTCGCCGGTCAACTTCGGCGAGGTGCTGCACCAGGCGGTGCGCTTCCTCCGCCGGGTGCTGCCCGCCTCGATCGAGGTGATCGAGGAGTTGTCCGCGGCGGCGGACCTGTGGGGCATGGCCGACGCGGCCCAGATTCAGCAGGTGCTGATGAACCTGGCGGTCAACTCGCGGGATGCCATGCCGGAGGGGGGCCGGCTTCGCATCCGCCTCGCTCCCGGGCCGGCAGAGGCTCTTGGGCCGGTATCGTCCGAAGAGGGACAACCGGCATCCACCGCTGTTCTCGTCGTGGAGGACACCGGCGTGGGCATGCCGCCGGAGGTGCGCTCCCGCATCTTCGAGCCCTTCTTCACCACTAAGCCCCGCGGGCAGGGCACCGGCTTGGGAATGTCCGTCATTCACGGGATCGTGACCGACCACGGCGGGAGGATCGAGGTCGAATCCGAGCCCCAGCGCGGCACGCGGGTGACCATCTCCTTGCCCTGCTCCGTACCGTCCGACGCGGACCGCCGGGAGCAGGCCGAGCCGGGCGGCGCTGGCCGCGGAGCCGACCACGACGCGGTGATTATCGTGGTGGAGGACGACGAGCATGTTCGTTCCATCATGTGCTCGACCCTGCGCTCGGAAGGGTATGAGGCGGTCCCAGCCGGCGACGGCCTGGAGGCCGCTGCGGCGCTGCAGACCCATGCGGCCGTGGTTCGGCTGGTGCTGCTCGATCTCGATCTGCCCCGGCGGAGCGGCGTGTCTGTTCTCCGAGAGATCCGCGAGACGAAGATGGACATCCCGGTTATCGTGGTCACCGGGGGTGTCGGGTTCGACCCGGCTGAGCACCTGGATGGCAGCGAGCGCCTGCTGCTCAAACCCTTCCGCATGTCCGAGTTGGTTTCGCTGGTAGCCCAGACTCTGGCGGATTCGCGGATTGAATTGGGAGTCGAGCCATGAACCGGGACGTGAAGATTCTGGTGGTGGACGACCACGCCCTGGTGCGGGGAGCATTGTCCGAACGTTTGGAGAGGGAACCCCTGTTCAGCGTGGTTTGCACAGCCGGCACCGCGGACGAAGCGATCGAGAAGGCAATAGAGTCGAACCCGGACGTGGTCTTGATGGACATCGACATGCCGGGGCTGGACTGCTTCGACGCGGCGCGGAAGATCATGTCCCTGCAGCCGGAGACGCGCGTGGTTTTCCTGAGCGCCTTCCTCACCGACTGCTACATCGAGCAGGCCTTGGAGATCAAGGCCCGGGGCTATCTGACCAAACGCGAACCGCCGGAGGCGGTGGTGGCGGCTGTCCGCGAGGTGGCCGCCGGCGGGGCTTGTTTCTCCGAGGAAGTGCGCCGGCGGATTGTCATCGACTCCCGCGGAGCGAGGCTGGCCAAGAAGGACACCTCGCGCGTCTCGACCCTGACCCCGCGGCAGCTCGAGGTGCTGCGGTACATCGCCCGTGGTCTGTCGAAGAAGGCCATTGCCGAAATCATGCACATCAGCGCCAAGACGGTGGACCGTCACAGCATCGATTTGATGACCAAGCTCGACATTCACGACCGGGTCGAGCTGGCCCGGCTCGCCATCCGGGAGGGCTTGGCTCAGGCTTAAGGCGAACCCGGCGCCGGCGATGGGGCCCGGCGGATGCGCTTGTCAGCGGTCCGGCCCCGGCGCCCTGTGCCAGGTGGTGGCACTAACTCGCAAGCGGTCCGAGAAAAACGCCCTTGAAGGTTGCTCATCTGCTGCAAACGCTGTTCGGACGTGAGATACGCGCCCACGCTCGATCGGGCGCCTAGCAGGTGCTTGACCTGAGCTCCCCAAGTTTGGTAAGATTGTGAAGAGGGCTTTGCCTCGGGGCGCGGCTTTCCTGAGCTATCAGTGGGCTGCTCCCTGACCGGTTCGCCGGCACGGACAGACCCGCCTGGGAGGAGTGGAGAGAGATGAGTCGGTACGTATTGCTCGTGTGCCTCGGCGCTGCGCTCATGCCGGGGTGGGTTGTTCGCGCTGACGCTATTCACCTGTTCATCGACCCGGCCTGCGGTTCAACCGAGCATACCGGCTCGAGGGCCACCATCACACTGGATTTCACTGAGGATGGGCTGGACGATCTGCTCGCCGTCACCTTGGAGAACACGACGCCCGCTGAGATCGGGTCGTCGCTGACGGCGGTGGGGTTCGAACTGCCCGACTCGCTTTCGCTTGCCGTCTCCTTCTTTCCCGAAGGCGAAGGGAGCTATTTCGACACCTTGACCTTCGACGATTCCATCTCACCCGGCTGGCTCGATGCTCCCGGGGGGTACGACGTCATGCTCACCAGCGACGGCGGTTTCGAGGGAGGCGATTCCGCAGGGGCGCCTACCGAAGGGGAGAGCGAGACTGTCATCTTGACGCTCGGTGACACGGGATGGTCGCCGTCTGAGTTGGCGGCTGCGTTCGCCGGCTACTATGCAGACCTGACCAGCAACTATGTCGTCGGCAGGTTTCACGCGGTGGGTCCCGACGGCGAGGGTTCCGACAAGGTGGGTGGGCGGGTCCCCGAACCGGCATCGCTTGTGCTGCTGGGCCTGGGCGCCCTGGGGCTGCTGCTGCACCGCAGGGGGGGCAGTCTCTCCGTGCTCCGCGGTGAGTAACGCAGGCTAGCCCGCTTCGAAGCGTTTCAGCGCCGCTTTCAGCTCGTCTTTGGCCAGTTCGACGGCCTTGATCGCCAGGGCGTTGCAGCGGTTTTTGTGGTCCGGATAGGACAGGACGCGGGCGAAGCGGCTCAGGGCCCGAGCGTTGCCCTTCATTAGCCGGATGGCTTCGCTGGCCACAGTGAAGGCCTGCTGGTCGCGCCCCCCAGGGCCTCCAGGACTAGGGAACTTCGCAACAATAAACTAAACATTTACGCTCCATCGTGCCGTTAACTCTTGTATGCAGGATGCATCAGTTGTCGAATGGATTCGAGAGAAGTACGAGCGTCTGTTCCCAGTGATGAATGAACGTACGCGACGTCGGTGGGCTGCAACCGAGGCCCTGTCCCTGGGCTGGGGCGGCGTCACGCCGACAATGCGTGTGACCACGAGCCCCGCTACGACTGCCAGGATCGCCCTGCCCCATCGCATGCCCCAACGGCATCCGATCGCCATTCAAGCGTAAAACGAGTTCTGATATGACGACACGAACGGCCCGAATAGCGGCCGTCAAATGCTCCGGGGCGTTTCCTATGAGGTATCCCGTCGCGTAGCTTGCGGCAGCAGGCGATTCTGCGGCTCCGGCCGGTCACTGATCCATCGACGGAGGAGGGGCGTCGCGGTCGAGGAGTTCGCGCACCCGGTGCAGCAGGTCCTCCGCCCCGAACGGCTTGTCGAGCAGTTCCACCTCGTCGGTCAAGACGCCGTGATGGGCCAGGACGTTGGAGGGATGGCCCGAGACAAACAGCACCCGCAGGCCGGGCCGGGCCTGGGAGAGCGCCTTGGCCACGTCGGCCCCGTTCATGTCGGGCATGACCACGTCGGTGATGAGCAGGTCGATCGGTCCGGAGTGCCCGGCCGACAACTCCAACGCCGTCTTGCCGTTGCCGGCCACCAGAACGTTGTAACCGCGGTCGCGCAGAATGCTGCTGGCCAGCTCGCGAACCATCTTCTCATCTTCGACGATCAAGATGCTCTCCGTGCCGCCGCGGGCTGCCGGTCTGGTGGCGGCCGGCCTTGCAGAGACGGCTTCCGCGACCGCGGGCAGGTAGGTTTTCAAGGTGGTTCCCTGGTCCGGCTCGCTGTAGACCCAGATGTTGCCGCCGCTCTGCCTGACGATGCCGAATACGGTCCAGAGCCCAAGTCCGGTCCCCTTGCCGGGGGCCTTGGTGCTGTAGAAGGGCTCGAAGATTCGCTCGACGACCTCGGCGCTCATCCCGCAGCCGGTGTCGCTGACGGTCAGCAGGACGTGACGGCCGCCTTGAGCGCCGGCGTGAGCGGCCACGTACTTATCATCCAGGTCCACGTTCGTGGTCTCGATGATGAGCTTACCGCCGTCGGGCATGGCATCGCGGGCGTTGACCACCAGATTCATGACTATCTGCTCGATCTGCCCGGCGTCGGCCCGGACGTGGCCCAGCCCGGGCGCCAGGTTTGCCTCCAGGGTGACTCCCTCGCCGATGAGGTGGCGGAGCATCGGCTCGATCTCTTCCAGGATCTGGTTGAGATCGAGGACCTCGGGCTTAATGACCTGGCGCCGGCTGAAGGCTAGAAGCTGTCGGGTCAGGGCTGCGGCCCGCTGGGTGGCCTGATCGATGTGGGCCAGCCCCTCTTTGACCCGTTCGCGTGAATCCGGCCGGCTCTTAATCAATTCGAGCTGGCCGAGGATCGCGGTCAGCACGTTGTTGAAATCATGGGCGACGCCGCCAGCCACTTGGCCGACCGCCTCCATCTTCTGGGCGTGGCGGAGTTGCTCTTCCAGATGCTTGCGCTCGGTGACGTCGGTGATGAAACCCTCCAGGGCGAGCAGGTCGCCGTGGTCGGAGAAGATCCCGCGTCCCTGTTCCCAAACCCACTTCTCCTGGCCCGCGGCGGTCCTGATGCGATAGACCAGGCGGAAGGGCTCCTTGTTCGTCACGGCGGCCTGCACGTCGTCCCAGACGACCTGCTCATCCTCCGGATGAATCAATCGGGCGTAGGCGATCTTATTATTGTGGATCAGGTCGGCGGCCTGGTAGCCGGTCAACTCTACGCAGCCCTCGCTGACGAACTCCATGGTCCAGTCGCGGTCGTTGCGGCAGCGGTAGGCCATGCCCGGCAGGTTGCTCATCAGGGTGGCCAGGGCGCGTTGGCTCTCGCGCAGGTTCTCCTCAGCCTGCCCGTGTTGGGCCCGGGAACGTAGCGTGGTCAGGGCATAGGTCACGTTGCCGCCCAGTTGCTCCAGCAGCTTGACTTCCTCGGTATCGAAGGCGTCAGGCTCGGCGGCGCAGACAGTGAGCGTCCCATAGGCGCGCTTGGCCGTGACCAGCGGCAGGACGATTAGGGAGGCGGAGCCGCGCCGGGCGGTGGCGGCGCGCCAGGCCTGGCGGTGCGGGTCCGCGGGCATCTCGCGCACTATGGTGGGCTCACGGGCTTGGACGGCATGTTCGAGCGGGCCGGCGCCGGCGTCGGCCTCGACGCGGTCGAGGGAGATCGAATCCGCGTCTCGCTGGCCGGCTTCGGCCACCCGGCGCATGGTGCCGGGGTGGCCGTCCTCCAGGAGACTCACCCAGGCTCTTTGATAGCCACCCACCTCCACGACCAGCCGGCACGTCTCCTGGAGGAGCTGCGACTCGTCCGCCGCTCTGAGCACCGCCCCGTTGCAGTCGCTGAGCATGTGCAGGACCCGGTTGACCCGGCGGAGTTCTTCGTCCGACCGCCGCAGGGTCGCCAAGGCCCGATTGACGAGCCAGTAAAGAAGCCCGGCAGTTACCAGGATAAAGAGCCAGCCCTTATAGGTCTGCATCCGGGTCAGGGCGGCGGGATCGTCTACCAGGGCCCTGAGCAAGTGGTCGGTGCTGAGAATCCAGATTGCCCCGATGAATGCATAGACGCCGGCGATCAGGAGCGGGACGCGTATGCCGCTCCGGTTCGGGCGCCTGCTGGCGGCGCTGCTCACGACGCACCTCCGTTACGGGGCCCCGGTCCGGCGACCCGGACGAGCCGATCGGCCGCCTTCAAGGCGAGGTCATGCTCAGGCAACCGGGCCGCGGCGGCCTGATGTGCCGTAGAGATTGCCGGATGCGAACATAAACATACTCGCCCGGCCGGATCGCGAAGTCAAGTTTCCCCGGGATTTACCGGGATCGTTTCGGCCGCCGGACGTAGAGGTCCCCCGGCAGTTGCCGCACCAGAGCTTTCATCTGCAACGTGGTCAGCACTGATGCCACCTTAGCAGCGTCCAGACCGCAGCTTCGGCTGATCAGGTCTGCAGAAGTGGCCTCTTCGGAGATGGCTTCAAAGACGGCCTGCTCCTGGCGGTTCAGATGTGCCGGCGGATCATCCTGGGGCGGGGCCTCGGCGGCCTGGTCCCGCTCGCCGGCGGCGCTCTGCTGCATGATGCGGCCCACGTCGCCGAGCTCGTCCAGAGCATCTTCCAGGCAGGTGACCAGCTTGGCCTGCCCGTCACGAATCATGGCATTGGTCCCCACAGAGGTGACGCTGTCAACGCGTCCGGGGACGGCGAACACCTCACGGTTGTATTCCGAGCCCAGCCGGGCGGTGATCAGGGCACCGCTGCGCCTGCCCGCTTCGACCACGATAACGCCCAGGCACAATCCGATGATGATCCGGTTGCGCGGCGGGAAGTTCCCGCCTTCGGGCGACGCGTCCATCGGCAGCTCGCTGAGCAGGGCACCA
>Ga0114922_10002954_pt1 | contig 15901 bp, 16 predicted proteins | sample AartaG_FD_100975 | JGI IMG/M metagenome (GOLD analysis project Ga0114922, IMG submission 100975) | Deep subsurface microbial communities from Aarhus Bay to uncover new lineages of life (NeLLi) - Aarhus_00045 metaG | ecosystem: Environmental > Aquatic > Marine > Oceanic > Sediment | place...
CCCGGCTGCGCCGGGGGCATAACTATGGGTGCCATGCCCACGCTTGCGTGGGCATGTCCACTGCGTATCGTTACGCATGGCCACTCAGAAGTGGCCATGGCACCCAAATACAATTTCCTATACTATTAAATTATCATGATATAGGCGTCGCCCCCTGGCCTCGGCCCTCTCAATCCCGCCCCCCGAATTTGGGTTTGTTTTGCAAAATCACTGTAAACCATTGTAAATCCTATGCTTATTTCGAGCAGGAATAGAACGACAACACCGTTTCGGCGACGTAGTCTTGCATCGCCTCGGTCAGCTCGGGATACACCGGCAGCGCGATCACCTCCTGCGCCGCTTTCTCCGATTCCGGAAAATCGCCTTCGCGATATTTCAACGTTGCGAAACATTCCTGCATGTGCAGCGGTACAGGATAATAAATCGCACAACCGATATGGTTTTTCTGCAGGTGCTCGAATAAGGCATCACGCCTGGGTACGCGGATGACGTACTGATTATAGATGCTGACGCAATCGGGATGAATGGTTGGCGTCGCGATATCGCAGTCGGCGAATTTCTGGTTGTAGAACTCGGCGTGTCGGCGTCGCGCGGCGGACCAGGCATCGAGGTGCGGCAGTTTCACCAGCAGCGCCGCGGCCTGGATCGGATCGAGCCGGAAATTGCCTCCGACGTATTTGTGGAAGTATTTCGGTTTGCTGCCGTGGTCGCGCATGAGCAGCAGCATCTCGTTTAGTTCCTCGTCGTTGGTGACGATCATGCCGCCGTCGCCGATGCCGCCGAGGTTCTTGCTGGGAAAGAAACTGAAGGTTCCGCAGGTCCCGATACTGCCGGCCTTCTTGTGTTTGTAGGTGCTGGAGATCGACTGGGCGGCGTCTTCGATCACCGCGAGATTGTGTTGTTCGGCGATCGCCACGATCGGGTCCATGTCCGCCATTTGCCCGAACAGGTGCACCGGCATGATCGCCCTGGTTCGATTGGTGAGGACCGAATCGATCTGATTCGGATCGAGGTTAAACGTCCGGGGATCGATATCGACGAAGACCGGTTTGGCGCCGGCGCGTACGATGCAGCCAACAGTGGCGAAGAAGGTAAACGGCGTGGTGACGACCTCGTCGCCGGGACCGATCCCGAGACTCATCAGGCAGTTGAGGATCGCATCGGTGCCGCTGGAAACGCCGACCGCAAACCTGCAATCGCTGACCGCGGCGACATGTTTTTCCAGTTCCTTGATCCTGGGCCCGCCGATACAAATCTGCGAATCCAGGACCTCCGTCACCTGCACCAGGATTTGATCTTTAATCGTTGCATACTGCGCTTTCAGGTCGAGTAAGGGTACGTTCATTTGATCTCTTCTTTCAATGATTTTACCAAGTAGTAGTTAAATAATTAGATTCTTCGCTTTGCTCAGAATGACAATCATTTACTTTTTAAACTGGCGGTAAGGTGTTCGGCCGGTGGCTAGTTCCGACGGCAAGGGGGCATCCTCATCAAGATCGAGGCAGCGGAGGATGCCAGGTAAATTCTCTTTATATCGATAGCTGCTTTCGGGACAGGTCATGATTCCGTTGGCGTCGGGTTCGGATAAGGGGAGACCGTGCCGGCTCATCCAACCGGTTTGTCGCGCCGGGACGCCGATCATCAAGGCATAGTCCGGTACGTCTTTCGTGACGACGGCGCCGGCGGAGATGAAACTATAACGGCCCAATTCGACGCCGCAGACGATGGTGGCGTTGGCGCCGATCGTGGCGCCGCGGCGAATGAGGATTTTTTCGTAGATCCCATGGCGCACGATCTGCGCGCGGGGATTGGTCACGTTCGTTAAAACACAACTGGGGCCGAGGAAGACGTCGTCCTCGATGACGGCGCCGGTATAGACGGAAACGTTGTTCTGGATCTTGACGTTGGCGCCGAGGATCACGCCGTCGGCGATGAAGACGTTCTGGCCCAGATTGCATTTTTCCCCTAGTTTGGCATTCTTCATGATATGCGAGAAATGCCATATCCTGGACCCGGCGCCGATTTCGGCGCCGTCGTCAACAATGGCGGTGTCGTGAACGTAATATTCTTTTTCATTCGGCATCGAATAAATCCTTTAGATCCATACACCCGGTCGCTTGCGCTCCCGGCTCTTAGAAAACCTGGATTGATTACAATTTGTACTCGCCGGTAAGGATGGGGTGGCTGTTGGGTTGGGGGCCCATAGGTTTGGCGTTGCGGATGTCGGAGACAATTTCGATCGAAGGTAGTACATCCTGGGCGCCGAAGCCCTGGCCGGCGAGAATTTGTTGATAGCTTTCGGTATGCAAATCGGTGAAGCCGCCGGAAAATTCGATCTCCGCACCATCCACACGAATGGAACGATAGGTCATCGGTTTTCCCGGTTCCGGCGTGATCGGTAAATCGTTGTAATCAAGCGATAAAAACCATCGGACATTGGCTCGTTCGAGTTTGAGAAATCCCGCGGCGCGATTCGGTTCCATCATGTGGACGAGGTTTTCCTGTACGGGTCCGAAGACCCAGGTGAGCATATCGAAGAAGTGAACGCCGATGTTGGTGGCGATGCCGCCGGATTTTTTATGATCGCCCTTCCAGGAGACATTGTACCAGTGACCGCGGGAAGTAATGTAGGTCAAGTCGATGTCGTGAATTGTATCCGGCGGGGATTGCTCGATTCGCTTTTTCAATTCCTGGATCGCCGGGTGCAGTCGCACCTGTAAAATCGAATAAATATGATGTCCGGTTTCCTGTTCGGTTTCCGTCAGGGCGGTAACGTTCCAGGGATTCAACACGAGTGGTTTTTCACAGATGGCGTCGGCGCCGATGCGCAGGGCGAACCGGATATGGGCATCGTGCAGATAATTGGGGGAGCAGATGGAAACGTAATCGATCTGGCGGCCTTTGCGGCGGAGCTTTTCCAGGTGCCGATCAAATCGTTCGAACTCGATAAAGAAATCGCAGTCGGGGAAGAAGCGGTCGAGAATGCCGACGGAATCATTGGGATCCAGGGCGGCGACAAGGACGTTGCCGGTATCCTTGATGGCCTGAAGGTGGCGGGGCGCGATATAGCCTCCGGCGCCGATGAGAGCGAAGGTTTTCATGGAAGGTTATCCTTTCAGGAAATGGCGGGCACGGCCCGCCCTACATAGCTATCATTATAATGACGAATGATGAAATCCGAATGACGAATCAATGACGAATTACAAATGACGAATAAAGCATGCACAGCCGAGGGCGGCTGTGCCACAAGTAAGGTAGGGTGTGCACTGCACACCATTCTTTTCTTACATTTATCCGCGTAACCATCGGATAAAATGTTTCAAGCCTTCGGAGAGATCGGTTTGGGGATTGTAGCCCAGTTCGGTTTTAGCGCGGGTAATATCGGCGAAGGTTTGGCGAACGTCGCCAGGGGGAACGGGTCGGCGGTCGATGATAGCTTTTTTATCGAGGGCGGTTTCCAGTTCCTGTATCAAACGGTCGAGCCGATAGGGTCGTGACTCGCCGAGATTATAGATGCGATAGCCGGTCCAATGGTTCACAGCGGCGAGAACGCCGTCGAGGATGTCGTCGATGTAAGTGAAATCGCGTGCCATGGACCCGTCGCCGAAGACGGGGATGGGTTTGCCGGCTTCGATGAGGCGTGCGAATTTATGAATGGCCAGGTCGGGCCGCTGCCGGGGGCCATAGACGGTAAAAAACCGCAGGCAATTGATTTGCATACCGTATAGATGATGATAGGTATGGCAGAGCAGTTCGCCGGCTTTTTTCGTGGCGGCGTAGGGCGAGATCGGATAATCGACGTTGTCGGATTCGCTAAAGGGCACCTTTTCATTGTTACCATAGATACTGGAGCTGGAAGCGAAAATGAACTTTTTCACGTCGTGTTTTCGCGCAGCTTCGAGCATCACCATCGTGCCGTTGCAATTGACATCCTGATAGGTAATCGGATCTTGAATGGAAGGCCGCACCCCGGCTTTGGCGGCCAGGTGAATGATCATCTCGATATTTTCCCGCGTCAGGATGGCATCCACCTGTTCGACGTTACGGATATCACCTTCGACGAGTTGAAAGTTTTTCGCGTTGCGTAAGGCGGCCAGGTTCGCCTCTTTTACGGACCGTTCGTAAAACGGATCGAAGTTATCAAGGCCGACGACATAGTGGCCCTGTTGAATCAATCGTTCGGCCAGATGCGAGCCAATAAATCCGGCGGCGCCGGTGATGAGAATTTTCATGGTATTTTTCGTTTCGGTATTCGTAATAAGAATGGCGGGCACGGCCCGCCCTACTAAGGTACTCTAACAAAACTACGGTGCCGTAGGGATGTCATTCTGAGCGAAGCGAAGAATCTCGTTCCTAGAGCCGAATGGAGACCCTTCGCTCCGCTCAGGGTGACATAACAGAGGTTTTGTTAGAGTGCCTTATAGGTTTTTGGCAAGTTGTTTGAGGTATTGGCGGAGGTCGTCGGCGAGATCCTCGTGTTTCAAGGCGAACTCCAGGTTGGTGCGGACAAAACCCTGGGGATTACCGATGTCACATCGTTTGCCCTTGAGTTTCCAGCCATACATCGCGCGATTCCGGACCATCATCCGCATGGCGTCGGTCAATTGGATCTCGCCGCCTTTGCCGGGTTCGGTTTGACGGAGATAGTCAAAGATTTCGGGCGTCAGTATATAGCGGCCGGCGATGACCAGATTGGAGGGCGCTTCTTCAGGACGCGGTTTTTCGACAAAATCCTCGACCAGGTACAGGTCGGGTTCGATTTCTTTGCCGGCGATGACGCCATAGCGACTGACCAGCGACGACTCGACTTCTTCCAGAAGCACCACGGACTCATGGTATCGTTCATAGACCTGTAATAATTGTTGGGCGGCGGGGACCTGAGCATCGACGACGGTATCGCCGAGCAGAACGACAAAAGGCTCATCGTTGACGTGATGGCGAGCGCAATAGACGGCGTCGCCCAGACCTTTCAACTCTTTTTGCCAGACGAAATGGATATCCGCCAGATCGGAAATTCGTTTGAGCAATTCTAACTCTTTGGTTTTGCCTTTCCGACGTAATTGCTCTTCCAGTTGAAAGCTGCGATCGAAGTGTTCTTCCAGAGCCCGTTTGCCGCGGCCGATGATCATGAGGATATCCGTGATGCCGGCGGCGACGGCCTCTTCGACGACGTACTGGATGACCGGCGTATCGACAATCGGCAGCATTTCCTTGGGCTGCGATTTCGTGGCGGGCAGGAACCGGGTGCCGAACCCGGCGGCAGGGATGACGGCCTTTTTAATCATATTTCCCTCAGCAAGAAATCTATCCACAGATTACGCAGATTTTCACAGATTATTTTTTCGTTTCACTTTTAGAAATTACATATTTGGGTTTGATGCATTTAATTTTATGTTTGGCGAGTTCTTTTTTTAGTTGTTGGAACATGGTTTCGTCCTGGTAGGCGCCGACAATGGCGCCCCCGGAGCCGGTGAATTTGGCGCCGGCGCCAACGGACCGGGCGGCGTCGATCATCTGAAGGTTCTCCTTACTGATCTGATAGATTTTTTTGCGCCGATCGAAGTTCGCATTCAACAGACTGCCGAGCTTTTGCGTCTTACCCTCTACCAAAGACTGCTTGACTCTATCGGTCAGTTCAGCCCAGTAGCGCATGGCCTCTACGACCTTTTTTTCGCCGCGATTGAAGCGGTCGCGGATGTTGTTGTGAAATACTTCGGTCGGTTCGCCGAGATCGGCGCGATAGGCGACAAAAAGCGGCGGCAGGAGTTTGGGATCCATTTCCTCGTAGTGGCCATAGCCTTGTTTGTTCATTATCGTTTTTGAAAAATCCATATAGACCATGCCTTCATAGACTTGGATGACGCGATCCTGGAGGCCGGCGGCGATCTGCAGCTCATCGACCTCCGCCGATAGAATTAAATTGGCCTGGGTATATTTAGGGATGCTGACGCCATAGAACGACATCAGCGCCCGAAAGCAGGCGGTGATAATCGCACTGGAACCGGCCAGACCGACGCCGTGCGGTATATTGGAATGATAACGAATCGTGAAATTCTTACGGTGCAGATCGATATGATTTTCCGAACAATATTCATAGAAACGCTTTATCGCGGCCTTTAAAAGTCGAATGCCACCGTAGTAGCCGTGTTGTTTGACATCTAAGACTAAATCCTCGATGCTATTGAAACAAGATTGATCCTTAGCGCTTGGTAAAATTTCCAATTCCGGAGATTCGTATAAAATTACTTCCGCTCGGAAGTTACTGAATGTAAAGGAAATAGTTTTTCCGTAGTAACCGTCCGACGGATTACCAATCAGTCCAACACGGGGGAATGCTTTCGCTCGTATTATCATATTTTTTCCGACACTTTCAATAATGGTGACTTGTTAAAAGGTAGGCACAGCCTACCCTACTATTCACCATCCACTATCCACTTCTTCCGATGCAGTAATATTCGATGCCTTGTTTTTTCACGTATTTGGGATCGTAGAGATTTCGGCCGTCGAAGATGATGGGCTGATTAAGTTTTTGCACGATGAGATCAAAATCAGGCGCCCGGAATTCCTGCCAGTCGGTGCAGATGACCAGGGCGTCGGCGCCGTCGAGTACGTCATAGCCGTCCTCGGCGGTTTCGATACGACCGTTCAGTATCTGGCGGGCGGCGGAGATGGCTTCGGGATCGTAGGCTTTGACTTTCATGCCGGCGGCCAGGAATTTCTCCGCACAGGTTAGAGCCGGCGATTCCCGCACATCGTCCGTTCGCGCCTTAAACGCCAGACCCCACATAGCGACGGTGGTTTGACGGGCTTTGGCGCCGAAGTAATCCAGTATTCGCTGCGCGAATCGATCTTGCTGTTTGTAGTTGGCCTGCTGTACCGCCCGGACTATCGTCATGGGCGTTTCCTGCTGATCGCCCATATAGATCAAAGCGCGGACGTCCTTGGGAAAGCAACTGCCGCCATAGCCGACTCCCGGGAACAGAAACGCGTTGCCGATCCGGGAATCGCTGCCGATTCCGGAACGGACCAGTTCGACATCGGCGCCGAATGTTTCGCACAATGCCGACATTTCGTTCATAAAGGAAATTCGCGTGGCCAGCATCGCATTGGCGGCATACTTGGTCAACTCCGCGGACGCCGGATCCATGAAAAGAATGCGGCTGGCCTTACGCATAAAGGGTGCGTACATCTGTTTCATAATTTCCCGCACCGCCGGGTTCGTCGTGCCGATGATGACGCGGTCCGGTTTCATAAAATCCTCGACGGCGGCGCCTTCTTTGAGAAATTCCGGATTGCTGACGTAATCGAAGGGGTGTTCGGTTTTGGCGTCCATCACTTCGGCGACTTTTTGATGGGTGCCGACGGGTACGGTACTCTTGGTAACGATAATGCGATAGTCATCCATCAATTCGGCGATCCCACCGGCTACTTCCAGGATCGCGGATATATCCGCCGATCCATCCGGCGCCGAGGGCGTCCCTACCGCCAGGATAACGACCAGGGAATTCTCGACGCCTTGCTGTAAATCCGTAGTAAAGGTCAACCGGCCGGCCGCTAGGTTGTGTTTGACGATTTCGGTAAGGCCCGGTTCATAGATGGGGATGACACCGGCATTCAAATCGTCGATTTTCTTTTTGTCGTTATCGACACAGATGACGTGGTTGCCGCCCTCAGCCAGGCAACCGGCCGCGACCAGACCGACATATCCAACTCCAACAACACTTACTCGCATAATTTATACTCCTTTGCCGCCTACATGGCGCACTATTCGTTCTCGAACTCCTCGTTGGCAATTTCAAAAATGTGTTCGGTCGTCGATATGGGAAATCGTATTAAATTCTCAGGGTCTTTTACCCATGCCGGATAATATCCTTTGACGTTGGAAATCGTAAACACCCGGCGCTGGGCAAGTCGCAAGTTTTGGATCGTAAACTTATCCGGCAAGAGTAAGATATCCACATCCGGGCGAACCATTTCTACTTCATGTAAATACTGCAAGGGCGGAAGCGCGGTTTTATCAGCGAGGATGATGGCGTCTTGGGGCACGGTCTTGAAGGTCGCCTCGGCGAAGAGCCGCGGGCCTCTCTGTCGGTGCTGCCAGGGTAATAAATAATAGGCATACACATCGCGATAGGGAATGTGTCTGTTCGTGCCCAAATCGAGCGACCGCTGACGGGCATAGTGCGAGATAACCAGATACGCCGGCGGAATCGACAGTAACAAAACCGCCGTCACCGTGCCCCAGAAAATCCGTTGCCGTGGAAAGGCGTACGCAAATCCCAAACCGATGTAAATACTCACAAACAAATACATCGGTAGAAAGAAATTATTCTGATTGGGTATATCATAACGCAGCGCAAATAAACCGTATATAATGGTAAGCGAGAGCAAGAGTCGGGCTATGACGATATTATGGAACCGCGTAAAACTGAAAATAATACCGGGTATGGTCAGCAGAACCAGCGGGGTGGGAAAATTCAGCACGAAAAACTGCGCGCTTCGTTTTATCAGCCGAGGCAAATCGCCTAGATTGAACACTGCCGCGCCCCATTTGCCCCAGATAGCAGATTGCAGGGCCCCCGCCCCATCGCCGCTGCGATGATACTCCAACGCCATCGCCATCCACAGCAGGCACGCCCCTGCTGTCCAGAAGAGTATGACGGCCAGAAATGCCCGGATCGATACTCTCTTTCGTACACAACCTATCAATAACCAAACCATGATTACCCCAAAGGCGATCTGGCTCATCATGTGAACGCTGACGCCCAGGCCGAATGCAAATCCCATCCAGAGCAGGTATTCGGCTTTTTTAGATTTCTGAAAGGCCAGTGCAAATAAAAGTCCGGTAGTCATCGCGGCATTGGCCATTCCATAGGTCTGCGCCTGCACGCCCAGGAACCAGACGCTGTGAGCCAGGGCGAAGGTAAGAGCCCCCAGGACCGCCGGCCAGACACGATCCACCAGTCGATACAATAAAAGGTAAATGTTTGCTACCGTAACGGCGGTAAAGATTGCACTGACGAGATTGGCAGCGTAGGCGTAGTTGAATAATCCGAGACGTCCCAGGTAATGGGCCGTAATAATAAACAGAGGATGGACCCGCACCACGTCGCCCGGTCGATTGAGAATGCAATGGGCCACATGCACCTGATATTCACCTTGATCCTGCCAAGTCAGATCCGGCGCCAGCGTGACCGTGTACAACGCCAGCACAAAGACGAATAGCAGGCACCAGTGTATATAATGAGGAGTCGCTTTCGATCCCTTTATAAAACGATCCCAGGGTGAGCTATTTTTCATAGTATATGTCATCGTTGTGTTTTGACACCCATGTGTCTGCGTTTCGTCTTATCGGCCACGATGAGGTAATGACTGTACCAGACCATATCCGCCCGGTCGCAGCGCTGGACCGAGTACCCGATCTCGTGTAGCCAGGCCTGCACCTTTGCTGGTGTACAATACTTCGGGATTTGCCGCGCCAGCACCAGATCGTGGCAGGTATTTAAGAAGCGTGTAAGTTTTGGTTTTGGATCAATATCTTTGAAGATAATTCTTTCGGTGTGTGTGTTCACAATCCGCTGTAAAAACATCTGCTGCTGTTCCCTCGGCACATGATGCAGAACATCAATGATGCTGAGACAATCACACCCAGCCGGCCAATCCTCCCCACCGTTATCTCGGATAAATCTCAGAGGATCACTCGGCTGCTTCAAGGAATTGGCGGTCGATATCTTTGCCTGATCGACCTCCAGTCCCACTCCGCTGGATATCCGCCCCAAACGAGACAACATCAACAGCCACAGTCCATTCCCACAGCCGATATCCAGTATCTTGCTGCCTGCGGGGATGTATTCCATGAGAATATGAAAGGGACAAATCCGAGGCCGCCAGGTCATCAGAATCCGCTCGAATCCTTTTAACCGACGACCAATCTGCTGCGCCTCTCGACTTAAATCCTTTGGCTGCATGATGTGAATTTCTCTCAGATCCCTTGGTAAATCAGTGCGACGGGTGGCACACCCGCCCTCGGGTGTGCATGGACCTGATTTCTCCTCGATAAACCGCACAGACCAGGGCGTCTGTGCCACATTTCACCTTCCGCTTTGCCGAAATCATACAGTACAAATAATATCAATGCGGAACTGTATTCGGGGCGGCATGTATTTCAGCAATCGGGCGGAAATACTCAATGGCCTGGGGTAATCCCTCCTCCAGGCAAACGGTAGGCTGCCAGTGCAGTTTCTCTTGGGCTAAGGCAATCTCAGGCCGCCGACGCTCCGGGTCGTCTTTCGGTAAGGATTTATAAATGATCTCGGAGGAAGAATCCGTCAACTTAATGATCAATTCGGCGATTTCCTTGATCGTCCGTTCATCCGGATTGCCGATATTCACCGGCCCGGTAATCTCGTCCTGGTTCATTAACCGGATGAGGGCATCGACCGTATCATCTACATAGCAGAACGAACGGGTTTGCGAACCGTCGCCGAATATGGTGATCGGCTCGCCGCGCAGAGCTTGTAAGATGAAATTGCTGACAACCCGCCCGTCATCCGGGCGCATTCGCGGGCCATAGGTATTGAAGATCCGCGCGACGCGAATATCCACATTATTCTCGCGATGATAATCGAACATCAGGGTCTCAGCGACGCGCTTGCCCTCATCGTAGCAACTGCGCGGCCCGATCGTATTGACATTGCCCCAGTAATTCTCTGGCTGGGGATGGATTTCCGGATTGCCGTATATCTCGGACGTACTGGCCTGCAGCACCCGCGCCTTGATCTCCTTAGCCAAATTCAACGCATGGATAACGCCCATTACGGAAGTGAGCACCGTTTTAACCGGGCTGCGCTGATAGTGAATCGGCGAAGCCGGACACGCCAGGTTGTAAATTACATCCACTTCCATCCGGTAATGTTCGGTGATATCGTGACGGAAAATTTCCAGATCGTCATTGTGCAGCAGATGCCGGATGTTATCCCGGCTGCCGGTATGGAAATTATCCATGACGATAACCGAATGCCCCTCGTTGAGCAGCCGTTCGGTCAGATGACTCCCGATAAATCCCGCTCCGCCTGTGATCAGTACCTTCATAATTTACTCTCTTTGAATCCTGTTATCCTGTCTAGAATCTTCTCCCAATTTCAATCTGCGCACACTCCATGCCGGTGAGCGACCAAAAAATAATCGCCTAACCCCCTGTAAATAATACATTTACATCAATATCGTCTCAGTCGGGGTGCCATGCCCACGCTTGCGTGGGCATGTCCACAGTCGAAGTTCTCACCCTATCGCCTCGAGCAAATCGGCGTCAATTTCCATGGCGGCCGCCTGGCCCAGCATGTCCACCTGAAGAACCAGCTTGGTCTGATTCTTCTTTCGCAGCAGAATACCCTCCGTTCCCTTCAGGGGACCGGCAATCACGCGACAGCAATCCCCTTCCTTCAAGTGCGGATGTGGATCCAACCGGGCGCCCTTACTCAAGGCAAGGTGAATCTGGATGAGTTCATGGACCAGCTTCGGCTGATCCACCACTTCAATGACCTGGGCAATCCTGTTGCTGGTCAGGGCCAAATATCGGCTGTCCCGGTCACCGTTGAAAAACACATAGCCGCTGAATAATGGCAATAAAGCCTTATATCGTCTGCCTTTACGAACGGTCAGCTTCTCCCGCAAGGGCAAAAAATAGCCAATTTCCCGCCTGGTCAGAAACTTGGCCAGAGCCTTTTCGTTACGGGCCTTGCAATGGGCCACCCACCAAAGACCTTCCAGCTCTGACAGAGAATTAATTGCCGGATATAGAATCGGAGGATTATCTTCCAGTTTCAACATGAAGTTATCGGACTTACCCTTACTACCGCCACTTTTTTACCCAATTTCCCGCATCAGCCCGACCTGTATATCAGGCGTATTATCGGAACGAAAAAACTAATTGATTACCCTAGTTTTATGGTCGTGTCAATTCGTATAAATCCTGTAATAGCAATATTATCGTCACGTTTCCGGTTTCGATTGACCACATATTATTTGCCTGTTAATAAACCGGTTCGCACTGTCCGATAAGCCCTTTAGATGGCATCTATTGCGGAAAACGAGTTTGGCTGTCGAATGCGATTAAAGCATGTGGCTCAGCCGCCCTCGGCTGAGCATAATGCTATTGAACACCCGGGGGCGGATGTGCCACATTTTCCGCAATAAAATCTATCTATATAGCTCTATTACGTACCTGGCCAGTGTAAGTTCACCGGAAACGAGTCCGTCCGGCTTTGCTCTTGCAACCGGACGAGCCCTGAGACAAAATGAACTTATCCGGACTACGCATGGGTGCCATGCCCACGCTTGCGTGGGCATGTCCACGGTGTATCGTTATACATGGCCACTAAGAAGTGGCCATGGCACCCAAAATACAAATACCTTTACTATTGAACTATGACCAAACCTGCTCAGCAGATAAAACGAGCTATTGACATTTTCGCCGTTCTTTCGGTGAGTCCGTTAGTCCTTGTCGTTACGATAGTTATCGCAATTCTCATCCGATTATCCAACGGGGCGCCGGCGATATTTCGTCAAACTCGTGCCGGCAGTGATAAAAGGCCATTTACCTTTTACAAGTTTCGCACGATGCGAACGGATGTGGACCCGTTTGGTCCCTCGCCGCGTTCGGGCCAGGATCCGCGTTTGACCCGGCTCGGCAGGTGGCTGCGCCTTACCAGCCTGGATGAACTGCCCCAACTCTGGAACGTATTGATAGGGGATATGAGTCTGATCGGTCCTCGACCGTTGTATATGGCCCAGGCCGCCGAATGGAACCAACGCCAACTCAAACGACTTTTGGTCCAGCCCGGATTGACCGGGCTGGCCCAGATCAGTGGCCGCGCCAGCTTAACCATCGAGGAGAAACTCGAACTGGACGTCCAATACGTAGAACGGCAAAGCCTCTGGCTCGACGCGCGAATCTTTCTAACGACCGTATTTGGCTTATTCGTTCCGAAGGACATTTACGAAAAGAAGTTCTCCCAAACCCGCGACACCTGGTCGGCAAAGAATGACGAATGACGAAACCCGAATGACGAATCAATGACGAATTACCAAATAACGAAACGATAACAATGGGTGGCACCGCCAAGCGAGGTACGTAGGGTATGCTGTGCATACCTTGAATGTAGGAACGGCCCCAAGTGGCCGCCCGATGAGTCTTCGTGAAAATTTGTGTTAATTCGTGGCAAAGTTAATTCCATCTGTGGCAAAATGGATTTACATTTCCCCGATATGTATTTACAATATGGATTTGGGAGGTTACATCGTGAAGAAACATCTGTTTGCTTTATGCCTTCTGGTACTGGCGGGGTGCCAATCGACGCTACCTTGCCCCGGTCTTCGTCCTGCGCTCGTGCAGAAGTTGGAGAATCGCGGCGTCTCGGACGCCGGCACCGGGAAGATCATCCTTGTTGGAAGCGAGGGTGGTTATGGCGGCGACTTGCAAGTGACCATCACAGCAAATTTCCTGATTCAGGAAATATGGGACACGATTTACCAGTCACGTCCTCACAAGAGGTGGGCGGCATCTGGATTTCGCAAGCTCCGGTTCTATGAGGACGATGAATCAGAGGTTCCAGTGGCCGAGCTCCTCGTGAATGCGACTGACCGGTGTCATTTCGATGAGGATTTCGACGATTCCTTTCGTTGTCCCGGCATCAACAAGATCTTAGAGCCGTTGCTAAAGTCTGAATACGAAAAAAGGAAAAGCCGTTAACCTTTTGCTGCGGGGGGGGCGCCCTAAAAGGCGCTCCTGAGCTAAAAATGACATATAAAACTCTGTATCGGATATATAATAAACACCGGTTGCAATACAGCGAAAATGCTTATGACTCCCAGCAGATGTGTTTGATGTGGTCCACCGATGATCCGCCGGAAGTCATTGAAGGAACGGAGCCGTTTTGTGATATGGAAGAGGCTTTTGATATTTGCATAGATGATGATACCGCTCTTGATCTATATGACATGACATTGAAGGAAGCAGCAAAGAGAATAATTGAAATGCAGAAAAGTATCATCTGAAATGACGAATAACCAAATGATGAAACAATAAAAATGGGTGGCACCGCCAAGCGAGTCTTCAATCTTGGGGGTGGTTTTTACGGGTAGGGGCGGTCCCACGTGGCCGCCCGATGAGTCTTCGTGAAAATTCGTGTTAATTCGTGGCAAAATGGTTTTACATCGCAACCTTATAAGTTTACAATACAGCTTCGTAAGGTTATATCGTTATATTGCAGCCTTACGGCATATTGCGTTGTAATAACAAGGCTTCTGGCAATTTCAGAGACGCCGTCTTGTGCCGCAACTTCGCGGGCCAGAGGAGATATAGAGAAACTATATAATTATTGTTGGGCTGATACAGATGAATAGGGAAGTCCTCTCGTAGTTTGCAGAACTATACAATGACTTCAACGATGCGTTTGTTGAAGATGTACAGATTGGACCTCGTCGAGAAGTCGTCCTTACGTTATGTCCAATAGTTATGTACGGTTCAATAGGTAGGAACGAGGGTCTAGTCAAAGTCCGTTTTGGTAAGATCAAGGACTTCCCGGAAGTAGCAGAGCAATTTAAGTGTATTCTTGGGCTCGAAAGTGAGATCGGATTTCTCGGGCCAGATCCTGACTCGCCGGGCTGGAAAGGTGGACTGCATTCTTTCAAATTTGAGGCAGAGAGGAGAGATTTTGAGTTCAGGTTCTACTGTGGCAACGTGACGATCGAAAAGCAGGAGACAACACAACAAAAGGATCTAGACAACAAATAATGCTACGCATTTTTACGCCTGAGCCTCATCATTAGGCAATGAAAGTAATTCTCCAAAGGTTATTGGATCCTTGATAAATTCTGAAATGGATAGGTAATATCTCATGATAGGAGGCAAAAAGGGGGATAGGCTCTTTTAATCATGCTGTCCTGTCTATATTCTTCTCTGCGTCTTGGCGAGAGGATAAAAATTAACTCTGAGTATCTCATCAGGCACATCTATTTTTCCTTGCCTCGACAGCCTGTATCGGATACAATGTATCAATGGAATTGAGGGATCGAAGGAAAGTATCCTGTTTTGGGCTTACTACACGTATGGGGAATCATGAGATATAGTGTTGAACTAAAACCCAAAGCGTTAAAAGACCTTGAATCAATCCCGAAAGAAGATGGGATTAGAATATGACTATACATCCACAAATTATTGAAAAAGAAGGAAAAAAGGAATTTGTCGTAATCCCCTATGAGGAATATGTACAGATCCAGGAAGCTCTTGAGGACCTCGAAGACCTCAAAGTACTTCGCCAGGAAAAAGAACAAAGCAAAACCGAGCCTACTACCTCTCTGAATCAGGCAGCCAAAAACTTGGGGCTAACATAACCAACACGGTTTGAGAATCCATTCTACAGGGTATTTCCTTGTGCGGCATAGCAGGTATAGTTGATTTTGGTGGTTCGCGAGCAGTTGAGGCGTTCGAGCTGGAGCGAATGGCGCAGGTGCTCGCCCATCGCGGGCCGGACGATCAGGAATTCTATCTCGATCCGGACCATTCCATGTGCGGATTAGCGCATCGGCGGCTGTCTATTATCGATATCGAGGGAGGTCATCAGCCGCTCTGCAACGAAGACGAATCGATCTGGATCACCTACAACGGGGAATGTTACAACTTCCAGGAACTTCGTAAAAACCTCATCGCGGCGGGCCATAAGTTCAAGACCAACAGCGATACGGAAGTGATCGTTCACCTCTACGAAGAATATGGCCTGAAAGCTTCGCACCAAGAAAGGCCGCGAGACTTATTCCAAACGAAAATCGATTGTGGAACCTGTGTTTGGCCAGATCAAGCGAGCACAAGGTTTTGTTCAGTTTTCGCTGCGGGGCCTGGCGA
>Ga0114922_10002955_pt1 | contig 15899 bp, 13 predicted proteins | sample AartaG_FD_100975 | JGI IMG/M metagenome (GOLD analysis project Ga0114922, IMG submission 100975) | Deep subsurface microbial communities from Aarhus Bay to uncover new lineages of life (NeLLi) - Aarhus_00045 metaG | ecosystem: Environmental > Aquatic > Marine > Oceanic > Sediment | place...
GACACCGTCATGGACTTGAGCACTGCCGGCGACCTGGACGACATTCGCCGACGCGTGGCCTCAGCATGCCCGTCCCCGCTCGGAACTGTGCCGATCTACCAGGCGGCCGTCGAAGCCGTCGAGCGAGGGGAGATCGTGCCCGCGATGACCTCGGACGACCTGTTCGAGGTGATTCGGAAACAGGCGGAAGACGGCGTGGACTTCATGACGGTGCACTGCGGCGTGACCCGTGAGACGGCGGAGCTCGCGCTCGGGAGCGACCGCCTGACGAACGTGGTAAGCCGGGGCGGGGCCATGACCATAAGCTGGATGCGCGCTAACCACGCCGAGAACCCGCTGTACGAGCGCTTCGACGATCTGCTCGACATCTGCCGGGAGTCCAACGTCACCCTCAGCTTGGGCGATGGGCTCCGGCCCGGGTGTATTGCCGACGCCTCGGACCGGGCCCAGTTCAGCGAGCTCGCCATCCTGGGCGAGCTCGTCCTGCGCGCCCGGGAGGCCGGCGTGCAGGCCATGGTCGAGGGGCCCGGCCACGTGCCGCTCGATCAGGTGGCGGCCAATGTCGTGCTCCAGAAACGCATGTGCCATGGCGCGCCATTCTACGTGCTGGGGCCGATCGTCACCGATGTCGCGCCTGGATACGACCACATCACGGGGGCAATTGGGGGCGCGCTCGCCGGTATGGCCGGCGCCGACTTCCTCTGCTACCTGACTCCTGCCGAACACCTTGGGCTCCCCACAGCGGAGGAGGTCCGAGAGGGCGTGATGGCCACGCGGGCCGCAGCCCATGCCGCCGATATCGTGCGGCTGGGGCAGAAAGCTCGAGCCTGGGACGACGAGATGGCCCGCGCAAGGGGCCAGCTCGACTGGAACGAGCAGTTCCGTCTGGCGCTCGACCCCGAACGCGCAAGATCGCGCCATCGGCCCGCCGGCAAAGACGACGCGGCCTGCTCCATGTGCGGACCATACTGCGTCTACTTGCTGCTCGGGAAAGCGGTGCCGAGCCGGACATGAACGCCGCCGAGCCCGGGCGACTCAGAGACATCGGCGAAGACCGAACGGTCGCGCGGCTGCGAGACCTCGTCTCGGAGCCGCGCAGCGATGTCGTGGTGGGGCCGGGCGACGACACAGCGGTGCTCGCGCTGGACGACGACCGCCACATCCTCCTGGCCTGCGACATGATGGTCGAGGGCACTCACTTCCGCCTGGAGTGGGCGACGCCCTGGCAGATCGGCTGGAAGGCGATGGCCCAGAATATCAGCGACATCGCCGCCATGGGGGGCGAGCCCGGCTGGGTCGTCGCATCGCTCGCAGCACCGGGCCACGTCCCCGAGAAAGCGGTGGAGGAGATCGCGGAGGGAATAATCGCCGCCGCATCCCGTTATGGAGCGGCCTTGGTCGGAGGCGACCTCGTCGGCTCTCCCGGCCCCCTTGTAGTGGATGTGGCCATCACGGGCTGGGTGGAGAAGGACAAGCTCCTGCTGCGGAGCGGCGCGAAGCCCGGCGACGCCGTGCTGGTCACCGGGTTTCTGGGCGCCTCGGCTGCAGGCCTCGCGGCACGGCGGCATGGCCTTGCAGATTCCGAGGAGGGTCCACTTGCAGAGGCCCTGCGCGCCCACCACGAACCGCAACCTCGTCTTGCGGAGTCCCGCGCTATTGCCGCCACACGCCTTGCCACCGCAATGATGGACCTCAGCGACGGACTCGCCGAGGACCTGCCGCGGCTCTGTGTCGCCAGCGGTGTCGGAGCCCGGATTCGGGGCGAAGAACTCCCCATCGCTGAGCCGTGCTCGGCGCTCGCGGGTAAGTTCGGAGTCGCTGCTCTGGAGCTCGCAGCGGCAGGAGGTGAAGACTATGAGCTCCTCTTCACCTGTCCGCCGGAGCACGTCCCGCGGGTGGCGGCCGCGGTGTCCGATGCCACCGGCACCCCAGTGACCCTAATCGGAGATGTGCTGCCCGAGCAAGAAGTGGTCTTGGTGGACTCCCAGGGACATCCCCGTCCCCTCGGCTCTGGGTTCGATCACTTCGCCGTCCCTTGTGCGCCGCCTGACCAAGGCGATTCCCCTTCGGCAGAGAACCCTTAGCATTGGAGGAAGTCAGCAGTGGCCAAGCATCTGCCACTCCGCGCCAGTGGGCTTCTTCTAGCCCTCCTGGCGCTCTTCGCGGTGGCGCCTGCCTTCGCTGGGGAGGCGTCCCCGGCGCGCGAAGACGAAGCCGCGCGCGCGCCGCGCGTCGAGTTCGACGAGATCACCTTCGACTTCGGCACCATGTACCAGCAAGAGGAAGTCTCCCACTCCTTCGTGTTTCGCAATGTGGGGACGGCGCCTTTGAAGATACTGAACGTGCGCAGCACCTGCGGTTGCACGGCGGCCCTCCCCGATAAGCGGGAGCTCGCGGCTGGACAAGAAGCCTGCATAAAGACGACATTCCGCTCCGGCTCGATGCGCAACCGGGTCACCAAGCACGTTTACATCGACACAAACGACCTGGCGCAGCCGCGGGTCACCCTGACGATCACCGGCGAGATAAAGGTCGAGATCAAAGTCTCTCCGCGAGGCATCTACATCGGCAAGCTCAACCTCGGCGAGACGATGTACCGCACCATCGAACTCATCCCCGTGGACGTGGCTGACTTCAGTATCCTCGAAGTGAGCGCAAACGACCCGGCAGTGCGCGTTGACAAGCCCGTCCGTCTCAAGGGCGAGAACCAGGGCTACCGCCTCGCGGTGCACTTCGGCCCGGCAAAGGAACCCGGCAGAGTGAGCGCCAAGATCACGGTGCTGACCGATCTGCCGCACACCAAGGAGCTGCGCATCTCCGTTTATGGCAAAGTCGTCGAGCCGGAAAGATCTGCGGAATCAGCAGCCACCAAGTAGCGCGGGGCCGAGCAGCATCGGCGGCGCACTGCTCGGCGCGGTTGTCATCGTACTGGCGAGCGCCCTGCTTGGAATCATTGTCAACCAGCTCTCTCCTCGAGGTATCCCCCTTTTGCCAAGATCGGGCAGCGCCTCGGAGCAGACTCCCGCGCTCGCCCTGCCACCGGGAGTAGCGCGTGTCGATGCAGAGGGGGCGCTTGCCGCTTTCCATGCCCAGTCGGCCCTCTTCCTCGACGCGCGTCCACAGGAAGAGTACGCAGAAGCCCACATCCCCGGCGCCATCAACGTCCCGCCCCACTCGTTCGAGGAGCGCTTTCTCGATCTGATGGACCAGATGGACGAGGGGTCTGCCCTCATCGTCTACTGCTCGGGCGTCGAATGCTCCGATTCCATAGCGCTGGCCGAGCGCTTCCTCGAGGTCGGCTGCAGCGATATCGGCGTCTTCGAGGATGGATGGCGGGCCTGGGTCGCCGCCGGCGGCGCCGTCGCGGAGGGACTGGAGCCATGAGGGCAGGCCGCCTCCTGCGTGTGCTCGGCCACCCCGTCGTTGGCGCGCTCTGCCGGCTGGTCCTCGCCGGCATCTTCATCTACACGAGCCTGCCCAAACTCATGCACCCTGGTGAGTTCGCGCGGCTCGTATACGGCTACCGCATCCTGCATCCTGACATGGTCAACCTGGCCGGCATCACCCTGCCCTGGATAGAACTGGCTGCGGCCGCATTCCTGGTCATCGGCATCATCCCGCGCAGTTCCGCCCTCGTGCTGGCCGGCCTCCTCGGGCTGTTCATCGGCGCTGGCTTCCTCGCCCTGGCGCGAGGTCTGGACATCGAGTGCGGCTGCTTCTTCCCGTTCATGAGTGACCACAAGCTGACGTGGGGCCTGCTCGTGCGAGACGCCGTCCTCATCCTCTTCGCGCTTCAGATCATGGCCTGGCCAAGCGGCTTCTTGCCGGTCCGGAGGGCCCGGAGACAGCCCTCTGCATCCTGACACAGCGCCGAGCACGGCTCACAGTGCGCATGCTGTTCGAGAAGGAAGAATGATGGCTGAGCATCTGCTGGGCATCGATGTCGGGACCACTGGGACGAAGGCCGTCATGATCGATGCTGCAGGCCACGTCCTCGCGCGCTCTACGCACGAGTATCCTCTGCACACACCCCGTCCCGGCTGGGCCGAGCAGAACCCCGAGGACTGGTGGCGCGCGGCAGTCGCCGCGATCCGCGATGTGCTCGCCGCGTCGGAGGCGAATCCCAGCGAAATTCGCGGCCTCGGCCTTTCCGGCCAGCAGCATGGCTCGGTCTTCCTCGACAAGCACGGCAGCGTCATCCGCGAAGCCCTCCTCTGGTGTGACCAGCGCACCGCCGCCCAGTGCCAGTGGATCCACGAGACCGTGGGGTTCGACAAGGTGGTGGCGGAGACGCTAAACCCCGTGCTCACGGGCTTCCAGGCGCCCAAGATCGTCTGGCTCCGCGACAACGAGCCGGACAACTACGAGAAGCTCCGCATGATCTTGCTGCCGAAGGACTACGTCCGCTACCGCCTTGCCGGCGCATTCGCCACCGAAGTATCGGACGCGGCCGGCACCTCTCTGCTGAATGTTGCGCAGCGGGACTGGTCTGACGTCATGCTAGCCGGCCTCGGCCTGACCCGCGATATGCTGCCGAAGGTCTACGAGTCCCCCATCGCCTCCACGGCCGTCTGCCGGACCGCAGCCGAGGAGACAGGGCTGCTCGCCGGCCTGCCGATCGGAGGCGGCGGCGGAGACAACGCGTGCAGCGCGGTCGGCAACGGCGTCATCGAGCAGGGGATCGTACAGGTATCGGTCGGCACCTCGGGCACCGTGTTCTCGCCCATGCTCGAGCCGAAGATGGACCCGAAGCTCCGCGTCCACACCTTCTGCCACGCGGTGCCCGGCCAGTGGCACGCGATGGGCGTCATGCTGATGGCCGGCGGCTCCCTGCGATGGTTCCGAGACGAGCTGTGCGCACAGGAGAAGGCAGAAGCGGCGAGGCGCGGCCTCGATCCCTACGAGGTTATCACCGATAAGGCGGCCGCTGCCCCTCTCGGGTCTGAGGGCTTGATCTTTCTCCCCTACCTGACCGGCGAGCGCACCCCGCACGCCGACCCCAACGCCCGGGGTGTTTTCCTCGGCCTCGGGCTCCGTCACACCAAGGCACACATGGCTCGCGCCATCATGGAGGGAGTCTGCTACGGCCTTCGCGACTCGCTCGAGATCTTCAAGGAGATGGAGCTGCCTCTCAACGAGATCCGCAACACCGGCGGCGGCGCCCGCAGCCCCCTCTGGCGCCAGATGCAGAGCGACGTGTTCGGCGCGCCGCTCGTCGCGATGGCCGTTGACGAGGGCGCCGCGTTTGGGGCAGCTCTCCTCGGCGGCGTCGCCGGCGAGGTCTGGTCCGACGTCCCCTCGGCCTGCGCAGCAGCCGTACGGACCAGAGAGCCCATCCAGCCCAACCCCAAGGCATCCTCCGTCTACAGCCAATATTATCGCGTGTATCGTGGGCTCTACCGCTCGCTCAAGCGCCACTTCTCCCGCCTCGCGAAGATAGTCGAGAGCACCTCAGGGAGCTGAACAAAACCGGCCTTTCCCGCGTCTAAGCAGTAAAGCGGGGCCCAGGAGGCACTCGATATGCGACGCGCTTTGTTGCTGGTCGTTGTGCTGGCAGCGGCCCTGGCACTCTTCTTCTTGACTGCGCCGGCCGGCGAGCTCTCCATCCGAGACTACAGCGGCAAGCTCGTCGCAGGCGAATGGGCATGGCGTTTCAATCGGATGGGATTCGCTCCTGTGGCCGACGCCGACCGGTTCACCGGCATCGCCTTCGGCCCCGGCCGCGCGGAGATCGCCTACTGCGCATCCGATGAGCCGGGCGGGCCCTCTCGCCTCCGCATCACCACAGCGCCGACCGAGAGGACTCGCTTCGGAGTGCGCCCGGTTTCGCCCCAAGCGCCACCCCGTCTCCTCTGGACGGCCCCCGAACGTGTCACTCTCCACGGCCCCATCTGGTGGGCCCCCAACGGCACCGCCATCGCGCTCCGCGCCTGCTCGGATGACACCCGCGACCTGGTCCTCGTTGACTACGTCACGGGCGAGCCCACCTGGCTCACGCGAGGGGAGAGCGTCGTGGATGTCTCCTGGCGTCCCGACGCGGCCGTGCTCGCGTACGTCACAGAAGCAGGTGAGGAACGCACCGTTTGCCTTCACACGATCCCGCCAACCGACGCCCACACGCTCGGCCGCGGCGGCTTCGACCTCCGCTGGACCGTGGACGGCAGGGAGCTCCACTGGCTCAGCCCCCACTCCGAAGCAACCTGGACGCGGATGCGCTGGACCGCTGAGGACGCCAGCGTGTCAGAGATCGGAAGCGCTCCGGCGCGCCCAGAGGACACGATCTGGTCGCCGGACGGCCGCTGGTGTGTCGCTCTGGAGCCGGCCGCCGATGATAAGCGCTCTCTTGCCATATACCCCGTCAGCTCCCCGACCGGCGAAACAGCCGACCTCCCCGGCGTCGAGCCGGTTCAGCTCCTCAGCTTCTCCCCAGACAGCACTCTCGTGCTCGTCCTCGACAAAGGAGGTGAACCAGTCGCAGTCTCCGTCCGCCCAATTCCCACCGAGATCCGTCGAGTTCTCCCATCTCGCCGCGCCTCGTATTCCCCCGCCCGCGGCACCGTCGCCGGCTTCCCCATGCAACCCGATGCCGGACCACCGTCGTGGTGCACGACGGGGCACCATCTCCTCGCGTACGTCGCGGCTGAGCAGCCGAGGCCCTCCCGCGGCATGCACGCGCCCGAGCTGGCCAGCGCGCTCGTTGTCGGTTCCTACGAGCGCGAATACCTCGGCGGCCCCGCCGAGGCCGCCGCCAAGGTCGAGCGCCAGCAGCTCGACTACAACCTCAAGAACATAGCGCTCGTCTTCCAGATGTACCTCGCGGACAACGACGACATCTTCCCGGCCACGAGCGAGATGCCCGACCTCCGGAGAATCCTCGACCCCTACGTCTACACTCAAGAGGTCTTTCTCCGACCTGGCTCCAGAGATGAGGTCTGCGTCAGATACCTGCTCGATCCAGCCATCAGGCTCGTTGAAATTCGCGATCCCGTTCACCTACCAATCGCGATCATCGACTACCCCGAGGACTACTACCTCGTCGGCTACGCAGACGGCCACGTCCAGACCTTCGAGGGTGAGCCCCCTCCGGAGCTGGCCGAGCCGGAGGAGCGTAGTCACTAGTCACGGCCCAGTCAACCCGCACTTCCTCTGCGCTCGGCGGCCCCGCCTCAGCGGGGCCGCCGCGTTAGGGGAGGAGGAGGAGTATGGGCCTCGCCCACTCAGTCGCTCCCACCTCGTCCGCCGCCGCCACCTCCGCCGCTGCCGCCAAACCCACCACCGTGCCCGGCAATCCCACCCCCGCCGCGCCCGCCTGCCTGGCCACCAGCCCCTCCCCGCGGTCCGATCCCTGGACCAGACACCGACAGCTCCGGCTGCGGGACGATGTGGAGCACCTGGAGTGGCATCTTGGCGACGATTCCCTTTCCCATGAGTGCACTAGTCCATTCCTGGTCCGACAGCCCTTCCTCTCGCCGCAGCGGAGCTCGATTCGGCCGACTCGGATCATAGTATCCCCAGCCGCTCCGCTCCAGGCTCCAGGTCAGGTTCGCCTGCTGCATGAGCATCTCCAGGACCTCGCTCAGAGGCATGCGATAGACTCGTGCAGTGATCCGTAGCTCCTCCGGTATCGCCTTGTGAATCCTGATCTCCAGCACATGCGCGTCCTCCGGCTCTTTCGCGGGCAGCTTCACGGCAGCATCCACGGCGGCCGTGAGCTTCTCGGCGACCTCGGCCATCGTCGCGTCTTCCACGCTGAGGTCCACGAGAACGTCCGACACGCGCTCGGGATGCTCAGGCAGTTTAGCGGTCATCAGGCGCGAAGCGGTCCTCCCCGGTCCAATCAGAAGAAGCTCTTGCAGTATGTCCTCCGGTGCCCCAACCCTACGAAGCTCCTCTTCCATTGCCTGACGGTTCCATCCCGCGAGTGCTTCGGCGTTTGCCGGGCCTCCCGCTGCTCGGACCGCCCCGAGCAGCGGCAGCACCCGACCGCCCGAGATGACCACATCCTTACCGGCCGTGATCAACCATACTCCTTCGTCAACGGTCTCGTACTCTAAGCCGTACAGCCTGCAGATCGCACGAACCGCCTGCTCCAGCGTTACTTCCTTCAGGGTTAGGGTGACCCTCTGCAATGTCAGATCGATGCCTGGGTCCACGATGAACGACTGGTCTGTTCCCCGGAAGACCAGTCGCAGCACGTCCTGGAGCGACGCGTCGCTCGCCTCCACTGAGACCTTCTTGGTCACGGCCGCACCGGAGGTGCCGGCAGCGGCCCCTTCGCCGCCGCCCGCATACGGCGCAGCCCACAGACACAGCACAGCCACCACCAGCGCCACCGCAAAGCACAGATAGCGTAATCGTCCTGGCATCTCTATCCTCCGTGATTCGGAGTTGCAGAATCAGCTTCGACCTGCCGGTATGAAAGCTGGGCTGCGCGCGGCCGCCCGAGCGCGTCCCGTTCTACACGTTGATCTACAACTAACCTCGCGCCGCTGGGGAAAGACACCTCCAGGTAGCAGCTCGAAGACAGAAGCACCGGCTGCGGTTCACCGACCACCAGTATCACACCGCCTGTATCCGCCATCGCTTCCGTTTCCAGGCTCTCTTCAGGTGGCACCGCAACGACCTCCACCGTCTGCGCGACCTCGCTCACCATCACCTCCCCGCCAGGCTCCGGTGGCCTTGCTTGGCTTGCCATTTCCCCCTGTATTTCCGTCAGCCGTGGCGCCCTCACCGGTTCCGGCGGTATCTCTCCAAGCTCAACGTCTTCCTGACGTGCCACCTCGCCTGTCGGCACCTGTGGGACTCGCACCTGTACGTGCTCCATGACAGGCGGCGTCTCGACCGGCGCCGCCCGCGGCCACAACAGCACTGCAACCCCGACCAGCGCCGCCACCGCGGCCGCGCCGGCCCACGCCCGCCGCTGGGAACCGCCCTGGCGAGCCCCGATCCGCCGGCTCAAGTCCTCGCTCAGGTCTGGCGCTTTTTCCACTCGCGCCAGCGCGGCGAGGGCATCCTCCGTACGCCGGTATGCCGCCGCCTCCGCCCGACACAGCTCACACTGTGCCAGATGCTCGGCCACGCGCTCAGCTTCTTCGGCCGAAAGCTCCCCGCCCACGTATTCGCTCAGCTTCCTTCTCACCTCTCCGCATGTCATTCGTCCGCCTCTTCGCTCCCTCGATAGGCGTCCCTGAACGCCCTCTTCGCCCGGTGGATCGTCACCTTCACTTTGGGCAGCGACCAGTTGAGCAGCTCTGCAATCTCCTGATATGACAGTGACAGCGTATACCGCAGCACCAGGACGGTCCTGTGGGTCGGCCGGAGCAACGCAAGCGTTGCTCGCACGCGGTCCACCATCTCGACGTCCGGCCCAGTCACCTCTCGCCCCGGCGCGCACCTTTGCCTGCGACGCCGCGCGGCATCCCGACAGACGTTCACCGCAATCCGGTGCAGCCACGTGCCAAAGCGGGACCCGCCCCGGAACTTCGGCAGGCCCCGCCACACCCGCACAAAGGTCTCCTGGAGCAAGTCTTCAGCCTGCTCTCGTTCGTCGCACAAGTTGAGACATAGAGTGTACACTTGATCCCGGTACCGCCCGTAGAGCTCGTCGAAGGCGGGCCTGTCGCCCTGTCGGGCGCGCGCCACCAGCGCCGAGTCATCCCCGACTGCGCTGCCCGCGTGGCCCTCGCTCACCCGTCCGGGCTCTGCCACGCTTTCACGAATCAGCTTCTTCCTCCCTAGTGTTAGACGCCGGCGCAGGCGTCAAAGTTACACGAATTCCGCGGGCCTGCTGCCGGTTGACTTTGTCCCTGCATTCGTATATCCTCTGGAGGGGATTCGGTGAATGCGCGAAGCAACATGAACGCTCCGGTTTACACGTGCTATATGACCACCAAGGCCAAGCGCCATCCTGGCGTTCGTGTGACCGCGTCTGACTGACCGAAGCGCGCAGAGGACCGAGAGCACGACGCCAGACCGCACAGAGCGAGTCTGGCGTCTCAGTATGTCTAAAGGCCACACTGAAAGAGGCCGGGACACCGGAGAGACAGACCATGCTCCTGGGCACGCAGCGCATCAACGACAGCGGCGTCCTCGAGATCGGCGGCTGCGACACCGTCGAACTGGCGCGCACCTTTGGCACACCCCTCTACGTTCTCGATGAGGAATGCCTCCGCCGCACCTGCCGGCAGTACCGCAGCGCGTTCGAGGCCCGCTGCCCCAACTCCCACATCTCCTTCTCCAGCAAGGTCTTCACCACAACCGCCGTCTGCCGAATCGTCCACCAGGAGGGACTCGGCATCGATGTGTCTTCCGGCGGAGAGCTCCTCACTGCGCTGAGGGCAGGCGTCCCGCCCAGCGACATCGTCATGCACGGGAGCAACAAATCTCCCGAAGAGATGGAGATGGCTGTCTCGCACAGTGTGGGCAGACTCGGCATAGGCCACCTCGGCGAGATCGACGACCTCCAGCGGAGGGCCGCCGCGCGCGGTGTAACCCTCGACATTCTCATCCGCGTCGCGCCGGGTGTGGACGCCGACACTCACACTCATATTCAGACCGGCAAGGTGGACACGAAGTTCGGGTTCTCCATTGCGAACGGCGCCGCCAAGGAAGCGGTGGCCAGGGCACTCGCCGCGTCCAACCTCCGCCTGCGCGGCATCAACTGCCACATCGGTTCCCAGATACTGACGGTTCGCCCGTTCGTGGAAGCCGCAGAGATGATGGTCGATCTCGCCGCCGAGCTTCGAGATGAGCTCGCGTACACCGTCGAAGAACTCGACCTGGGGGGCGGCTTGGGCGTTCGATACCTGCCCGGCGATGAGCCGCCCTCCCTGGGCGAATATGCAGAGGCCGTAACGAGCGCTGTGAGAGCCCGGTGTGAGAGACACGATCTCCCCCTGCCGCGGCTGCTTCAGGAGCCCGGCCGGAGCCTCGCCGGCGAGGCCGGCACGACCCTCTATACGGTGGGGGTAGTCAAGGACATCCAGGGCCTCCGCACCTACGTCTCCGTGGACGGCGGCATGTCCGACAACCCGCGGCCGGCCTTGTACGGCGCACGCTACGATGCCATCGTTGCGAACAAGGCGCGCGCACCCCGCACGACAAAGGTAACTGTGTCTGGCAAACACTGCGAGACGGACACCTTGATCGTGGATCTGCAAGCGCCGGAAATCGCACCCGGGGACATTCTTGCCGTGCAGACGACGGGGGCGTACAACTACAGCATGGCCAGCAACTACAACCGCTTTCCACGACCCGCCGTCGTGCTCGTCTCCGACGGGCGCGCCGATCCGATCGTCGAGCGAGAGAGCCTCGACGACCTCCTCCGGCTCGACCGCCTCCCGGATCGTCTCGCCTGATCCACCAGCGAGCCAAATGAGCCTTCAACTGCTCACGATACTCACCGCGGCGGGCGGCATGGCGTTGGTCGCCCTCACGCACAATGCCTATGTGGTCTACTTCATGTTGGCCGCGCTGCTCGCGCTGGTAGTGGTCAGCTTTGTCGCGTCGCGACTATCGCTGCGTTCCCTCCGGTGGCGGCGCCGGGCCTTCGACAGAGTCTTCGAGAACGACGAGTTCGCGCTGGAAACGGAGGTGGCCAACCGCGGCCGCCTGCCGCACTTCCTGCTGACGGTGGAGGATTTGCTGCCCTCCTTCCTCGAACCCGTTCACCGCGACGAGTTCGTCATCCCCGCGCTGTGGCCCGGCGAGACTGTAACCCTCTCCGCCACCGTTCGCGCGCGCAAGCGCGGCGTCTATGCACTGGGCCCGCTCAGCGTCTGGGTCTCCGACCCCTTTGGCTTCTTCCAGCGACACGCACGCGTGCAAGCGCACGCCGAGGCCGTCGTCTATCCCAGGCCCCTCACCATCTATGGTGACCTGGCGAGGATCGGCATGGAGACCCGCGGTATGGCGGCGGGAGAGCGCTCTCGCGCCGCCGAGTCTGGGCTCGACTTCTACGGCATCCGCGACTACCGGCCCGGCGATGAGCTGCGACGCATTCACTGGCCCGCCACAGCTCACCACAACCGCCTGACCGTCATCGAGTTCGAGCGCGGCGTCTCCGAGAACCTCGCCGTCGTCCTCGATACCACCGCCGGCAGCGACTTCGGCCAAGGCATCCACACTACGCTTGAAGTCGGCGTTCGCGCCGCGGCATCCCTCTTACACTGGACGCTCAACAGCGAAGGGGTGGCCTTTCTCGCCACCGACTCACCCGCGGGAACGCGCTGGCTGGCCGTCGACCGGCCCGAGCAAGAGTATGAGATCCTGGAGGTCCTCGCTCGCGTTCAAGCCGACTCCTCTCTGTCTCTCTCCACTTTGCTTCAATGGGCGGCCCGCAATCTCGCCCCCGGCGCCAACATCGCCCTCGTCACCTCCTCCCCCGATCGAGACCTCCCGGCGGCCGTAAGCGCGCTCCGGCAGCGCTACACGCGGGTCGCGGTGCTGCTGATTGATGCATCGAGCTTCGACCCGAGGGCCGACGTCCTCACTTCGGCCCCCGACGCACTCGAAGCTGTCGGAGCGAGAACGGCCACCTTCAGGAGGGGAGGGGACCTGGCAAAGACACTGGAGCACCTGATCATTGCAAGCGGCTAGGGCAGCGACGAGAACGGATGACGTTGCACTCTACGCCGCCACCGCCGTCGCTCTGGCAGCGACCATGCTGGCCGCCGGGGCGGGCAGCGGAAGCGCACGGGTGGGCTCCCTCGGCGTCGCTCTATCGCTGGTGGGCGTCGCCGTTAGCTGGCAGATGCGGGGCTGGCGACTCCCGGCAGCCATCGCCCTCGGGCTGCCGCTGGGCGCCGGGGCTGCGGCCTCGCTCCAGGGGTTCATCAACTGGGAGATGGAGACGGAGGTCTCCACGCTCTACCTGGTACGGGGCGACATCAGCCTTGGGCTGGCGCTCCGGCTCGCCGTATTCGCCCTCGCACTCAGCTTCGTGTTAGTGAGGCCGCAGGTCCCCGCGTTCTTGCTCGTGCCAGCGATCACTGTCTTCGGCCTCGTCGGGTCGCGGGGGCGCGCCATGGTGGTCGGTGGCTGCTTCCTGGTCTTCTTCCTGGCTGCTCTTGCCTGCCTCGCACAGGCCATGCTCTTGTCCGGCATCCCCGCGGAGTGGCGCTCGACCCGCACCCGTCAACAACTGCGCATCTGGCGGAGGCACCATTGGGCGATGCTCGCCTGCCTCGCCACCGCCGCCTTCCTTCTGGCCTATCTGCTCTACCTCCCGATGGTCAGCTACGTGACCCAGTATCGCTTCTACGTGCCATTCGCCGCTGGCGTCGGAGGGCTCCGTCGCTTGTCCGGCCGCAGCGGGCCGCGGGACGCGCCTGCCACCTACGCCGTCGGCCGAGGACCCATAATGCCGGCCGAGACTCCGGTGCTCAGCTTCCAGGGCGACCCGGCGGAGTACTGGCGCGGCGCGGTCTTCAACACCTACACGGGAGCGGCATGGCTCCAGGGCGAACACGACCTCCATTCCATACCCGCCGCAGGGCGCGTTCTGGACCTTGCGCCTCGCTTTCCCGCCAAGCCCGGCGTCCGCCTCAAAACCAATACCGTGCGTGCGGAGGTGGACTTACCCCTCGTACTCTACGCGCCGGGGCAGCTCCAGCAAGTGACCTTCTCGGGCAGGCTCGCACGGAGGCTGCCCGACCGCCTTCAGGTTGACAGCGCTGGATGCGTCAGCGCGCCTCAAGCCGTGATCCCGGCCGGCGCCAGATATCAGGTGGTCTCGGCGCCGCTGGATATCCAGCCGGCTGCTGCTCGAGCGTCTTTGTCACAAGCCCCCATCCCCGTCAGCGAACTCGATGAGACCTATCTCAGGATTCCACTGGGAGAGCGACAGGTGGCTGACCTCGCGCGCAGAGTCACCGCGGACGCCGACACTCCGCTGGACAAGCTCGGATCCCTTGTCTCTTTCCTGCAGCAGAACTACGCCTACACCTTGGATGCGCCGGCGATCCCACAAGGAGAGGACGCGGCACAGTACTTCCTCCTTCGTCAGAAGCGGGGGTACTGCGACCTATTCGCAACCGCGCTTGCCGTGATGGCCCGCTCGGTCGGCATCCCAACGCGCCTGGCGACGGGGTACGCAGGCGGGCACTATGATCCCGAGCGCGACCGCTACATCCTCCGCGAGTCCGACGCCCACGCCTGGGTCGAGGCCTACGTGCCTCCATGGGGATGGATCAGCGCAGACGCCACTCCGGCCACTGAACTGCCCCCTCTCTCACCCGTCAGGCGCGGCCTCCTCCTGGCCCGCTTCTTCTACCAGGATCACCCGACCGAAGTCAACATCTGGGCGGTGCTGCTGGGGGCAGCCCTTCTCTACCTCCTGAACCGGGCGTGGCGCGCCCGTCGAGGGCCGGCCGTCCTCCGCTCCGCCGAGGCCGGGCCCCGCGCGATCGTGTTCAGCGCGTACGCGCGCCTGTGTCACCTTCTCGCCCGACGCGGGCGGCCCCGCGTGTCCTCGCAGACGCCCCTCGAGTTCCTGGTCGCGCTCGAATCCCCCGCGCCGCCTGCCGCCCCGCCGCTCGCCGAGACACTCCCGCCCCGGTCCCTCCCACCCATCCGAGCTCTCACCGAGATATTCGTCCGGGCGCGCTACGGCCCCGGAGCCGTCGGCGACGATCTCGCCCGGCAAGCGGTACAGCATGTCGGCGAGGTCCAGCAGGCACTGCGGCGCAAGAGCTCGAAACCGGAGACGGTCCCCTCCTCTGCCGACACCAGGTGAAGCTGTGCAAACCTCCGAAGGCATGGACTCGCGGGGGACCGAACACCTGGAAGGACACAATATTGCTTCGCAAGGAGTCGCTATGATAGTCAACTTCCACGAGCACCCCTACGAGGGCGTCGGCGAGCACAATGCCAGCCTCGGAATAGACCGCATGGTTCTGCTGGCCGACCGGGATACGAATGACCTCGTCTGTGACATGGCCGAGCGGGAGCCTCAACGCTATATCCCGTTCTACCGCGCCGATGTGAATGACATTCCGAAATCGTGTGCCGAACTGAGACACTACGTCCAGCACCGCGGCGTCCGCGGCGTGAAGTTCCAGCCCCTCTCTCAGAGTGTCATGCCCAACGACCCCAAGCTGTATCCCTTCTACGAGGTGTGTCAGGAGCTCCGCGCAATCGTCCTCTTCCACGCGGGTGTGGTGGCCTTCCCCAAGCACTACGTCAGGTTCGGCAACCCGGTTCAGGTCGACGACGTCGCTTGGGACTTCCCCGACCTCAGGATCGTCATCGCGCACCTGGGCGGCAACTACTCCTACGAGGCGATGGTCATCTGTAGCAACCACCCGAACGTCTACATGGACACCGCGTACCTGCACTTCTTCTGCGATCGCTCACTCCCACAGGTGCAGCCCATCGAGCTCGTAGCGCGCGCCGTCCGCTTCTGCGGCCCGGAGAAGATCCTCTTCGCAAGCGAGGACGTGCACCCCTCGCTCATCGCCGACTCCGACCTCGCAGAAGAGACCAAGAAGCTCATACTGTCCGGAAACGCCCTGCGCCTATTGGACGAATAGTGACCTGGTGCGCACGTCCGGCAGCCCTGAGCAAAAGGGTCCCCGCCCGGATGGGCGGGGACCCTGTCTTTCCCGCGTCTTCGAATGGCTAGATCGCCGCTTCGTCTTCCGAGGACTCGCCCTGCTCCTCGTCCGGCGTCGGAGGCTTCACATCCGCCAGGTCCCTGATCAGCTCCTCTTCCGGGCCAGCGAAGTCCTGCCTGCTCAGTGCGGAACGCAGCAGCTCCGCCTCTCGCCTCGGTGCAACGTATGGGATGGCTTCGCCCGGAGGTCCCTCCACTCGCAGGTTGCGGTACGTGGTCATCCCCGTCCCTGCCGGGATCAGGCGGCCGATGATGACATTTTCCTTGAGGCCGACCAGGTTATCTA
>Ga0114922_10002956_pt1 | contig 15897 bp, 13 predicted proteins | sample AartaG_FD_100975 | JGI IMG/M metagenome (GOLD analysis project Ga0114922, IMG submission 100975) | Deep subsurface microbial communities from Aarhus Bay to uncover new lineages of life (NeLLi) - Aarhus_00045 metaG | ecosystem: Environmental > Aquatic > Marine > Oceanic > Sediment | place...
ACCATTGGTTGCCGCAACAGCCATCGGCGTAGCCCGGGCGGCATTAGAGTTCGTAAAGGAGAAGCTGTCTGAGCAGGGTGTGGAAATTCGATATGGTTTACCACGCCAGAAAATTACCAACATTGAACGCGAAGTAATTGATATGGAGGTTTTACTGCGCTCTGCCTGGCTGCTGGTAATCAAAGCAGTATGGATGGCGGATAACCGCCTTCCTAATTCGAAGGAGGCATCCATGTCCAAAGTACGTGCCGGTGATGTTGTCACTAAGATCACCCAGCGGGCGGTTGAACTATTGGGTCCTCTTGGTTACAGCCGCAAGCATCTGTTGGAAAAGTGGTTCCGTGATGCCAAGATCTCTGATATCTATGAGGGTACAGGGCAGATTAATAGATTGATTGTCGCTCGTCAAATCCTCGGTTACAGAGGGCGTGAATTGCGATAGGCGTTATCCCGCACAACCTGGTATAAGTAAAACTCCAGTGTTTGGTTCTTCACCGGATTGTCATTATTGACCAATTGAAGGATTATCCTGTTAGATTAGACTTGAGTATTAGGAGGCGTCATGAAATATAGAATAAACAAGGCTGTCGTAATCGGGGCTGGAACTATGGGCGGTGCCATCGCGGCTCATCTGGCAAATGCTGGTGTGCAAGTGACCCTGCTGGACATTGTACCGAGAGAGCTGACACCCAAAGAAGAGCAGGCTGGTCTTACGCTCGATGACCCGATCGTGAGAAACCGCATCGTTCAGGAGGGATTAGACCGCACGTTGAAATCACGACCGGCAAGTTTCTTTAGCAATAATTTCGCCTCATTTTTCTCAATCGGAAACCTGGAAGACGATTTCGCGGTTATCGCTGAAGCCGATTGGGTGATTGAAGTGATTATCGAGAATCTGGGGATCAAGCGCCAATTGATGGAACGTATTGAAGTGATGCGCAGTCCGTTTTCTATTGTATCGACCAATACATCGGGCATCCCGGTAGCTTCCATAGCCGAGGGGTTATCAGAAAGCTTTCGACAGCACTTCCTGGGAACGCATTTTTTTAACCCGCCTCGTTACTTGAAACTGCTGGAGATCATACCCACGACTGATACACTCCCGGAAGTGATGGAGTTTATCAGTGAGTTTGGTGAACTGCGTCTAGGCAAAGGCATTGTACCTGCAAAGGATACGCCTAATTTTATTGCCAACCGCTTGTTTGCGGGCAGCGCTGCTTTTACGATCGATTACATCATTCGAAATGAATACTCCGTACCGGAGGTGGATGCGATCACAGGTCCTCCAATCGGTAATCCGAAGACGGCCACGTTTCGACTGTTTGACTTGATTGGGATGGATGTTTGGCAGCATGTAGGTAGGAACCTCTTACCTGCGATCCCGCACGACGAACTCGCCACCCGCTTCATGAAATCCGAACTTGTACAAAACCTCATAGATACGATGGTGGAAAAAAATTGGCTGGGTAATAAAACTAAGCAGGGATTCTATAAACAAGTGCGTACAGAGGATGGCAAGAAGGAATTTTGGTCCCTAAACCTGCAATCCTTGGAATACGACGAGCCAGCCAAGCCGCGCTTCGAATCGATCGGCAAAGTTAAGGATGAGCAGGATCTGGGTAAACGACTAAAAACACTTATCTCAGCCGAAGATCGTGCCGGGCATTTAGTTCGGGTACTCACTTTTCAGAGCCTGGCGTATGCCTCCGAACGCATTCCGGAGATCGCTGATACACCCAAGCCCATCGATGACGCCATGCGCTGGGGTTTTGGGCGTCAAGCTGGACCCTTTGAAATCTGGGATATGCTCGGCGTGGAGAGTACTGCCCGGGCAATGAAAGAAGAAGGATTTCCTCCCGCCTCATGGATTAAAAAAATGCTCTCGTCCGGAAAAGAGACCTTTTACAAATACGAGAACGAGATCCAGGTTGGTGTATACAACCCGTCCATAGGCGATTACGAGCTGATCGAACGACCTGCATCATTGGTAGTGTTGAAAGAACTAAAAGCTGCCGGAAAGGTCCTCAAAAAGAATCCGGGTGCATCTTTGATCGACATTGGGGATGATGTGGCGTGCGTTGAGTTCCATACCAAGATGAACACTCTGGATGTGGATATTTTCAACATGCTCCAGGAAGGGCTCGATAGGACCGGGCAGGATTTTAAAGGTCTTGTGATTGGGAATGAAGCCGACAATTTTTGCGCGGGGGCGAATCTTTTCCTGGTCGTAATGGCAGCTCAAAACAAGGATTGGGTACAGCTCGACGGGGTTGTAAAGAACATGCAGGATATTCTGATGCAGATGCGCTATTTCCCCAAACCTGTGGTGGTGGCACCGTTAGGATTGGCATTGGGGGGTGGGGCGGAGTTGATCATGAGCGCCAGCCGGGTTGTTGCCTCTGCTGAGCTATATACCGGGTTGGTCGAAATTGGTGCTGGTGTCATCCCTGCTGGCGGCGGGACCAAAGAGATGCTGCGGCGGATCTTGAACCCTCCCATGCGGACGGATGATGTGCAGCCTCTGCCATTCCTGCAGCGCCTATTTCAACAGATAGGTCTGGCGAAAGTAGCTACCAGTGCAGAAGAAGCACGCGATCTTGGGATCCTCAGCCCCTGCGACCGGGTGGTTATGAACCGCGATCTGCTGCTTACAGAAGCTAAAAATGAAGTGCTTCATATGGCGTCTAATGGCTATAAATCGCCTCTGCCCGAAAAGATTTATGCCGTTGGGCGTGATGGTCTCTCGGCAATGAAGGTCGGCGTTTATATGATGCAGCAAGGCGGTTATATCACTGAGCATGAGCTGATTATCGCGGGCAAGCTGGCTCACGTCCTGACTGGAGGCAACATCAGCCAACCCACCTGGGTGGATGAGCAGTATATTCTTGACCTGGAGCGTGAAGCCTTCCTCTCACTGTGTGGTGAAGAAAAAACCCAGCAGCGTATGTGGAACCTGCTCCAAACCGGCAAAGTGCTGAGAAATTAATTGGACACGGATTATCAGGATGAACACGGTTAAGACAAAAAGTGTTCTATAAAAACTTACCGATAATGAATCCTACAGTCCAAACAAATGAATATAGACCATAATTATCGTAAGTATTAATAATCCAAAAAATCTGTGTTCATCCGTGTACCAAATAGGAGATGTAATAATGAAAAATCTTGATCCATCTCGAGAAGCTGTAATAGTTGATGCTGTAAGGACCCCGGTTGGTAAAGCCAAGCGCGGCAGCCTGGCGACCACTCGACCAGATGAAATGGCTGCCGTAGTGATCCAGGAACTGCTGAAGCGCGCTGAAGGTCTGGACCCGGCGGAGGTTGATGACGTTATCCTCGGCTGTGCCTTCCCGGAGGGCGAACAGGGCATGAACATGACGCGCATGGTCGCCCTGCGGGCAGGATTGCCTGATTCGGTACCAGCCGAGACAATCAACCGCTTCTGCGCTTCAGGCGTGCAGAGCATAGTCCATGGCGCCTTTGCCATCATGACAGGTCACGCAGAAGTTGTGATCGCTGGCGGAACAGAATCGATGTCCATGGTGCCCATGGTGGGGTTCAAATTCTCTCCCATGCCCTACATGGCTGACCACATGCCGGAAGCTTTCACCAACATGGGTTTGACTGCGGAGAATGTGGCTGAAAAGTATGCTGTCAGTCGTGAAGACCAGGATGCATTCTCCCTGAGGAGTAACCAACGGGCATCAAAAGCGGTTGATACAGGTCTGTTTGATTCTCAAATAGTGCCGTTGGAGGTTGAGGTATTAGAGCCGGGATCAAATGGCAAATCGGCCAGGAAATTCACCTTCAAGCGTGACGAAGGGCCGCGCCGCGATACAAGCCTGGAGGCCCTGGCGAAACTAAGACCGGCTTTCAAGGATGGGGGTACTGTCACGGCAGGTAACTCATCCCAGATGTCTGATGGGGCTGCCGCGGTGATCGTGATGTCGCGCGCAAAAGCCGATGCGTTGGGTTTCAAACCGCTGGTGCGTTTCGTCAACTACGCGGTGGGTGGTGTACCACCCGAGATCATGGGCATTGGACCTATTGTGGCTGTGCCGAAGGTGCTCAATCTGGCTGGGATGTCGTTAGATAATATCGAATTGATCGAGCTGAACGAAGCTTTCGCCGCTCAAAGTCTGGCAGTGATCCGTGAGCTCGGCTTGAACGAGGAGATAACTAATGTCAACGGTGGTGCGGTAGCACTCGGTCACCCCTTAGGCTGTACCGGCGCAAAGCTAACCACCCAGTTGATCTATGAGATGAAGCGTCGCGATGTTCATTTTGGCATGGTGACCATGTGCATCGGAGGCGGGATGGGCGCTGCTGCGATTTTTGAGAATTTGGAATGAGGTAATGATTTTGATTTAATCTACAAGACCAACCTACATATTAATTAATATGGCAGAAACTTGCATTTTGGGTAGTGAAGAGAAATTCCGTTCCGGGGTTTATACTAAGCTTGGGAAGGGTTCCCAGATGTGAAATCTGTTGAGATTGTTTTATTTATGAAGTAATATTTATATAATGAAAAGGAGTGACTTAGAATGACCGAATATACTGTCGAACAATTGATCCGCAACCACGAGAAAGCCTTTAAGCCCGAAGCAGCGGAAGGTGTAGATGCGGTCATCCAGTACAAGCTGACCGGTGATGAAGGTGGTGATTGGATAATCTCGATCAAAGATGGAAAATGCACTGTGGCGGAGGGTGAGGCCGAATCACCAACCATGACCCTCAGCGCGGATGCCCAGGATTTCAGTGACGTTCTGCTGGGCAAAGCCAACGGTATGAAGTATTTTATGGAAGGTAAGATCAAATTAGCCGGGGATCTGAATTTGGCGATGAAATTGACCGACTTCTTCAAGATGGGAGGATGATAGTATAGACTGCGATTAACAAGTTAGGTGAAGCGCTGCTGCAGCATTAAACTGTGTACGAATCTTATTGTACTTCTGGCAGGCTTCCTTTGTCGGTAGTGAAATTAGCTCGATGTTTGCTTCCTTCAATACCTGTTTGGTCTCATCGAGCACCTGCATCCGGCTGATAGAACCTTGCCCGACCACCAGCATATCGGGGGATGCTTCGAATACGAGACGCAGGTCGTCGGGATCCAGTACATGACCCGAACTCCGCCACCAGTCCCTGATCACCTGGTCGGGCAGTATGATCACATCCCGGTTGTAAGCCTGCCCGTCGATAACGATGTGCCCGAACTTGTATGAGTCGATTTTTGGGGGGATCATATTTTTACCTGGGTTTATAATCCGGTTTTGATAAAGATATTTTAGCGATAAAACATTTAAAAAGATATGAAGCGTGGCTTACGTTTGTCAAGGCGGCGCAGACCGGCGTCATGAGTCATCTGTAGGGTTGATCGGTATTCCTGGCTGGTGATCGAACGTATCAGCTCCGGGAACTTACGCGCATTATATGCCGGACGGTACTGGTCCATTAGGTTAAAATACGTGTTGGGTGAGATTTCCTGAGCCAGGAAGCGCACGATTTCTTTCGTCCCAGCCAATCCATTTGGCAGCACAAGATGACGGACGAGCAGCCCGCGCTCAGCCACACCCTGAGCATTGATTTGTAAATCGCCCACCTGGCGCTGCATCTCGCGCAATGCTGTCAGGTTCACTTGCGGGTAATGGGGGATTTTGGAGTAACGACGGGCAATTTTTACATCGCTGTATTTCATATCGGGCATATATATATCGATCACGTCGTCCAGCAATTGTAGGGTCGCGAGTGAATCGTAGCCGCCGGTGTTGTAGACCAAAGGGAGGCGCAGACCGGCTTCAGCAGCGATGTATACGCCCGCCAGGATTTGGGGTACCACGTGGCTGGGGGATACGAAGTTTATGTTGTGGCAGCCTTGGTTCTGCAGCTCGAGCATTATAGCAGCCAGGCGTTCGGGTTGTACCAATTCACCCGAGTCGTTCTGGCTGATGTCGTGATTCTGGCAGTACTGGCAGCGCAGGTTGCAGCGTGAGAAGAAGATCGTGCCCGAACCTCGCCAGCCGCGTAAGGGGTCCTCCTCGCCCATATGGGGACCATAGCTGCTAACCCTGGCAAGCTCTCCGGACTTGCATATTCCAAGTTCGCCTGCTCGCCTATTTATACCGCACTCCCAGGCGCAGACGTTACAGCTTATAAGCCTTTCATATGCCTGTGTGACGCGTTTTCTCAGTTCACCGGTCACGCGTAATTTTAGGTAAGCGGGTTTAAAAGCAGTCATTCTTTTTATAGTACCTTAATTCTTTATGGATTTCAATGTGTTATGAATATACACTCTTGTAAGGAGGGGGGATCTCCGAACCTCCGTAATCCTTATTCAGTCCACTTCCCCAGCCGCCGTTCAACCACAATCGCCTGCTCCGATGGGGATCGCTATTACTAGATGCCCACCGGTACCGTTCCCATAATCAGCGTAGAGCATCCAGACGGCGATGATCCTCCAACTTATCTATACCAGCTTGAATTGACCAACCATGATTTCTGGGGGGGAAGACGGATTTTATACCTTTAGTCCAGCCACCACGTACACCAGCATCGCCACTCTCTAGCTTACAGAGAAACCGTCCGCCGGTGTGGACATCGTCGTTGATTATAATATCCAGCATGATTTCAGCCTGTTGAAAAAATTAGACGTTAGTATTTATTAAACTCTTTCGTAAAAAAATTGGTTTATAATTCATATAATGGCCTGAATTATTGCTTAACTTAGGGAACGAAATGATACTTGAATGTATTTCAACCGGTGTTAACGGCGTCGATGAACTATTGGATGGAAGAGGGATTCCTCGAGGGCACATAGTATTAATCAGCGGGGGACCTGGCAGCGGTAAAACCACGTTCGGAATCCAATTCCTTTACGAGGGGGCTACAAAATACAACGAAACGGGACTTTACGTAACCTTGGATGAAGATCCAGAGGAAATCAAGACAAACATGCATGCATTTGGTTGGGATCTGGATGCACTCGAGAGGGACATTAAACTCATATTTGTGAATGTATCTCCAGTTCGAACCGGACCAACAGATCGAGCTGGACTTGTTCAACTGGGAATGAAAGAGTTTAAACTTGTCAAGCTGCTGGCGGCGATCAAACATGGTATCGAAGAGATTGGCGCCGAAAGAGTGGTCATAGACCCAATAACAATGTTTATGCTGCAATACCCTGATGAAACTGAACGAATTCATGCTATGCGGGATTTAATAACCGAACTGAGACAAACAGAATGCACTCATCTTTTGATTTCCGAATTACGTGGTACAGGAGTAGACCGGGAATACCAGTTTGAAGAATACCTTTCTCAGGGTGTGATCTTGCTTAGGACCATTCAAAAGAGCAACCAACTGGTGCGTATACTCCAGATAGAGAAAATGCGTGGCATAGATGCCGATACACAACCACGTCCCTATCAAATATCCGCAAGCGGCATTGAAGTATTTCCGACTTTGATGGCTTTTGATTAGTGAGACTGATTTCTCATGTCGATCGCTGCGATCAAGAAAATACCTCAGAAAAAGCTGATGCTGATAACAGGTCTTCCTGGTGCGGGTAAATCTACTCTTTGCCAGCAAGTTGCCCTGCAGGATATTGCATCCGGGAAAAATGTAATATTCGTGACCACCGAATCTGCTTCTGAAGATCTGGTCGACAGTTTACAGGAAAGAGGATTAGGAGATTTGAGACCAGATTCACTGGCCATTGTTGATGCATATACTCAAACCGTTGGATTACCCTGCAATCCACGCGGGGGGGCCATTTGCGCTAACTGCGTTGATATAAACAGCATTAGCATGGCTGTGACAAAACTGCATTCCCAGCTGAAGGAGGAGGACATCCTTCTGGTTTTTGATTCGCTAACGTCCCCCTACCTGTTTAATGGTAAAAAGATAGTCAGGTTCGTACATCAATTCCTTTCAAAATTCTCCCAAGAAGGAAACCGGGTACTGGTATCCATGGACGAGGGTTGTGGAAAAGAAGAAGATCTTGGGGCATTGATGAGCGTTGCGGACGGGATTGTAAGGCTGTCAATGAAACCAGGAGAACAATCCTTCCAGATTGTGAAACATCCGGAGATTTCACCAAGCACTTTTGAAAAGTCAATACCTAAGAAATTTAAAGTAGAAACAGCATTTGAGGAAATCATGGACCCAGATTTCCTCAATATGTATATGAAGAGTCTGTTTAGAGGAAAGACCTGTTTCCGTCCCAGGCTGGGCGATTACGTAAATGCATTCTGGCCGAAACTGGCTTATTGGAGCGGTATGTTATGGGATCCGGAGGGATTCCCGTTGATTATCTACGAAAACACTCGGGAAGACCAATCAGGTATGGGATCAGATACATTCGTTTCTATCATTCCCCAACCCTATAAGACCATGTTCAAGCTGATAAATTTGCTTAGAAAGATGAGCATATTTCCAAGAACCTTTAACTCACCGAATGATATTAAGAAAATCTGGTGGTTTGGTTTACCTTATTCTGGAGCCGCCAGAATGGAACGCTTCGGAAGGATCGAGTATCTGCCCGAGAAGTCAAAAATTGATGAATACCACTACCGCATTTACGAGAATTCGGATTGTTGGGACCTTAAAGATATCGGCTCGACGGTCGCATCTTACCTGCCACCAGCTATGGCAGGCAACTACATGGGATTAGAGTCTTTAGAACGAACATGGAACGCTGTAGAGACGAAATGTATTGGACTGGGAGATCCTTATTGTGAGGTGAAAATATTTCCTGGCGCATTAAATGAAGTGCAGGATCACCTGAAAAGGGATTCTGAAAAAGTGTCCCTTATACATAATCACCTGGTTGAAAAATATACTACTTACATCACTGAGAACCAAAAACTGACAGATCGACAACAATTTGGTCCCGATATTCACCTACAGATTCCATTTCACGCGTTCGGCTTCGCGCATCTGGCTGGAGACCGCACACAGATGGCGCTGCGAATGGGCGGGGTGAAATCAGGTAAAGAGATCGCTGAGCGACTGTTGTCTGCAGGTTACGAGCCGGATGAGGTCATCTCGAAAGTGTTGGACTCGTTAGAAACTCTAAAGGTTGGAGTTGTGACCGTATCAGATGATCGGCTCATCATCGAGGAGAATATTGAACCCATACGTACCTGGTATATGACGCCTTTACGGGAACTATCATGTCATTTTACAAGCGGTTTTCTGAACGGATTGTACCGGTTTACTTTTAACCTGCGTGTTAATGAAACCAGGTGCTTTGCCGCAGGGGATACCTGTTGTGAGTGGGAAATCATCTAATTACAATCCCGGAATTAATACACCAATTATATAAGTTGCGGTAGCTGCGAGTGTACCAATTACCAGGTTTTCCATTCCACTACGTACCCAACTGCTACGAGTAAATACAGCTTTAATTGCGCCGGTCCCAAATAGAGCGATAACACTGGCTACCATTGCCATAATCGCTGCGGGAGTGACCTCTAAAAGAGCAAAAGGTAGTATAGGGATAATCGATGCAACCATAAAGGAAATGCCAGTCAGTAGCCCGGCCTTCGAGGGTGGCCAGTCATCTTCTGTTGTCAGGCCAGTTACTTCGCCTATTGATTGCCGAGATTGTAATTCAATATCTTCCACAACCCGCTCAGCAACCGCCTTTGATTCACGCTCACTGAATCCTTGCTTCTGGTAAATCTCAATTAGGGATGCTGTTTTTTGTTCATGTGTTCCTGATATGATCCCTTTACGTTGGTTCTCCTTTTGTGTTACTTCTTTTTCCGACTTAGCAGACAAATATGCCCCGGCTCCCATGGAAATCGTGCCTGCGATGGCCCCAGCCACCCCTGTAATCAGGATCAACTTGCTATCTGTTATTGCTCCATAAACACCAGCGACAAGTGCAAGGATTGATACTAAGCCATCATTCGCCCCAAAGATAACATCACGAACTCCACCACTTCCTCCCATTTCCCAGGCATCCATACCAAGCACTTCTTTTTTCATTCTATTAACATGCAGATGTTCGTCTGAAACAACTCGAATCAAGGCGTCAGATGTTCCTTTATCCTGAATATTCCCTACCTTGATAGACATCCCCTCCACACTTTCATCTTCTGCAATTAATACCCATTCAAGAAAACCTCTAGGACCAAGTATCATCATCATTAATAGAACACGTTGCCTTAGGTAAGATGCAGGTTTTATAGGTTTACCTCCATTGATAGACTGCATTAATTTGTACCAATCATCTGCATCATAAGCCTCATTTCTGGATATCTCTGATAGTAGGGTTTTTGTTATTTTATCAATCGCTTTGGAGGATAGGTATTTGTAAGCAATAGAAAGCATACATTTAAATTTGTAAATTTCTGATACATTTCTGAATAAATTTTCCCTCTCTAAAATTGTCAGAATGTTCATGGGGCTCCTCCAATATCGTGTTTTGATGAGTGGATCCAAGATATGGATTTAAGATTCTATTATGGAAATCATAACTTGACATCAATATCTTATAGAATCATGATCCTCTTCTCATCAGACAAGTACATATTTTTAGATCTTTCTACCAAGAAACCATTGATTGATCTGAAGCCAGTCGACAGATTAAATAATATCAAAAAGCCATTAGTGAAAGAGGGGTATGGGTTGAGCCGTTTTTCGGGGAAGCCAAGCAATTTCACCGGTTGAAATGTTTTCGCTTACACGGATTGGCGAAGGTGAACATTGAAGGAGTAATGTTAGCAGCGGGACCAAAACCTTTGAATATCCGACTTTTCCAAAGGCTTGATTTCATTGACGACAATTATGCCTATAATGCGCAGTCCTCGAACACCACCTGGTCTTATCATCCTCTATGCCCGCATAGCAACCTTCCAGGAGCTGTCTACCAACGAAAACGCGCCCCCCGATTCCACGACCCGGATGTCCGACACCCTCGGAACCAACGCCACCAAAGCCGAATGCGCCTATCGCAAGACGCTACAAGATTTCATTGTAGCAGAGTCAACCTCCGCTACCGCTCGTTGGGATATGGATAAGTACGATCGAGTTTCCTGATTATCGGCTACTGTATCTGCCTTTCGTTCCGCCTCCATGCCATCTTTGTGAACTCCCAACTTGGTTTTGCCTCGAATAAAGCCCCTGTCCCCATATCAACTCGGTGCTGTGGAAGCCTTTTGAATGGTGAGGATTTACTTCTTTAATGAACTACGTGTTCTGTATGCAGATATTTTTAGTTTGGAAGAATCTCTTTTTAGGATTTTATAAACCCACATTGTGCTAGTCCAAAGTGGATAAGTAAATTATGGTTAACAAATCCTGCTGAATAAGTACAGTTACCAATAGAAATTTGTTGGCTGATTACGAGGTATTTAGTATATCTAGTGCAGCCTTTGAATCAGAATATATTTCGAATACGGTGTCGAGCTTGGTAAGCTTGAAAACCATGCGCGTTTGATCACTAAGGCCAGATAATATAATCGTACCACCGTTTTCTTTTGCAGCTTTGAAACCAGAAACCAATGCAGCCAAGCCAGAGCTATCTATGAATGAAACCGCGGTTAAGTCGACGATTAACTTTACATATCCATCTTTGACAAGATTCTTAAGCTTGGCTTTTAGGTCAGGTGCTGTTACGGCGTTAATCCTCCCATTAAGAGCTAGAGTTGCAATTCTGTCTGAAAGGAAATTTTCTGTTATTAGGAGATTCATTGTATACCTCACGAAGTATCAACTGTAAGAAAAAAATTTAGCTTCATTGTGAATAACCTTATTTGATCAAAGCCAAGGAATGATTGCTTATTGGTAATAATTTATATGCGTAATACAGGACATTCATAGTAACAAATACAATTACTGTTGCGGCGACAACTCCTATGATTGTACGTTTAGGTCCTTGACGTTCTGCGTCGTTGGCCAGGAGCGCTACGATCGTGGGAGTTATTGCTGTGAAACCTATCCAGGGGGTATATTCAATTCCACTAATAAAAACTATGATCTCTGCTGCCCATGTAACTGCCATGCCTGTTAGGAACATCACAGCCATTTTACTGCGCCCGAAAAGGATCGCTTGTTTCATAAGAAATTTTGTGACAATAATATAAGTCAAACTACTACATACTATGATAAATAATAGATCTTCTGGTTGGTTGATAAACAAAGCAAGATAACCAGCAGTAACGAAACCGCCAGCGCGAAGCGAATGGGTAAGCATTGAACGGGGAAAAAGCCCTTGATGATAAAGCGCAATACTGACTAATACACTGACAGTTATACCAATTAAAATCCACTCAATTGGATAAGCATAATCTGGTACTTGAGACCTCTGGGCTGTGTCGAGAAATGAGATGTGCAATCCGAGAATATCACGGAAAGCGCCAATAATCACAATCAGCCCGAAAACAATAAGAATACAAATGATTGCAGCCCCAATAGTTGAACGTATACCCTGCCTCCCCATATCATGTGCAATAATTCCGGGTATTAAGAAACCAATGCCATATAAAAGTGCAACTTGAGGAATAAATGGTGTAAGTAAAAATAAAAAACCTATCCAAAGTATTTGGAATGTTAGAGCGACAAGGATTTCACTTTCAAAGAGGCGTCTGCCCCAAAGCATTAATCGAGGCCGTAAATACCCTTGTACAACCCAGAATGATAGTAAAGCGATTAGGAAGGTTGCGGCGATATGAGTTGGGGAGAGTACAAATAATGCAAGGTATCCAGGTACGACAATCCCGCCTGTCGTTACTCCATAGCGGTTATAGAAAACCATGCTTGCAATGATGCCTAACATGATGGCAAGTCGAACCAATTCGGGATCATATAGATAATCGTGCATAATCGGTTAGGCTTTTTGCGATAACAAATGACTGATAAGATAACGCCGACGCCTTACGCTTTCTGTCACGTGACTCAGATCGGCGCTTAAATCACTCGATTCAACTTCTTCACCTTTTAATCGATGGAAAAACTCCATAAGCAGCTCAGCTTGGGGTGTATGAATGTTTACCAATCCAATAAGCAAACCTTGATTTCCCTCGATTAGATTAACAATTTGGTCGAGAATTTCCTCCAGTGTTGGATTTTTACTGAATCCCATATTAAATATACGCTCGCGAGGATAGCCCATTTCGACCATGTGCTCGGTTACTTGGGCTTCATAAGCACCAAACGTAATGTAATAGTCCAGCTTGAGATCGAGTGCGGCAATTTCGGCGAACTTTGTTGCTCTGACTGCCCGGTCATAGCGATTATTAAGTATACCTATGCGGGTCGAATCTGGCAGATGGTAAGGTTGTAGAGCTTTTATCCCAATAATTGTACTTTCTCGGTCATTGACGGCAAACATTGGAGCCCAAATAAGTTCCTTCGCTTTGACGAAAGTTCGCTCAATAAAAACGACCCCAATATCAGGAAGCGATTTCCTCATTCCTCTCATGGCGACATCGTGAGGAATGTTAAAAATCTTTGCAATCGCCAAACCAATTGACAGATTTTCCTTAAAAACCAGGTAATTAAAACCTTTCATATCTTCATCAGAAACCCAGTTTGGATCAGCATATAAAAATTCAGAATCGCGAGCTTTAGTATTACGGTTAAGTTGGTCAAGTAAATCTTCTCGATCTTCCGCTGTTATCAGAAGCCCATGATAAGGGATTGTATTGGATAGAGAGTCAGCGATCTCTTGCAGGCTTTGTCCCATAACATCTTGATGATCTTCACGGACATTTGTTATGATCGTGATATTACCCATTACAATCTGGTCTTGTGATATTCGTTGGTAAAGAGGGCTAATAGCCATGCATTCAATGACTAGTGCGTCTGTACTTGGAGAGGTGAAATCTTCAATTATGTCGATTTGCTCGATGATCGTTGGTGCTCCACGACGTTGAATTGGTGCCTCATTGCCGTCAGGGAAGATAATCCGAGCCGCACTTCCTGTTGTTTTTGCCACTGTCTGGTATCCTCCTTCTCGTAGGACACCACCAATAAGCCGCGTGACGGTAGATTTACCTCGAATTCCATTAACATGAATCCTGATCGGCAACTGCTGAATTCGGGAATCGTGTCGCTGTTTCATTTGGTGCCAACGCCACATCAATACCACTAGAATTGAGACTGCGATTAAAAAACCTATCATACTATTCTTGCTCTTCTGAAAGCGTAAGATCGGATTCCACTATCTGTATTGCTGGCATTGCGTGAGCAGAAACGGGTGCTTCTCCAATTTCAGATAATTCACGCGTTATGTTGAGGGAATCCTCAGCCGCTCGCACAATGTCTATTTGACCCCCAGCCTCCCCCTGATACGTACCCAACCCGAAATTCAATTTAATGAATTCATGAGTTTCTTGCATGCTCCCATCTTTTTGAATAAACTTGGCGCTCCTTAGCGAATTGGCGATTAAGTCCGTGTCATGATATAGATCATTCCAATTACGCTCAGGCATAATCAAACCAACTTTGTCTGCAGTGCTTCGGAATGGTATGTCGTGAACCAGGGAAATACTAGTGAGTTGCCTGGTTAACGCCTGATATATATCGTGAAAATCAACATTAACCTCATCCAATTTAGGAAGTGCTTCAATTTCGATAATTAATAATCCCAGAGGTCGCTTGAACATCTTGGCTCGATCGATCTCTTCTAGTAATCTAAGGTTAGCTACTTCATAAGGAAGTAGACCAGTACCCCCTTCACCTTCCACAAGAACTTGTCTTAGCCCACGTAATTCCTGTAATTCTTCGTTCTGGTGTTTCCATACTTGCCTAATCCTTATTGCCAGAAAAATACTGACACTCAGACCGAAAATTTCCAACAATCCTTGCACAAATTCTTGTTGTGACCAAACACCAGTGATCTGGCGGAAAAGCACCCATAAGAATACAGTTACAAAACCAACCAAAAAACTTATTGGAGAAGGAAGCATAAGCCCTTGTCCAATTCCAATAGCCAATAAAGCCAACAGCCAAGCAGATATTTGAGGAGTATTACCCATCACCACCAGCGCACAGAGTAAAATTGTTATGCCGATCAGCACGAAAAAATTCCAAAAGTATCTATCTTCAGCGGTTGTGGATTTTGAAATGGGTTCTCCCAATTTTTTATCGTATCTTTTCTCTTCTGCTTGAATCCCAGCACGATAAGTGAGTAAGGCTTCCTCATCCTGAAGAATTTGGTTAGATGCCGCCTCCTCTGTTTCTTCATTGGGCTTGATTCTCACAATTGATGTCTCTAAAAACGGCAAATCAGATTTGTTGGCAGGTTTGAAACCACGGATATCAAGAAGATCCACTCCACGTTGTGCGTATTTATTGTTAGGATTAATTCTTAAAACCTGGGTGAGACAATCGTATCGTTCTTGATCAGTTTGCATGACTTGAGACATCCACAGCCAGGCATTCTCATTATCCGGGTTTTCCTCAATAATTTCTTCTAGGAGTTTACGACCATAGTCGTAATCCTTATCCTTTATTGTTTGGATGGCTAATTGGAGATTTGCGGTCATTTTTAAATCACTCAATGGGCGTCACACTTGAGAGGATATTTCCAATGACCCCGGAAGGAAGTATATCCTTGCGGAGTGTGATATCCCCGTTTCCGACTACTTTTATATGATCGTATAACGGACTGACCCTTGCTCCTTCAGGTGCCCATTTTATTATTTTTATATTATCAAAATCCGCGATCGCCAGTCCATTTAGAGGCGGATTTAGTCTGATAAACAATTTTGTTGCTATTGTATCGGCGGGTATTGTCGTGTCGAATCGAAATGCCTGCCAAGTATTGGCACTATTTATTTCTATTGGTTCTATAGTTTGAATCGAGGATGGCCCCCTACTTTCGGGGTACCAACTCAATTGAAGATCCATGATCGCATTCTCACTTGCTCTGACCATTCCCAAGAT